>Ga0209392_1000161_pt1 | contig 13436 bp, 9 predicted proteins | sample PPLLak3cmMay2015_FD_187252 | JGI IMG/M metagenome (GOLD analysis project Ga0209392, IMG submission 187252) | Freshwater sediment microbial communities from Prairie Pothole Lake near Jamestown, North Dakota, USA - PPLs Lake P7 Core (1) Depth... | ecosystem: Environmental > Aquatic > Freshwater >...
CATCTTGAGCAAGACGGTACGCAAGCAGGCCAAGAAAGCCCCTGCCCGCAAGACTCCGGCCGCCCGGCCGGCCCCGAAGCGGGCCGCCGCGCCAGTGAAGGCGAAAGCCCACAAGCCGGCGCCGGGCGCAGCCAAGGCCAAGCACACCCCACAGAAGGCGACGCACAAGACGGCCCATGCGCCTGCAAAGGCCACTGCACACAAGCCGGCGGCCAAGCCCGCGGGCAAGCCGGCCGTGAAGAGCGCGATCAAGGCTCCGTCCAAGGCAGGTGCCAAGGTCGTCGCCCGACCGGCCCAGGCACCGAAGCACGTCCCGGCGGCAAGGCCGGCAGTCGCTGCCGTCAAAGCACCGGCGACCGCTGCCGCCAAGGGGCACGCGCCCGCCCCGGCTGCCCCTGCCCTGCGCAAGCCGGGCAAGACCGGCAAGGGCGCCAAGGCAGGCGCGGAGAAGTTCGAGATCGCTCTGCCGGCCAGCACGCCGGAAGACCGCCAGTCGCAGCTGAAGCTGCTGATCGCGCGCGGCAAGGAACAGGGCTTCCTGACCTACGCCGAAGTCAACGACCACCTGCCGTCCGAGATCGTCGATCCGGAGCAGATCGAAGACATCGTGCAGATGATCAACGACATGGGCATCCCGGTGTACGAGAAGGCGCCGGATGCGGAGGCACTGCTGCTGCGCGAGCCCGTCGTGGCCGACGATGAAGCGGCCGAGGAAGCGGCCGCGGCGCTCGCCACGACCGTCGACGCCGAGTTCGGCCGCACCACCGACCCCGTCCGCATGTACATGCGCGAGATGGGTACGGTCGAGTTGCTCACCCGCGAGGGCGAGATCGCGATCGCCAAGCGCATCGAGGAAGGCCTCGATTCCGTGCGTCGCGCACTCGCCGTCTACCCGCCGACCTACGACCTGATCCTGCGCACCTACGAGCCGGTCAAGGCCGGCCAGGGCCGCCTGGTCGACATCATCGTGGGATTCGTGGATCCGAACGCTCCCGACGTCATCGCCGAGCCGATCAACCCGAAGCTGGCTGCCGCCGCCAAGGAAGAAGCGGACGATGAAGCCGAGGACACCGAGGAAGCCGCCGAGGACGAGGAAGCCGTCGACACCGGCCCGGACCCGGAAGAGGCGGCGCGGCGTTTCGCCTCGATCGCCAAGCTCTATGGACAGGTCGTCAAGTCGCTCGACGACAAGGGCGGCCGCGACCCGAAATCGCTCAAGCTGCGCAAGAAGCTCGCCGGCGAGTTCATGGAGCTCAAGCTCTCACCGCGCATGTTCGAGCAGCTGATCGTGCAGCTGCGCGGGCACCTGAACGAGATCCGCAGCATCGAGAAGGCCGTGATGCAGATCTGCGTGCGCGACGCCGGCATGCCGCGCTCGGACTTCATCGAGACTTTCCCGCGCAACGAGACCAACCTCGGCTGGCTCGACAAGCACGTGCGCGCCAAGCGCAAGCACTCGGCTGCGCTCGGCCGGCTCCGCGAGGACATCGAGCGGCAGCAGAACAAGCTGCGCGAGATCGAGAAGCGCTCGCACCTGACCATCGCCGAGATCAAGGAGATCAACCGCGAGATCGCGGTCGGCGAGGCGCAGGCGCGCCGCGCGAAGAAGGAGATGGTCGAGGCTAACCTCCGCCTCGTGATCTCGATCGCCAAGAAGTACACGAACCGCGGCCTGCAGTTCCTGGACCTGATCCAGGAAGGCAACATCGGCCTGATGAAGGCCGTGGACAAGTTCGAGTACCGCCGCGGCTACAAGTTCTCGACCTACGCCACCTGGTGGATCCGCCAGGCGATCACGCGCTCGATCGCCGACCAGGCACGCACCATCCGCATCCCGGTGCACATGATCGAGACCATCAACAAGCTGAACCGCATCTCGCGGCAGATGCTGCAGGAGATGGGCCGCGAGCCGACGCCCGAGGAACTCGCGGTGCGCATGGAGATGCCCGAGGACAAGGTGCGCAAGGTGCTGAAGATCGCCAAGGAGCCGATCTCGATGGAGACGCCCATCGGCGACGACGAGGACTCGCACCTCGGGGACTTCATCGAGGACACCTCGGTCGAGTCGCCGATCGAGTCCGCGACGACCGAGTCGCTGCGTGAGACCACGCACTCGGTGCTCGCCGGCCTCACGCCGCGCGAAGCCAAGGTGCTGCGCATGCGCTTCGGCATCGACATGACGACCGACCACACGCTCGAGGAAGTGGGCAAGCAGTTCGACGTCACCCGCGAACGCATCCGGCAGATTGAGGCCAAGGCGCTGCGGAAGCTCCGCCATCCGAGTCGCAGCGAACAGTTGCGGTCGTTCCTCGAGGATTGAGAAAGCCACCAGAGGTGCCGGTGTTACGGTTTCGGTAGGTCGGCCAGCGACGGACGTCCTGCCGAATAAGCGGCGCTGCCCAGCCGCGTTTCCGAAACCGTAACACCGGCACCGTCCTCAAATCGCCGGCTCCTTGCGCCGCATCCGCATCGAAACGAGCAGCGAAGCCAAGGCCAGTAACGGCCACAGCACGAGGGCGCCGACCGATCCCGACTTCACTCGGTCGATGTGCAACCCGGCCACGCGAAAGCCCGCCTTCTCGGCCATGTACGAAATGAGACAGACCGACACCGGGTGGATGTGGCCGCCGAGGTGCTGCGGATCCTCGGACCGCAGCGGCAATGGGCCAAAAAGCTCGGGGAATCCGACCAGCAGCGTGCGCAGACGCGAGGTCAGGCTGAGCACGTTCGGAGTCGTGACGATGAAGCGCCCGCCAGGCCGCAGCACTCGCTGCACCTCGCGCAGGAAACCGAACTGATTCTCCAGGTGCTCCAGCACCTCCACCGAGTACGCGAGATCGACGTTCGCGTTCGTCCTGGGCAGCGAATAGGAAACCGGGATCCGGGGCATCAGCGGCTGGCCTGGCTTCCGAAACCGTAACACCGGCACCTTCGACCGGTCGAATCCAGGTGCCGCACCGCAGCAAGTTCTCTGCTGCGACGAAGACCCACTAGGGGTTTTCCGAAACGGCTGATTTCCTGGCGGCGATGGGTATAAAGTCGCGTGACCGGGGGATGGACTCGGTCCACCGCGTTCTCCAAGGGGGCGAAGCATGCAAGTCACACGACGGCAGTTTTTCAAGATTTGCGGGGCGGGACTGGGGGCGTCCAGCGTCGCGTACCTGGGCTTCTCGCCCGAACCGGCCCTCGCGGAGGTGCGCACATTCAAGCTAGCGCGCACCAAGGAGAGCCGCAGCATCTGCCCGTACTGCTCGGTGAGCTGCGGCGTGCTGATGCACACGATGGGGAGTGGCGCCAAGAACGCGCACTCCTCGATCATCCACATCGAGGGCGACCCGGACAATCCGGTCAATCGCGGCACGCTCTGCCCCAAGGGCGCGGGCCTGCTCGACATGATCAAGAGCCCGAACCGGCTGAAGCAGCCCGAGTACCGCGCCCCTGGCGGCGACCAGTGGCAGACGATCTCGTGGGACGAGGCGCTCACGAAGATCGCGCGCCTCATGAAGGACGACCGCGACGCCAACTTCGTCGTGAAGAACGACAAGGGCGAGCTGGTGAACCGCTGGATCACCACCGGCTTCCTGGCCAGCAGCGCGGCGAGCAACGAATCCGGATACCTGACGCACAAGGTGGTCCGCTCGCTCGGCATGGCGGCGATCGATACCCAGGCACGCATTTGACACGCACCGACGGTGGCCAGTCTGGCCCCGAGCTTCGGTCGCGGTTCGATGACGAACAACTGGGTCGACATCAAGAATGCCGACCTCGTGCTGATCATGGGTGGGAACGCCGCCGAGGCGCATCCCTGCGGGTTCAAGTGGGTCACTGAAGCCCAGACGAAACGCAAGGCCAAGCTGGTCGTCGTCGACCCGCGCTTCACGCGTTCCGCCGCAGTCGCCGACTTCTATACGCCGCTGCGCGTGGGCTCCGACATCGCCTTCCTGGGCGGCGTCATCCACTACCTGCTCACGAACGACAAGATCCACCAAGAATACGTCCGCGCCTACACGAACGCGTCGTTCCTGGTGTCGGACGACTTCACGTTCAAGGACGGCATCTTCGTCGGCTACGACGCGGAGAAACGCAGCTACGACCGCTCGAAGTGGGCCTACCAGATCGGCCCCGACGGGTTCGCGATGGTCGACCCGACCCTCACGAATCCACGCTGCGTGTTCCAGCTGCTCAAGCAGCACTACTCGCGCTACACGCCGGAGATGGTGACGCGGATCACCGGCACGCCGCCGGACGGCTTCCTGAAAGTGTGCGAGCTGATCGCGGAGACCGCAGCGCCCGACAAGGTCATGACGATCATGTACGCGCTCGGCTGGACGCAGCACACCACCGGCTCGCAGATCATCCGCACGATGGCCATGATCCAGCTGCTGCTCGGCAACATCGGGCGGCCGGGCGGCGGCGTGAACGCGCTGCGTGGCCACGCGAACGTGCAGGGCATCACCGACCAGAACCTGATCACGGACACGCTGCCGGGCTACATCAAGCTCGCCGCCGACAAGGAGCAGGATCTCAAGGCGTTCCTAGAGTCGCGCTCGCCGAAGCCGTTGCGCCCGAACCAGATGAGCTATGGGCAGAACACGCCCAAGTTCTTCGTGAGTCTGATGAAGGCCTGGTTCGGCGCGGCTGCCACGGCGGAGAACGACTTCGGCTTCCACTGGCTGCCGAAGATCGACAAGCCCTACGACGTGCTGCACATGTTCGAGCGCATGCACCAGGGACAGATGACCGGGTTCATCTGCCAGGGCTTCAATCCGCTGGCTGCGGTGTCGCACCGCGCCAAGGTGACTGCGGCGTTGTCGAACCTGAAATTCCTCGTGGTCATGGACCCGCTCGCCACGGAAACGGCGGAGTTCTGGCGGAACCACGGCGAGTTCAACAACGTCAAGACGGCCGAGATCAAGACGGAGGTGTTCCGGCTGCCGACAGCGTGCTTCGCCGAGGACGACGGCACGTTCACCAATTCGGGCCGCGTGATCGCGTGGAAGGAAAAGGCCGCCGACCCGCCGGGCGACGGCAAGAGCGACCGCGAGATCATGGCCCGCCTGTACCTCGAGCTGAAGGGCCTGTACGAGAAGGAAGGCGGCGCGTACTCGGACCCGATCTTCAAGATCACCTGGAACTACGCGATGCGCAGCGAGCCGTCCTCGGCCGAGCTGCTGAAGGAGATCTCCGGCTACGCCATCGCCGACGTCACCGACCCGGTCGACCAGACCAAGGTACTGGCCAAGGCAGGCGACCAGGTCGCGGGCTTCGCGTTGCTGCGTGACGACGGCTCCACCGCCTGCGGCAACTGGATCTACTCCGGCTGCTGGGGGCCGGCGGGCAACCTCACCGCGCGGCGCGACACGTCCGATCCGTCGGGGCTCGGCGTGTACCCGGGCTGGGGCTTCGCGTGGCCCGCCAACCGGCGCATCCTCTACAACCGCGCAGCAGCGGCGCCGGACGGCAAGCCGTTCGATCCGTCGCGAGCCATCCTGTACTGGAACGGTGCGAAGTGGGCGGGACCGGACGTGCCGGACATGCGTCCGAACGCAGCACCGGACGAAGGCGTCAACCCGTTCATCATGACCGCGGAGGGGGTCGGGCGCCTGTTCTCCCTCGGCGGCATGGCCGAGGGGCCGTTCCCCGAGCACTACGAGCCGTTCGAGTCGCCGCTCGACCGCAACCCGCTGCACCCGGACAACCCGGCAGCCATGAGCAACCCGGCAGCTCGGGTGTTCAAGCAGGACTGGGCGAGCTTTGGCAAGGCGAAGGACTTCCCGTACGCGGCCACCACGTACCGGGTCACCGAGCACTTCCACTTCTGGACCAAGCACTCGGTGCTGAACGCCACCACCCAGCCGGAGCAGTTCGTCGAGATCGGCGAGGACCTGGCGAAGGAGAAAGGCATCGGCAAGGGCGACCGGGTGGTGGTCTCGTCGAACCGCGGCGAGATCACGGCGGTGGCGGTGGTTACCAAGCGCATCAAGGCACTCGAGGTGGACGGCAAGGTCGTGCACACCGTCGGCATCCCCATCCACTGGGGGTTCACCGGCGTGGCGAGGCAAGGACACCTCGCCAATACGCTGACGCCGTTCGTCGGCGACGCGAACACGCAGACGCCGGAGTACAAGGCGTTCCTCGTCGACATCGAGAAGGCCTGAGGAGGTGAACCATGTCACTGCAATCGCTTGATATCGAGCGACGTTCGGCGACCACGACGCCGCCTCCCGGGGCACGCGAGCAACCCGCTGTTGCGAAGCTGCTCGATGTGTCGCGCTGCATCGGGTGCAAGGCCTGCCAGGTCGCGTGCCAGGAGTGGAACGACCTGCGCAGCGAGATCGGCCACAACGTCGGCGTCCTGGACAACCCGCTCGACCTCGACGAGAACAGCTGGACCGTGATGCGCTTTGCGGAGGTCGAGCCGGAGGGCGGCAACCTCGAGTGGCTGATCCGCAAGGACGGCTGCATGCACTGCGCGGACCCGGGCTGCCTGAAGGCATGCCCGGCGCCGGGCGCCATCGTGCAGTACTCGAACGGCATCGTCGATTTCCACCAGGAGCACTGCATCGGCTGCGGTTACTGTATTGCCGGCTGTCCGTTCAACGTCCCGCGGATCTCGAAGAAGGACAACAAGGCCTACAAGTGCACGCTTTGTTCCGACCGAGTCGCGGTCGGGCTCGAACCGGCGTGCGTGCGGTCCTGTCCCACGGGCGCGATCGTCTTCGGCACCAAGGAGGACATGGTCCACCACGCCGAGGGACGCATCGACGACCTCAAGGGGCGCGGCTTCGCGAACGCCGGGCTGTACGACCCGCCCGGGGTCGGGGGCACCCACGTCATGTACGTGCTGCCGCATGCCGATCGCCCGGAGGCGTACAGCGGCCTGCCGCGGGACCCGACCATCGCCGCGAGCGTCGCAGCGTGGAAGGGACCGATGAAGCCGGTCGGGCTCGCGCTGCTGGGGCTGACCGCGATCGGCGCGTTCATCCACTACCTGAAGTACGGGCGCAAGGAGATCGAGCACGAGTCGGCCGCCGGCGGCGAGCGCGACCAGCGAGGGGAGGTCTGAACCATGAGCCAGCATTCCATGATCGATCGCTACACGGCAGGTGAGCGCATCCTGCACTGGCTCACGGCCATCACCTTCCTGCTGCTGGCGGCGTCGGGGCTCGCGTTCTTCCACCCCTCGATGTACTGGATGGCCAACCTGCTCGGCGGCGGCACCTGGGCGCGCATCCTGCACCCCTTCATCGGGGTGGTGATGTTCGTCGCGTTCATCCTCATGGCGCTGAAGTTCTGGCGCCACAACGTGCTGAGCGGCAACGACCGCGCGTGGCTCGGCAAGATCGGCGACGTCGTCGCCAACCGTGACGACAAGGCGCCGCCGATCGGCCGCTACAACCCGGGGCAGAAGATCCTGTTCTGGGTGCTGCTCGCGAGCATGATCGTGCTGCTGGTGTCAGGCATCGCGCTGTGGCGGCCGTACTTCGCCCCGTGGTTCGGCATCGGTACCATCCGGTTCGGCGCCCTGATGCACGCGCTCAGTGCGCTGGCACTGATCCTGCTCGTCTTCGTGCACATCTATTCGTCGTTCTGGGTGAAGGGCTCGACCGAAGGCATGTTGAGCGGCAAGGTGTCGCGCTCCTGGGCCAAGGCGCACCACCCGCAGTGGTATGACGAGGCCACGCGCAAGTGAGCGAAGGCGCGACGCCCGGCGCCCCTAGCCCCCCCGCCGGGGACGCGCCGTACGTGCGCGTCCCCGGCGGGGAATACACGTTCCGCGACCGTGCCCGCCGCCTGCATGCATTGGCGGCGGGGCACGCGCTCGGCGGTTACCTCGAGTTCATGGCGCGCCTCGTCGAGGCGCAGGCTCATGCGGCGCATGCACTCGTGGGACGGATACCCGCCGCGAGCACGGACGATGTCGCGCGCTGCGCCGAGGAAGCGCGGCCCGTGTTTCCCGCGCTCGGCTGGCCGCGTGATCCGGTATGGCGGCAGGCGCTCGACCTGATCCTCGGGCGGCTCGCAACGGAGGAAGCCGCGAGCCTGGCCGTGCGCGAACTCGGCACCGCGCCGCCGGAGCGCATCGAGACCGTTGCGGAACACCTGCTGGCGGGTGAGTTCGAGGGAGAACATCCGGGCCAGGCGCCCCTGGTCGCCGCCGCGCTGCAGGTGTACTGGAACGCGCTCGCCTCGCAACTCGACGCGAGCCTGTTCCGCTCCGGTGGGCCGGCGACCGGGTTGTGCCCGGTCTGCGGCAGCGCGCCCGTGGCGAGCGTGGTGCGCATCGGCGGGTCCGAGCAGGGTCTGCGTTACCTGCACTGCTCGCTCTGTGACACGGAGTGGCATCTGGCGCGCGTGCAGTGCTCGAACTGCAGCAACACGAACGATCTCGGGTATTTCGCCGTGGAAGACGCCGGTGAAGCAGTGAAGGCCGAGGCCTGCGACGACTGTCGCAGCTACCTGAAGCAGGTCTACATGACCAAGTCCCCCGGGGTAGACCCGGTGGCGGACGATCTCGCGACACTGACGCTGGACATGCTGATGGCGGAGCGCGACTATCTGCGCAGCGGACCCAACCTGCTGTTCGTCCCCGGCGAGGAGCACAGCGCAAACTGAGACGTGGCAGGTCCTGCCCGTCGACGAGAGTCATGCAGTCAGCGAGCACCGACGACGACGCGCACCCGCCCGAGGCCAGCGACCGATCGTTGCGTCCGCCGTCCGTGGACCGCCTCGTCGCGCATTCGGTGCTGAAACCCCTGATCGACCTGCATGGTCGTCCGCTGGTCCTCGAAACCACCCGCAAGGTCGTCGCTGACCTGCGCGCCCGCGCAGCGGACAGCGCCGCCACCCCACAGGACTACGCCCTCGACACGCTCGCTGGCGAGATTGCCGCACGGCTCACGGCCGGCGATCAGCCCGGGCTGCGGCGGGTCTTCAACCTCACGGGCACGGTGCTGCACACGAACCTCGGCCGCGCACCGCTGCCGGAGCCGGCGATCGCGGCGCTCGAGCTCGCCGCCCGTCATCCCACCAACCTCGAGTTCGACCTCGAGCACGGCCGCCGCGGCGACCGCGACGACCTGATCGAGGGCTTGCTGCGCAAGGTGACCGGCGCCGAGGCCGTGACTTTCGTGAACAACAACGCTGCAGCGGTACTTCTCGCGCTGAACACACTCGCGCTGCGCAAGGAAGCGATCGTGTCGCGCGGCGAACTGGTGGAGATCGGCGGGTCGTTCCGGATCCCGGACGTGATGGCGCGTGCCGGCACGCGCCTGCGCGAGGTCGGCACCACGAACCGCACGCACCTCGCCGACTACGAGCAGGCCATCGGGCCGCGCACGCGGTTGCTGCTCAAGGTGCACACGAGCAACTACGAAGTTCGTGGATTCACCGCAAGCGTCGAGCAGCGCACGCTCGCCGAGCTGGCCCATGCGCACGGGCTGCCGCTGATGATCGACCTCGGCAGCGGCGCCCTGGTGCCGCTCGAGCGCTGGGGCCTGCCGCATGAACCGACGGTGCAGGAAGCGCTCGCCGACGGCGCCGACCTCGTCTCGATCAGCGGCGACAAGCTGCTCGGCGGCCCGCAGGCCGGCATCCTGCTCGGCCGGCGCGAGCTGATCGACAGGATCAGGCGCAATCCACTCAAGCGGGCGCTGCGACTCGACAAACTCACGCTCGGCGCGCTCGAGGCGGTGGTGCGGCTGTACCGCGATCCGGACCGGCTGGCGGAGCGACTGCCCACGTTGCGGTTGCTGGCCCGCAAGCTGGATGAGCTCGGCGCACTGGCAGCACTCGTCGCTCCGCAGGTGCAGGCGCACCTGCCGCCGGACTACGAGGCCGGCGTGATCGAGTGCGAGAGCCAGGTCGGCAGCGGCGCCCGTCCGTCCGATCGTCTGCCGAGCGCGGGCGTGGCGATCCGGCCCACGACTCGCGGCCGCGGCGAGGGGCGCGCGTTGACCCGGTTGACCGCGGCGCTGCGCGCGCTCCCCGTGCCGGTCATCGGCCGCGTCGTCGAAGGCACGCTCGTGCTCGACATGCGCTGCCTGGAAGACGAGGCGACTTTCCTGCGGCAGCTGCCGCAGTTGCGACTGAACCTCGCAACCACGGAGCCTGGGCAGGCATGATCGTCGGCACCGCAGGCCACATCGACCACGGCAAGAGCGCGCTGGTGCACATGCTCACGGGCACGGATCCCGATCGCTGGGAGGAAGAAAAGGCGCGCGGCATCACACTCGACCTGGGCTACGCCTACGCGACCTGCGACGACGGCACGCGGCTCGGTTTCGTCGACGTGCCAGGGCACGAGCGACTGGTGCACAACATGCTGGCCGGCGCCACCGGCATGGACTTCGTGCTGCTCGTCATCGCGGTCGATGACGGCCCGATGCCGCAGACCCGTGAACACCTCGAGATCATCGACCTGCTCGGCCTCAGCCGCGGCGCCGTGGCGCTGACGAAATGCGACCTGGCGGACGCGGAGCGGCAGGCCGAGGTCGAGGTACAGATCGCCGGATTGCTGATCGGCACCAGCCTCGCCGGCGCGCCAGTCTTCCCCGTATCTTCGGTCACTGGCGAAGGATTGGACGCGCTGCGCGCGCACCTGGCGTCGGAGTCCGCGTTGACGCACATGCGCGACGGGCGCGGGCGCTTCCGGCTCGCCGTGGATCGCGCGTTCGTGCTCAAGGGCACCGGCGTCGTCGTGACCGGCAGCGCGCACTCCGGCATGGTCGCCGTCGAGGACAAGTTGATCCTCGCGCCACGCGGACTCGAGGTGCGCGTGCGCGGCCTCCACGCACAGAACGCGGCCGCAGAACGCGGCTGGGCGGGCCAGCGCTGCGCGCTGAACCTCACCGGGCCGAGGCTCGACCGGGACAACGTCAGCCGCGGCGACTGGCTGGTGGCGCCCGAGCTATTCGCGACCACCGACAAGCTCGACGTCGAGCTGCGGGTCTCGCCACACGCCGGGCGTCCGCTGCAGCACTGGACGCCGGTGCACGCGCACCTCGGCGCCGCCCGCATCACCGGCCGCGTCGCGGTCCTGGAGGGCGACTCGATCGACCCCGGCACGACGGCCCTGGTGCAACTCGTCCTGGACACGCCGACGCTTGCGTTGCGTGGCGATCGCGTGATCCTGCGCGACCAGTCCGCGCGGCAGACGCTCGGCGGCGGCCGCGTACTCGACGACGACCCGCCGACTCGCGGCCGCCGCAGTACGCAGCGCATCGCAGTGCTGCGCGCCTACCGCCACGATGACCCGGTCGCCGCGCTCCTGAGACTGGTCGATCTCGTGCCAGGCGGCGTCGACCTCGCACGCTTCGTGCGGCTCTGGAACCTCGATGAATCGAGGGCCGCGCACCTGCGCGACCACCCGTCACTCGTCGAGGTGCCCGGTCCGGCCGGCCCGGTCGTGTTCTCGCCCGAGCGCTGGGAATCACTCCAGTCACGCACGCTAGAGGCCCTGACCGCCGAACACGAGCGCGATCCTGAACGCCTCGGCCCGGACCGAGAGCGACTGCGCCGGCTGACCGACCCGTCGCTGCCGCGGCCAGTGTTCGCCGCGCTCGTCGGCGCACTCGTCGCCGCCGGCAAGGTGGCGGTGCGCGGGGCGCTGTTGCACCTGCCAGGCCACGCCGTGAAGCTCGCGTTACCCGACGAGAAGTTGTGGAACGAAGACATCCGCCCGATGCTGCGCGCGCGGCCGTTCAACCCGCCGCGCGTGCGCGACCTGGCGCGCAGCCTGCGGCTAGAGGAGGATCGCGTGCGGCGCCTGTGCCGGACGCTGGTGGGTCAGGGCGAGCTGTTCCTGGTTGCGCACGATCATTACTTCCCTCGCGAGTCCGTCGCGGAACTCTCCGAGATCCTGCGCAGCCTGCACGACTGCGACGGTGAGGCGCGGGCGGCGACCTTTCGCGACCGGATCGGCACGGGCCGCAAGGTGGCCATCCAGATCCTCGAGTTCTTCGATCGCGTCGGCATGTCGCGGCGCATCGGCGACAGCCACAAGCTGTTTCAGGACTCTTTGATGCAGGTACGATAGAACCAGCGGCGTAATGCGCACGGAAGGACTGCGTCCCCGGAGGGGCGGCCGGGCTTCAAACCCGGTAGGGGCCGTCAGGCGGTTCCTGGTGGGTTCGACTCCCACGTCCTTCCGCCAACTTGAGGAGCACTCATGGCCAATCCGACCGTGTCAGCCGCCGGGAACCACGCGACCCCCTTGCGGCTGACGTCGCTGTCGCACGGCGGCGGATGCGGCTGCAAGATCGCCCCGGGAGTCCTGCGCGACCTGCTCAAGGACGCCGCGACCACTGCGCCGTTCGCCCAGTTGCTGGTCGGCGCGGAGACCGCGGACGACGCGGCCGTCTATCGCCTGAACGACGAGCAGGCGGTGATCGCCACTACGGATTTCTTCATGCCCATCGTCGACGATCCGTTCGACTTCGGGCGCATCGCAGCGACCAACGCCTTGAGCGACGTCTATGCCATGGGCGGCACGCCGATCCTGGCCCTGGCGATCGTCGGGATGCCCATCAAGGTCCTGCCCGGCGAAATCATCCGCGAGATCCTGCGCGGCGGCGAGGCCGTCTGCGCGCAGGCGGGCATTCCACTGGCCGGCGGTCACAGCATCGACTCGGTGGAGCCCATCTATGGACTGGTGGCGCTCGGCGTCGTCCATCCGGACCGCGTCAAACGCAACGCCGACGCCCGCGCGGGTGACGTGCTGGTGCTCGGCAAGCCCCTCGGCGTCGGCATTTTCTCGGCCGCCTTGAAGAAGGAAGTGCTCACGGCTGCTGACTATCGGGCGATGGTCGAGACGACGACCCAGCTCAATGTCGTGGGCCCGGAACTCGCGTGCGTGCCGGGCGTGCACGCCATGACCGACGTCACCGGCTTCGGCCTCCTCGGCCATCTGCTCGAGATCTGTCGCGGATCGGGCAAGCACGCGCGAGTGCAGATGTCGCGGCTGCCATTCCTCGACAACGTCGTCGCGCTCGCCGAAGCGGGTTTCGTCACCGGTGCGTCGGCACGCAACTGGGCGTCCTATGGGTCGGACGTGCAGCTGACCGCGGGTGTCGACGAGGTCCGCAAGGCGCTGCTGTGCGACCCGCAGACCTCAGGCGGCCTGCTCGTGTCCTGCTCTGCCGACGCCGTCGACGGCGTACTGGCGACGTTTCGGCGCCGCGGGTTCGAGCGGGCCTCGATCGTCGGCAGCATCAGCGACGGAGTGCCCGGAGTCACGGTCGAGCCCTGAGTCCGCACTCGATCGTTCGACTCAGCGCTGCACGACGGCCACCACGGGGTTCTCGGCCCGGGCTAAACAGGCAAGCACCACTCGGTCGATGCGACTGCAGAGTGCCAGCGCGACCTCGGCGGCCTCCCGCGCCTGCGCCTCGCGACGGTCGTCGTCCACCATGTTGATGACGGGAACGACCCGCCGC
>Ga0209392_1000165_pt1 | contig 13330 bp, 14 predicted proteins | sample PPLLak3cmMay2015_FD_187252 | JGI IMG/M metagenome (GOLD analysis project Ga0209392, IMG submission 187252) | Freshwater sediment microbial communities from Prairie Pothole Lake near Jamestown, North Dakota, USA - PPLs Lake P7 Core (1) Depth... | ecosystem: Environmental > Aquatic > Freshwater >...
TGTCATCGGTGATCGTTCCGCACTCTCGGGTCGAGAAGGCGCGCGGATCATAGCAGCGCTATCCGGTGGTGGCACGGTTGATGCAAACGAACGACGGCGTGGAGTTCGGAGGGATTGCGCCTGGCGAGTCCGCTCGCGAAAACGCCGTCAACCCGTCCTTGGGGGCTCCGGGCGCGACATCCATGTCGCGCACGGTTTCGCGAACGGACTCGCCAGGCGCAATCCCGGAGGCACCACCATCGCAGCCGTGGCAGTGGGTGCAGATTGCTAAGCGAGATCCCGCACCAGTGCCTCGCGCGAGTCCTGCGGCAACGGATCGATAGCGTGCCGGTAGGCGTCGTGGTCCACGCCGAGCGAAACGGCCGCTCCGTCCTTTGCGGCCGCCACCATGGCGGGCGTCAGCTCGAACCGCAGGAAGTGCACCGAGGAGGTCTTCTCCTCGTTCTCCCGCTCGAGGTCCTCGTCCGCGATCGCGAACACGCGCTCGTGGCCGCCCACCTGCATCCAGCAGCGGTCCTCGACGCCCTTGAGATTCGCGAGCGCCACGCGTCGCTCGCCGGCATCCGGGAACTCGATCAGCAGCGTGGCCTTCCAGTTCGATCCGTCGGGTATGAGCGGGTTGTACGCGCCGAGCTCGTCGGCGATCCCCTCCGCCTCGAAGATCCGCTCGATGCGCAGCATCTCCTGGACCTGGTACTGCACGGTCAGGCGGTCCTCGAACAGCCAGGTGGCATTTGGCCCGCACTGAACCGTGCGATCGCGCTTGTGGGCGATCATGCGGGAGCGGAACTGCGGCCGCTGCTTCGCGTACTGCTCGAGGCTCAAAAGGTCCTCCGGGCGGAGCTTGCCGGGGTGAGTCGCTGAGGCGGTGTCGGTCATGTTCGTGGGTCCTCGGGTTCGCTGTCGGACGGGTTTCGACCCTTCGGGGCCTGCGCCAGCCTAGATTCCGTACGCCAGCCTGAGCAGCCTGAGCGGATGCGTGGGCTCGCGGGCCGGTTTGAGGCCCGACTCGATCTGGTGCCCGGCCATCGGGCAGTCGCTCGAGTAGTAGTCGGGCTCCGCCTGCTGCACCTTGCTGATCACCGGCTTGCCGATCTTCATCGAGGTCTCGCGGTACTCGCGCTTCACGCCGTAGGTACCGTTGTGGCCCGAGCACCGCTCGATCGCCTCGACCTCGGTGCCCGGCACGAGCTTCAGCACGTCGCGGGTCTTGAGCCCGAGGTTCTGCACCCGCAGGTGGCAGGGCACGTGGTAGCTCACCTTGCCGAGCGGGCGCGCGAAGTCGGTGCGCAGCAGCCCCGCCTTGTGCCTGAGCATGAGGTACTCGAACGGGTCGAACATCGCCGCCTTCACCTTCTGCACTTGCGCGTCGTCCGGGTACAGCAGCGGCAGCTCCTGCTTGAACATCAGCACGCACGACGGGATCGGCGCCACGATGTCGAAGCCCTGGTCCACCATCGCGGCCATCGCCGGGATGTTGACGCTTTTCGCCTTCTCGATGGACTCGAGATCGCCAAGTTCGAGCTTCGGCATGCCGCAGCATCGCTCCTGCGGGATCACCGAGACGGGAATGGCGTTGTGACGAAACACTGCGGCGAGGTCCTCGTCGATGCCGGGCTCGTTGCGATTGCAGTAGCAGGTGGCGAAGAGCGCGACCTTGCCGGTCGTCTCGGCCGTGGGCTTGACCTCGAGGCCCGCCCTGTCGCCGCGCGCGACGCGCTTGCGGCCGGAGTCGCTGTGGTAATCGGGGATGGGCGCCTCGGGGTGCACGCCGAGCGCCTTGTCGAGCATGCTGCGGCCGAAACTGCTCTGGTTCACCGCGTTCACGATCTGCGACACGACCGGGATGCCCGCGATCGAGCCCACGAGATCGGTGGACGACAGAACCTTGTCGCGCAGACGGGTCTCGCCCTTGCGGAAATTGACGGCCTTGGCGCGCAGCATCAGGTGCGGGAAGTCGATGTTCCACGGGTGCGGCGGCACGTAGGGACACTTGGTCATGTAGCACATGTCGCAGAGGTAGCAGTGGTCCACTACCTCCCAGTAGACCTTCCTGTCCACGCCGTCGAGTTCGCTGGTCGGCGACTCGTCGATGGCGTCGAACAGCAGTGGGAACGCGTTGCAGAGGCTGAAGCAACGGCGGCACCCGTGGCACAGGTCGTAGACCCGCTCGAGTTCCTTGAAAAGGGACTCCTCGTCGAAGAAGTCGGCCTCGCGCCAGGCAATCGGGTGACGCGTGGGCGCGGCGAGGCTGCCCTCCCGTCCGGCAGGCCCCTGGGTGTGTTCAGCCATGGTCATCTCCTCGCCTGCGCCCGGCCGCCGCCGGGACAGAAAAAAGGGCGGACCCGCTTGAGGCCCGCCCTCGTGGCAACCGTCGACCGCGGTCGATCAGAGGGCGTCGAGCGCCTTCTGGAAACGGTTGGCGTGCGAGCGCTCGGCCTTGGCAAGCGTCTCGAACCAGTCGGCGATCTCCTCGAATCCCTCGTCGCGGGCCGACTTCGCCATGCCCGGGTACATGTCGGTGTACTCGTGCGTCTCGCCGGCGATCGAGGCCTTGAGGTTGCTGGAGGTCGGGCCGATCGGCAGTCCCGTGGCCGGATCGCCCACCGCCTCGAGGTATTCGAGGTGCCCGTGCGCGTGGCCGGTCTCGCCCTCCGCAGTCGAGCGGAAGACCGCCGCGACGTCATTGAATCCCTCGACGTCCGCCTTCTGGGCGAAGTAGAGATAGCGGCGGTTCGCCTGCGATTCGCCGGCAAACGCGTCCTTCAGGTTCTGCTCGGTCTTCGTGCCCTTCAAGTTCGTCATGGATACCTCCGGGGTCTGGACACTCGCCGTCACGGCGAGGGTTGTTTAGACTATGTCTAACCGAGCCTCAATCTAGAGGCGATCGTGCATCGAGTCAACGCTAGCAGGCCACCGGTCGCTTCGCGATGCGGGCAGTCCGGTATTGCGGCTGGGGCAACGTTGACCCCTCTGGGACCGCTGTGCAAGGCTGGCAGGCCACTGGAGAGCGACTTGACCAGCAGGAAAAGCAAAGGACCGGACTTCGAGCAGGCGCTCGGCGAACTCGAGTCGGTCGTGGACCGCCTGGAGCATGGCGACCTGCCGCTCGAGGAGGCACTCAAGCAGTTCGAACGGGGCATCGAGCTGGCGCGTGCCTGCCAGTTGTCGCTGAAGCAGGCCGAACAGCGGGTCGAGATCCTGCTGCAGAAGGACCCGCAGGCCGCCCCGGAACCCTTTGAAGCCGAAGAGTGACTGACGCCCGACGGTCCGACCAGCAGATGAGTGACTCATTGAGCGAACGCCTCGGCGGCTGGCAACGCCGCGTCGAGGGCGAACTGGACCGCTGGCTGCCGCTGGAGTCCACCCGGCCGCAGCGGCTGCACGCCGCGCAGCGCTACAGCGTGTTCGGTCCGGGCAAGCGCATCCGGCCGGCGCTGGTGTACGCCACGGCCGAAACCCTCGGGGTCCCGCTCGAAAGTGTGGACGCGGCGGCCTGCGCGGTCGAGCTGATCCATGCCTACTCGCTCGTGCACGACGACCTCCCGGCCATGGACGACGACGACCTGCGCCGTGGTCGGCCGACCTGCCACCGCGCCTTTGACGAGGCGACGGCGATCCTCGCGGGTGATTCGCTGCAAGTGCTGGCATTCAAGATCCTGGCGAGCCACCCGGGTGCCCCGGCGGAGCCGGCCGCACGCGTCCGCCTGATCGAGACCCTCGCCGACGCGAGCGGCACCGCGGGCATGGCGGGCGGCCAGGCCTTGGACCTGGCCGCCGAGGGTCGTTCGCTCGCGATCGCGGAAGTCGAGCAGATCCACGCACTCAAGACCGGCGCGCTGATCCGCGCCAGCGTGCTGATGGCGGCGCACTGCACGCCGGACCTCGACCCCGCGCGTTTCGCCGCGCTCGCCGAATTCGGCGCCGCCGTGGGTCTCGCCTTCCAGGTGCAGGACGACATCCTGGACGTCGAAGGGGACGCCGCGCTGACGGGACGACCGACCGGCAGCGACCAGGCGCGTGCCATGCCGACCTACCCGGCGGTCGCCGGGCTCGAATCCGCCCGCACCCGGGTCGCCGATCTGCACCGGCACGCGGCCCGGCAGCTGGACGAGCACGGTTGGACCGACGGGCCGCTGGCGGCGCTGGCCGACTGGCTGCTCGCGAGACGGCGCTAGGGTCGGTGCCCCCCCGCCCCGCTGGAGTAAACTGCGCGCCCATGCCGACCGACCATCCCTTCCCGCTGCTGTCGAAGATCGACTCGCCGGCCGACCTGAGGCGGCTGCCGGTGACGCAGCTCCCGCAAGTCGCCGCGGAGCTCCGCCAGTACCTCATCCAGGCCGTCAGCCAGATGGGCGGGCATTTCGCGGCCGGGCTCGGCACCGTCGAGCTCACGGTCGCACTGCACTACGTCTACGACACGCCGCACGACCGGCTGGTCTGGGACGTCGGCCACCAGGCCTACCCGCACAAGGTGCTCACCGGCCGCCGCGACCGCCTGCAGACCATCAAGCTCAAGGACGGCCTCGCACCCTTCCCCAGCCGGCGCGAGAGCGAGTACGACACCTTCGGCGTCGGCCACTCGAGCACCTCGATCAGCGCGGCGCTCGGCATGGCGCTCGCCGCAGCGCAGCACGGCGAGCGGCGACGCGTGGTGGCGGTGATCGGCGACGGCGCGATCAGCGCCGGCCAGGCCTTCGAGGCGCTCAACCACGCCGGCGCGCTCGACACCGACATGCTGGTCGTCCTGAACGACAACGACATGTCGATCTCGGAGAACGTCGGCGCGATGTCGAATTACTTCGCGCGCATCCTGGCGGGCAAGACCTACGCGACGCTCCGCGAGGGCAGCAAGAAGATCCTGAAGCGCATGCCCACGGTGTGGGAGCTGGCGCGGCGCTCCGAGGAGCACATGAAGGGGATGGTGCTGCCCGGTACGATGTTCGAGGAAATGGGCTTCAACTACATCGGTCCCATCGACGGCCACGACCTCGGGGCCCTGGTGACCACGCTGCGCAACCAGCGCGAGCTGCAGGGCCCGCAGATGCTGCACATCGTCACGCGCAAGGGCAAGGGCTACGCTCCCGCCGAGGCTGACCCGATCAAGTGGCACGGCCCGGGCCCCTTCGACCCGACCAGCGGGACGATCTTCAAGGAGAAGAGCACCGGACCCGCTTACTCGCAGGTGTTCGGTCAGTGGCTCTGCGACATGGCCGAGCGCGACCCGCGCGTGGTGGGGATCACGCCCGCGATGCGCGAGGGCTCGGGGCTCGTGGAGTTCTCCAAGCGCTTCCCCACCCGCTATTTCGACGTCGCCATCGCCGAGCAGCACGCGGTGACGCTGGCCGCCGGTCTCGCCTGCGAGGGCATGCGCCCGGTGGTGGCGATCTACTCGACCTTCCTGCAGCGCGCCTACGACCAGCTGATCCACGACGTCGCACTGCAGAACCTGCCGGTGACGTTTGCGATCGACCGCGCCGGACTCGTGGGCGGCGACGGCGCGACGCACCAGGGGGCCTTCGACCTGAGCTACCTGCGCTGCGTCCCGAACATGGTGGTGATGGCGCCGGCCGACGAGAACGAGTGCCGCCAGATGCTCTACACCGCGGTGACCCTGGACGCCCCCGCGGCGGTCCGCTATCCGCGAGGCCCGGGCCCGGGCACGCGCCTCGAGCCGGCCATGACCGCGCTGTCCGTGGGCAAGGCCGAGCTGCGCCGCGAGGGCCGCAGCGGCCTGCTGCTGCTCGCCTTCGGCTCGATGGTGGCGGCGTGCGAGCCGATCGCGGAGCGGCTCGACGCGACGCTCGTCAACATGCGCTTCGTGAAGCCGCTGGACGAGGAACTCGTCTGCCGGCTGGCGCGCACCCACCACCGCATCGCCACGGTCGAGGAGAATGCCGTGGCGGGCGGCGCCGGCAGCGCCGTGAGCGAGTGCCTCGCTGCATACGGCATCGAGCGCGAACTGCGCCACGTCGGCATCCCGGACCGGTTCATCGAGCACGGCTCGCGCGACGACTGCCTCGCGATGGCTGGCCTGGACCGGTCAGGCCTCGAGCGCACGCTCGCCCACCTGTGGCCGGCGCAGCCACACGCCCTGGTGGCGGCCGGCGGCCGTCCGGGGGCCGCCTGACCGTGGACCGCTCCGTGACGCCGCGCGCGGCCGCACCGGCCGCCATGGACGACGTGCAGGGTCGTGCCGACTCGCGACGCATTCCGATCAACAAGGTCGGGATCAAGGACGTGTACCATCCCGTGCGTGTCCGGGACCGCACCGCCAGCGAGCAGCACACCGTCGCGAACTTCAACATGTACGTGGCACTGCCCCACGACTTCAAGGGCACGCACATGTCGCGCTTCGTGGAGGTGCTCCACGAGCACGAGCGCGACATCTCGGTCGAGTCGTTCCGCCAGATGCTGGTCGAGATGACGCGTCGCCTCGATGCGACCTCGGGCCATGTCGAGATGAGCTTCCCGTACTTCGTGATGAAGACGGCCCCGGTCTCGGGCGTGGCGAGCCTGATGAACTACGAGGCGACCCTGATCGGCGAGATCCACGACGGCCGCGAGGAGATGTGGATCCGCGTGGTCGTGCCGGTGACGAGCCTGTGCCCCTGCTCGAAGCGCATCGCCGAGCGCGGTGCCCACAACCAGCGCTCGCACATCACGATCAAGGCCCGGGTGAGCGGCCACCTCTGGCTGGAGGAACTCATCGACATCGCCGAGCAGGAAGCCTCGAGCGAGCTGTTCGCGATCCTCAAGCGCCCGGACGAGAAGCACGTCACGGAGCGCGCCTACGACAACCCGAAATTCGTCGAGGACATCGTCCGCGACGTCGCCGTGAGGCTGAATGCCGAGGAGCGGGTGCTCGCCTACGTGGTCGAGGCGGAGAACTTCGAATCCATCCACAACCACTCGGCCTACGCGCTGATCGAGAAGGACAAGCAGGCGACGGACCGCGGTCGATAGGGCGGCCTGCGCGCCGGGGCCGACGCCGCGGCGACCTGCACTTCGGCACTACGCCTTCGGCTGGCCCCGCTGCAGGCGCTCGATCAGTTCCCGCAGGAACACCTTGTTGAAGCGCAGCTGGCAGGCGATCGAGGAATTCTCGAGCAGCGAGGCCGTGACCCTGAGCAGTGTCACCGCGCCCTCTGCCTCGATGACCGAGTCGCGACGCGTGCCCTCCGCATAGGCTGCCTCGCCGAAGCAGCCGCCGGTCTCGATGCGGCCCGCCGCCTCGCCGTTGCGGCTCACCTTCACGGTACCCGAGACGACCACGTAGAAGCGGTCGTCCGGATCCTCCGGGCTCAGCACCCTCTCGCCGGGTTGGCATTCCACCCAGCACCCGGAATGCATGACCTCGCGGATCTCCGCGTGCGAGAAGTCGTGGAAGAAGCGCAGCCGTCGCAATACCGCGAAGCGCTCCTCGTCGTCGATGCCGGATTGCGCGGAGCGCAGCGACTGGTGGGCGCGCGTCAGTTCGGCAGCGAGCTCCGCGCCGCTGCGGTAGCGCAGCCCCGGGTCCTTCTGCAGCGAGCGCGCCACGATCGCCTCGAGCTCGGGCGGGATCCCGGGTCGCGCCTGGCTCAGCGGCTCCGGCACGTTCTGCACCACCTGGCGCAGCAGCTTGCCGAGCGCCCCCGCCCGGAACGGCCGCTGCCCGCACAGCATCTCGTACATGACGGCGCCGAGGGAGTAGAGGTCGGAGCGTGCGTCGAGCGGGTGGCCCTGCACCTGCTCCGGCGACATGTAGGCCGGGCTGCCCGCCACGCCCTCCAGTCGCGAGATGTCGGAGTCGGCCACCAGCGCGATGCCGAAGTCCACGATGCGCACGTCGCCGTCCTGCGTGAGCAGGATGTTCGAGGGCTTGATGTCGCGGTGCACGACGCCGCGCGAGTGCGCGTAGTGCAGCGCCTTGGCGCACTTGTAGATGATCTGCACGACCTGTTCCTCGGGCAGCAGGCTGCCCGGCCGGCAGTAGGCCGCCAGCGTACGCGCGCCGTGCACGTGCTCGGTCACGACGTAGCGCCGCCCGTCCTCCTCGCCCGCGTCGTAGATCGGCACGATGTTCGGGTGGTGGAGCTTGCCGATCATATTCGCCTCGCCGAGGAACATGCGGCGGGCGTTGCGGGAGTCGGCATCGTCGGTGCCGGTCGCGTGGTAGACCTTGATGGCGACGTCGCGGCCGTAGAACGGGTCGTGCGAGAGGTAGACGGCACCGGAGCTGCCGCGGCCGACCTCGTGCACCACGTAGTACTTGCCGATGCGCTCCGGGGCGACGGCCGGCGTGTACAGCATGGGCTGGGTGTGAACCTGTGCGGGCGCGTTGTTCGTGATCACGTGAGGTAGCCGACGATCATGAGGACCAGCGCGGCGAAGACACCGGCCAGCACGTCGTCGAGCATAATTCCGGCGCCTCCGGACATTCCGTGATCGATCTCGCGGATCGGCCACGGCTTGGCGATGTCGAACAGGCGGAACAGCGCGAACGCGAGCGGGGCGCCCCACCAGTCGCCGGGCGCGGCGAGCATCGCGATCATCATGCCGGCGACCTCGTCCCAGACGATCGCGGGGTGATCGTGCACGCCGAGGCGCCGTGCGCTCTCGCCGCAGATCCAGAATCCGGCCGCGACCGCGAGCACGATCGCGACGAGGTTCCATCCCAGCCCCAGCGGAGCCAGCGCGAGCGCAAAGGCGAGCCCGACCAGCGAGCCGAAGGTGCCCGGTGCGAACGGCGCGAGACCGGTGCCGAACCCGAGTGCCAGCAGGTGCACGGGCTCGCGCAGGTGTCGCCACGTCGGTCGCGTTCGATCCTTGCCGCGTTCAGGCGAAGTGGTCATACCCGCCTTCCGCAACCGTCACCGACCGGCCGTCGCGCCGGCACTGCACGCCGCGACCCGGCTCGATCCGGCCGATGCGATGCAGCGGGAGGGCGGGCGACGACATCGCCTCCACCTCCGCCGCGGAGGCCTCGGGCAGCGTGAAAAGCAGCTCGTAGTCGTCGCCGCCCGAAAGCACGAGGCGCTCGCAGTCGGCGGCTGCGTGCCGCCGCTCGAGTTCCGCCGACACCGGCAATCGCTCGAGGTCGAGCACCGCGCCCACGCCGCTCGCAGCGCAGAGTTTGCCTAGGTCGCCGAGCAAGCCGTCGGAGACGTCCATCGCGGCGCTGGCACGACCGCGCAGGGACCTGCCGAGATCGACACGCGGTTCGGCATAGCGGCAACGCCGTACCAGGGGATCGTCGGTCGAGCCGGCGCCCCGTTGCAGCGCCTCGAGCCCGGCCGCCGCTTCGCCCGGCCAGCCGGAGACGTACAGCAGGTCGCCCGGCTGCGCGCCGCTGCGTCGCAGCGCGAGGTCGGACTCGACGAAACCGAGGGCGGTGACCGTGACGACGCGCGGGCCGCGCACGGTGTCGCCGCCCACCAGCGCCACGCGGTGACGCCCGGCGAGCGCGTAGAAGCCCGCGGCAAACGGCGCGAGCCAAGCTGCGTCCGCCTCGGGCAGGGACAGCGACAGCAGCGCCCACGCGGGCTCCGCCCCCATGGCGGCCAGGTCGCTCAGGTTTACGGCCAGCGCCTGATGCCCGACGGAGTCGGGCGGCGCGTCCGGCAGGAAGTGCCGGCCCTCGACCAGCGTGTCCGTCGCTGCGACGAGCACGCGCCCCGGCGGCACCGCGAGGAGCGCCGCATCGTCGCCCACGCCGAGCAGCACGTCGCTGCGGGCGCCCTCGCGCGTGAAGAACCGCTCGATCAGGTCGAACTCGCCGAGCGGCACGAGTGCCTCGCTCAACCGCGCGCGCGACCCGCGGCCGCCTGCTCCGCAGCGCGGTGCGACCGCGCCGCACGGTCGAGCACGGCGTTGACGAACTTGTGGCCGTCGGTGGCGCCGAAGCGCTTGGCGAGTTCAACGCCCTCGTTGATGACCACGCGGTAGGGCACGTCGAGCCGCTGCGCCAGCTCGTACAGCCCGATCATGAGCACCGCGCGCTCGACCGGGTCGAGCTGCGCAACCGGACGGTCGATCAGGCCGCCGAGCTCGGCGTCGAGCGCCGCGGCGCCTTCCGTGACGCCGTTCAGCACCTCGCGGAAGTAATCGGCATCGGCATCGCCGAAGCCCTCCTCGTCGGCGTATTGATTGCGAAGCTCGGCCGCCGTCTGCCCGGTGAGCTGCCACTGGTACAGCGCCTGCATCGCGAGCTTGCGCGACAGGCTGCGGGCCCGGCCGGCGCGGTCGGGGCGTCGTGGCATGTTCAGACGTCCAGGCGCCGCAGCAGGTTCGCGAGCTCGAGGGCGCAGAGTGCGGCGTCGGCGCCCTTGTTGCCGGCCTTGGTGCCGGCGCGCTCGATCGCCTGCTCGATGGTGTCGGTGGTGAGCACGCCGAAGGCCACCGGCACGCCGGTCTCCTCGGCCGCGCGCGCGAGGCCCGCCGCACACTGCCCGGCCACGTGATCGAAGTGCGGCGTGGCGCCGCGGATCACGGCGCCGAGCGCCACGACCGCGTCGTAGCGCTTGCTCGCGGCCACGCGCTTCACCACGAACGGCAGGTCGTAGGCGCCGGGCACGCGGATGATCTCGACCTGCTTCTCGCCCGCGCCGTGGCGCAGCAGGGCGTCCACCGCCCCGCGGATGAGCGAATCCACGATCATGTCGTTGAAGCGGGCGGCGACGATCGCGAAGCGCAGGTCGCGCGCCACGAGGTCGCCGTTCAAGGTGCGAACGTTGTCCATGCCAGGGTTTCCTCAGCTCGCTTCGTCGACGTAGCCGGCGACCTCGAGCCCGAAGGCCGAGAGTCCGTGCATCTGCTTCGGTGCGCTCAAGACCCGCATGCGGCGGACGCCGAGGTCGCGCAGGATCTGGGCGCCGATGCCGTAGGTGCGCAGCACCTGGGCGCCCTGGGCGCGACCGACGACGGGCACGCGCTCGGCGGACCGCACGGCCTCGGCGATCTCGAGCGGGCTCTCGTGTGGCCGCAGCAGCACCACGACGCCCTCGCCGTCGCGGGCGATGCGTTCCATTGCGCTGCGCAGCGTCCAGCTGTGAGTCTCCTCGTGCACCCCGACGAGGTCGCGGACCGTGTCCTTGAGGTGCACGCGCACCAGCGGGGCCCGCTCGGCCGCGAGCGTGCCGCGCACCAGCGCGAGGTGCACCGTGCCGTTGACGTGGTCTTCGTAGCAGTGCAGGCGGAATGCACCGAAGTCGGTCTCGACGTCGCGCTCGGCGATGCGCTCGACCGAGCGCTCCTTCTCGAGCCGGTAGCGGATCAGGTCGGCGATCGTGCCGATCTTGAGGCCGTGCTCCCGGGCGAAGGTCTCGAGCTCGGGACGGCGAGCCATCGTGCCGTCATCGTTCAGGATCTCGACAATGACCGCAGCGGGCTCGAGCCCGGCGATGCGCACGAGGTCGCAGCCCGCCTCGGTGTGGCCGGCGCGGGACAGCACGCCGCCCGGCTGCGCCATCAGCGGGAAGATGTGCCCGGGCTGGCGCAGGTGCTCCGGCCGCGCGTCCGGGGCGACGGCCGTGCGGATGGTGTGGGCTCGGTCGTAGGCCGAGATCCCGGTCGTGACGCCTTCGGCGGCCTCGATCGACACCGTGAAGTTGGTCCCCTGGTCGGCGTCGGTCTCGCTGACCATGAGCGGCAGGCGCAACTGGCGGCAGCGGTCGCGCGTGAGGGTCAGGCAGATCAGGCCCCGTCCGTAGCGGGCCATGAAGTTGACGTCCTCGGGGCGGACCTTGGAAGCGGCCATGACCAGGTCGCCCTCGTTCTCGCGGTCCTCGTCGTCCATGATCACGACCATCCTGCCGGCGCGCAGGTCGTCCAGGATCTCGTCGATCGTATTCAATGCACTCATCAGGTCTCTGTCACAAGCTGTTGAATTATAGATTTTTTATGCAACCGAAATTTCGCCGGCTTGAGCCCTGCGAGGCGGCAGTGTAGCAGGCTGGCCAGCCGCCTCGGCCACCGCAGGGCTAGCGCTCGCCGACCAACCGCTCCAGGTACCGGGCGATGATGTCCACCTCGAGGTTGACCCGGGTTGCCGGCCGGTAGTCCCCGAGGATGGTCACGCCGAGGGTGTGCGGGACGAGGTTCACGTCGAATCGCGGCCCGTCCACGCCGTTCACGGTCAGGCTCACCCCGTCGACGGTCACCGAGCCTTTGCGGGCCACGTAGCGGGCAAGTTCGGGCGGCACCTCGAACGTGACGCGCACCGAACGCGCGTCGTCGTGTCGCGAGACCACCCGGCCCACGCCGTCCACGTGGCCGGTGACGTAGTGCCCGCCGAGCGCCTGGCCGGCCGTGAGCGCCTTCTCGAGGTTGACGGGCGTGCCCGGCAACCAATGACCCGCCGTGGTGAGCGACAGCGTCTCGCGCGACAGGTCCGCGGCAAAAGCCGCGGGCTCGAGCTCGATTGCGGTAAGGCAGCAGCCGTTCACGGCGATGCTGCCGCCGAGCGTGACGTCCCCGAGCGGCACGGCGCCGGTGTCGATCCACATCCGTACGTCGCCGTCGCGCGGCTCGACCGACCGCACCCTTCCCACACCTTGCACGATCCCGGTGAACATCACTCCGCTCCCCGCTTCTTTGGGCGCAACGTGAGCCTGAGGTCGTCGCCGATGCGCGCCACGTCGCGCCATTCGAACTCGCAGCGGTCACACATGCGCGACAGCGGCGGTAGGTTGAACAGGCTGCGCGCCGCGCTGCCGAGCACCACCGGTGCCATGTACACCACGATCTCGTCGACGAGCCCTAGGCGAACGAACTCCCCCGCGAGCGTAGGCCCGGCCTCGACCAGCACTTCGTTGCACTCGAGTTCGCCCAGCCGGTCGAGTACCGCCTCGAGGTCGAGGCCCGCCTCGGCGCTGCGCACCGCCTCGACCCGCGCGCCCCCCTCGCGCAGGGCGACGGCCAGCGGCGAGTCGGCCTCGCGGGTGAGGATCAGCGTGGAGCCCGCGAAGCACAGCAGCTGGGCGTCGGCGGGCGTGCGCAGCTGCGAGTCGAGAACCACGCGCAGCGGCCGGCGGCCGCGCATCTCGAGCTCGGGATCGCGCACGGTCAGCATCGGGTCGTCGGCGAGCACGGTGCCGCTGCCGGTGACGATGGCGGAGGCCCGCGCGCGCAGGCGCTGCACGTCGGCCCGTGCCTGGTCGCCGGTGATCCACTTGCTGGTGCCGTCGGCGAGTGCCGTGCGCCCGTCGAAACTGGCGCCGAGCTTGAGGGTCACCCACGGCCGGCCGGTGAGCATGCGGCGCACGAAGCCGCGATTGATCTCGGCGGCCTCGCCTGCGAGCAGGCCGTGGGCGGTCGCAATGCCGGCCTGCTCGAGCCGCGCGAGGCC
>Ga0209392_1000167_pt1 | contig 13261 bp, 9 predicted proteins | sample PPLLak3cmMay2015_FD_187252 | JGI IMG/M metagenome (GOLD analysis project Ga0209392, IMG submission 187252) | Freshwater sediment microbial communities from Prairie Pothole Lake near Jamestown, North Dakota, USA - PPLs Lake P7 Core (1) Depth... | ecosystem: Environmental > Aquatic > Freshwater >...
AGCTGCCTCGCGGGCGGCCGCCTCGCCGAGCGGGATGGTCTCCGGAACGCGCTCGAAGTCAGCGGTGCCGATGTCCCCCATGAACACGTCGATGCGCACGTCCCGGTCCGTGAGCGTCTGCAACTGAAGCGTTTCGTTTGCCTGCAGCATCACGTCCATGCTGCGGCTCATCAGTTGCGTGGCCGACTGGAGCTTCTCGCGCTGCGCGGGCGGTTCCACCAGGTTGACCACGATGACGACGTCCGCGCACAGGTTGCGGGCCACGTCGACGGGAATGTTCCGCACCATGCCGCCGTCCGCGAGGATGTGCTCGTCGGTGATCACAGGCGCGAAGGCGCCCGGGATGGCCATGCTCGCGCGCATCGCGGTGGCGAGGTCGCCCTTGTCGAGCACCACCATCTCACCCGTCACCATGTCGGTCGCGACCGCGCGGAACGGGATCGGCAGGTGGTCGAAGCTCGACTGCATCCGCGCCCGTGCAACGTAGCTGCGCAGCAGGTCCTCGATGCCGCTGGTGTTCACGAGGCCGCCCGGAACCACGACTCGCTTGTCCTTGAGCCCCAACTCGACGTCGTTGCTGTAGGTGACGCCGGCGCGTTTCTGCTCAATCGGCTCGAGGTCGCGCTGCCCAAGGCCGCCCACCACGGATGCCCAGTCGATGCCGAGCAGGAATTCCTGCAGCTCGGCAGCCGGGATGCCCGAGGCGTAGCCCGCCCCGACGAGCGCGCCCATGCTGGTGCCGGCGATGCAGTCCACGGGCACCCGCAGCTCCTCGAGCACCTTCAGGACGCCTACGTGCGCGCCGCCCTTTGCTCCGCCGCCGGCGAGGACGAGGCCGATGCGGGGCCGGCCGGGCAACGGGCCCGCGACCGGCTCGCTCACGGCTGGCTGGACATCGGAGGACGGGTCCTGCGCCGTCGCGATTACGGGGACTGCAAAGGCGGCCACGAGCGCAGCCGCCGCAACCCGTGCGCGGCGGATCCGGAGTCGAACAGGGAACATCGAGGGCTCCTCACGCGCGGTGGGTCGGCGCGTCACAAACGGGGGAGGGGGGAATGCGGCGGGCTTGCGGTGCCGTCGAGGATAGGAGTTGGCTGCGCTATCCTCAACGGTCGCCACCTTGTCATTAGCTTCGGGAGTTCTGCCATGCGCGATTATCGCAAGTTCTACATCGACGGCGCGTGGGTCGAGCCGGCCCAGCCGAAGCCGCTCGACGTCGTCAATCCGGCGACCGAGGGGGTGGCGGGGGTCATATCGCTCGGCAGTCGTGACGATGTGGACCGTGCGGTGGCAGCGGCCCAGCGCGCCTTCGAGACCTGGTCGCGCAGTTCGCGCGAGGAGCGCATGGCCCTGCTCGGGCGGATCATCGAGGTCTACAAGCGCCGCATGGACGACATGGCCCAGGCGATCAGCGAGGAAATGGGCGCACCGATGGCGACCGTCGCCCGGCCGCAGCAGGCACCGTCGGGACTCGGCCACTTCAAGGTGGCGCTCGGCGTGCTGAAGGACTTCGAGTTCGAGAAGATGCAGGGCACGACGAAGATCGTGCGCGAGCCGGTCGGCGTGTGCGGCCTCATCACGCCGTGGAACTGGCCGGCGAACCAGATCGCCTGCAAGGTGGCGCCGGCGCTGGCGGCAGGCTGCACGATGGTGCTGAAGCCCTCCGAGATCGCGCCGCTCTCGGGCCACGTCATGGCGGAGATCCTGCACGAGGCCGGGGTCCCGAAGGGCGTCTTCAACCTGGTCGACGGCGACGGTCCCACGGTCGGCGCGGCGCTGTCCTCGCACCCGGGCATCGACATGGTGTCGTTCACGGGCTCGACCCGGGCCGGCATCCTGGTGGACAAGGCGGCAGCCGACACGGTCAAGAAGGTGGCGCTCGAGCTCGGCGGCAAGTCGCCGAACATCATCCTGGAGGGCGCGCCGCTCGAGCAGGCCGTGGGCCACGGCGTGCTGGTGATGATGAACAACACCGGACAGAGCTGTAATGCGCCCTCGCGCATGCTGGTGCCGCGCCGACGCCTCGCCGAGGTCGAGGCGATCGCGGCGGCCGTCGCCGCGACCGTGGTGGTCGGCGATCCAGCGGACGCCGTCACCGCCATGGGACCGCAGTCCAGCCAACTGCAGTGGCGCAAGGTCCAGGGCCTGATCGAGAAAGGCATCGAGGAGGGCGCCAAAGTCGTCTTCGGTGGCCCGGGTCGTCCCGAGGGTCTCGCCCGCGGCTTCTATACCAGGCCCACGATCTTCAGCAACGTCACCAACGACATGACCATCGCCCGCGAAGAGATCTTCGGGCCGGTGCTGTGCATCCTGCCGTACGACACCGAAGAGGAAGCGATCCGCATCGCCAACGACACGCCCTACGGCCTCTCGGCTTACGTGTTCGGCGACACGCACGAGCACGCCGCACGGGTCGGGTCGCACATCCGCGCCGGCAACGTTCACCTGAACGGCGCGAGCCTCGACGTCTGCGGCTCGTTCGGCGGCTACAAGCAGTCGGGCCTCGGGCGCGAGTGGGGGGCGTTCGGCTTCGAGGAATTCCTCGAGGTGAAGTCGGTGTTCGGTGCCGATGCGAAGGCGGGCCTGGTGGAAATGCCGGCCTGATCATGACCCTGACGTTCACGCTGGACGCAGGGATCGTCATCTAGGAAGAGGGGCGGCTGCGGCGTATCGGGTCGCGGATGGTGAAGACCGCGCCGACTGCGCCGAACCCGGTGCGGCGCGATGACTTGATGGGCGGCCTCGTCACCGCCTGGCCGGCGTTCGCCTGCGGCCGGATTTCCAACCTGCTGTTCGGGCTGCTGCTGGTCGCAATCGCGATCGGCGGTTAAACGCCGCGCCCTGCGCGGATTCTCGTCCGTCGTTGTGCTTCATCAAAGACGCCAGTCCGTTTCAGTTGCCTGCTTCGGCTACCCATCCGCATCTTTGCCGTGCGAGGAGGCTGGACTCTTGTGTCTGAAGATGTCCAGCGAATGTCTGGAATTACCCAGCGACAGTCCGCGCCCAGTGATCCAATCCAAATCCTGGCCGGTGGTCCAGCCCGTCGGCTGCACCGGTTGCAGAGCCACCACGTGAGACCGAAGGACTGACCCATGACCTGGCTCCAGGGGATCCTGCAGGCGCACCCGGAAATCGCTTTCTTCCTGGTGCTCGGTCTCGGCTACCTGTTCGGCAAGTTGTCGCTGGGCAGCTTCAAGCTCGGCGCAGTCACCGGCACGCTGCTCGCGGGCGTGCTGGTAGGCCAGCTCGGCGTGTCGCTTCCGAACGAGGTCAAGCAGTGCTTCTTCCTGCTGTTCCTGTTCGCGATCGGGTTCCGGACCGGCCCGCAGTTCTTCCGCGGCCTGAAGAGCGACGGCCTGGCGCATGCGGCGCTCGCGGCCATCGTCGCCACGACGGGTCTGGTCGTCGCCTGGCTGGTGGCCGGGCTGTTCGGCTATGACGCCGGCACGGCAGCCGGCGTCGTCGCGGGCTCGCTCACCGAGTCGGCGACGATCGGCACGGCCATGGACGCGATCGGGCGACTCGACCTGCCCGAAACGGAGCGGGCAGTGCTCAACAACAACATCCCCGTCGCCTTTGCGGTCACCTACCTCGTCGGCGTGATCGGAGCGGCATGGATCCTCTCGCAGCTCGCGCCGAAGCTGCTGCGCGTGGACCTCGCGGAGGAGTGTCGCAAGCTCGAGGAGCAGATGCAGGGCGGGGCGGCCAACCAGGCGACCGCGCGGCGCGAGTTCGAACTGCGTGCCTACGCCGTTGATCCCGGTTCGCATTTCGTCGGCCGCGGCACAGCGGACCTGGAGTCGGCGGCGCATGGTGCCCGGGTGTTCGTGGAGCAGGTGCGCCGTCGCGGGCAGATCGTCGAGAGCCACGATGTGAAAGCGTTCATGGCGGGCGACGTGGTGGCGGTGTCCGGGCCGCGCACGACCCTCGTCGAGGTCCTGGAGGCGCCGGGCAGCGGACTGCGCGAGGTGGACGATCGCGAGCTGCTCGAACTATCGGCCGACATCGTCGACGTCGTGGTCACGAGCAAGGCGATCGACGGGCGGACGCTCGGCGACATTGCGCGGGACGAGGTGTCCCGTGGCGTGTTCCTGCGGCGGATCACTCGATCCGGCACGCCACTCGGCATCCTGCCGGACACCCGGGTTCATCGCGGCGACGTACTCACCCTCGTGGGATCCGCAGCCAGCACGGCGCGCGTCGCCAGGTCTTTCGGCGTGGCGGATCGCGTCACCGACGTGACCGACATGCTGGTCGTCGCGACCGGCATCGTCGCCGGCGCACTGATCGGCCTGCCGGCGGTACACATCGGCGGTATCGAAATCGGGCTCAGCCTGCCCGTCGGCGTGCTGCTCGGCGGACTCGTCTGCGGCTGGCTGCGCTCCGTGAGGCCGGGTCTGTTCGGGCGCGTCCCGGGCCCGACGCTCTGGATCTTCGAGTCCATCGGGCTCGCGGGCTTCGTGGCGGTCGTGGGCCTCAATGCCGGGCCTGACTTCGTTCAGGGGCTGCGGACGAGCGGTGCGAGCCTGCTGCTCGCGGGCATCCTGACGATCTCGATTCCGCTGCTGGTCGGCGTGCTGGTCGGCCGATGGGTTTTCAGGATGCATCCGGGCGTGCTGCTCGGCGTGTGTGCGGGGGGCTGTACGGCCACGCCCGCGCTGGCGGCTATCCAGGAAACCGCTCGCAGCGCGGTCCCCTCGCTCGGATACGGCGTGGCCTACGCCGTGGGCAACGTGTTCCTGGCCATCTGGGGCACCGTGATCGTGGCGCTGCTGGCCTGAACGGACGCCGAGGCGTCCCGGGGTGATACATGGGAATCTGGCAATGGATCGTCGGAACGCTGCGCTCCTACCCTGAGCTCGCGATCTTCCTCGCGCTCGCGGTGGGCTTCCTCGTCGGGCCGAAGAAGCTCGCAGGCTTCAGCCTCGGCAATGTCACGGCGACCCTGCTCGCGGCGGTCGCGATCGGGCAGCTCGGCATCGCGGTGCCGGGCCCAATCAAGTCGACGTTCTTCCTGCTGTTCCTGTTCGCGGTCGGCTACGGCGTCGGGCCGCAGTTCTTTCGCGGCCTCGGCAAGGAAGGTCCGAAGCAGATCGTGTTCTCGCTGATCGTGCTGGCACTGTGCCTGCTGGTGCCGTTCGTGTGCGCGAAGGTGGCCGGGCTCGATCTGGGTTACGCGGTCGGCCTGTATGCGGGCTCGCAGACGATCTCGGCCTCCATCGGCGTGGCCTCGGACCAGATTACCCGCCTCGGCCTGCCCGCCGAGCAGGCCCAGGCCTACCTCGACGCGATTCCGATCGGTTACGCCGTGACTTACATCTTCGGCACCATCGGCTCCGCGATCGTGCTTGCGCAGATCGGTCCGAAGCTCATCGGCGTGGACCTCCCCGCGGCCTGTGCCGAGTACGAGAAGCAGATGGGCGGCGGCCAGGCCGGGCAGGATCCCGGCGTATTCTCCACCTACCGGCGGGTCGAGGTGCGCGCGTACCGCATCGACACCGCGAGTGGGCTCACGGGCAAACCCGTGCGCGAGCTGTTTCCCGGATTGCGGATCTTCGTGGAGCGCATCCGGCGCGGCGCGGAAATCCTCGAGGCAGACGCCGGTAGCGTGCTGCTGCACGGCGACATCGTCTCGATCTCCGGGCCTCGCGAGGCGCTCGTCGAGCAGGTCGAGGCCCTCGTGCCGGAGGTGGACGACAAGAGTCTGCTCGACATGCCGGCGACGCTCGTGGACGTCTTCGTGCGCAGCAAGGCCGTGAACGGACTGACGCTGCGCGAGATCGCCGACCTGCCCGAGACCCGCGGCATCTACCTGCGCAAGATCACGCGCAACATGGTCGAGATCCCGATCCTGCCCGAGACCGAGATCCTGCGCGGCGACATCCTGACGATCGCCGGCAGCACTCGGCACGTTGACCAGGCCGTCGCGTTGATCGGCCATGCCGACCGGCCAGTCGAGTCCACCGACCTTGCGGTCGTGTCGGCCGGCATCGTGATCGGCGGACTCGTCGGCGCACTGACCTACATGGCGGGCGGCGTGCCGATCAGCCTCTCGACCTCGGGCGGTGCGTTGCTCGCGGGGTTGATCCTCGGGTACCTGCGCACGATCCATCCGACCTTCGGCAACATCCCGGGCCCGGCGTTGTGGCTCATGAACACGCTGGGGCTCAACGTCTTCATCGCCATCGTCGGCATCAGCGCAGGCCCGGGATTCGTGTCCGGCCTGCAGCAGGTCGGGCTGAGCCTGTTCCTGTGGGGCATGGTCGCGACCACGATCCCGCTGGTGGTGGCCGTGTTTCTCGGCCACTACGTGTTCAAGTTCCACCCCGCGATCCTGTTCGGCGTCTGCGCCGGCGTCCGCACGACGACGGCCGCGCTCGGCATGATCCAGGAGGCGGCGAAGAGCAAGGTGCCCGCGCTTGGCTACGGCATGCCTTACGCCATCGGCAATACGCTGCTGACCATCTTCGGCATGGTGATCGTGCTGATGCTGGTCGGCGGATCCTGATAACGCGCGGCCTGGCCGCCCAAGGAGATGATCATGGACGTTGTGAAACTGCGCCAATACGAGGGCCTGAGCCCGTTCGAGATCAAGGACTTCCTCGCCAAGGCCGCGAGCAAGACGGCGGGCGCGTCGTCGGTTGCGTATCTCAATGCCGGTCGCGGCAACCCGAACTGGATCGCCACCGAGCCGCGCGAGGCGTTCTTCCTGCTCGGCCAGTTCGCGATCACCGAGAGCAAGCGGGTGCTCGATCTGCCGCCCGGAGTCGGCGGCATGCCGCAGGCGAGGGGAATTGCCGGGCGCATGGACGCCTGGTTGAAGAAGCATGCCGACCTGCCCGGTGCCGAGTTTCTCGGCGCCCTCGTGCCCTGGGCCGTCAAGAAGTTCGGCTTCGATGCAGACAAGTTCGTGCACGAGCTCGTGGACTCGATCATCGGCGACAACTACCCGGTCCCGGATCGCATGCTGGTGCACAACGAGCAGATCGTTCACGAGTACCTGCAGTGGGCCATGTGCGGCGAGCCGCGGCCGAAGGGCACGTTCAAGCTCTACGCCGTAGAGGGCGGTACGGCGGCGATGTGCTACATCTTCAAGTCGATGAAGACCAACCGGCTGCTCAATGCCGGCGACACCATCGCGCTCGGCACGCCGATCTTCACTCCCTACCTCGAGATGCCGCACCTGGAGGACTACGACCTCAAGGTGGTCAACATTCAGGCGAAGCAGGAAAACCGCTTCCAGTTCGACGACGCGGAGCTGAAGAAACTGCTCGATCCGGCCATCAAGGCGTTCTTCCTGGTCAATCCCGGCAACCCGAGCGCCGTGGCCCTGAGCAAGGAGTCGATTTCGAAGATCGGGGCGATCCTGAAGAAGCGCCCCGACCTGATCCTGCTCACCGACGACGTGTACGGGACGTTCGTTCCCGGATTCCGCTCGCTGCTGGGCGCATTCCCCTACAACACGATCGGCGTCTACTCCTACAGCAAGTACTTCGGCTGCACCGGCTGGCGTCTCGGCGTGATCGCCGTGCACGAGAACAACCTGTTCGACGACCTGATCGCGAAGCACCCGGAGGCGATCCAGAAGAAGCTCGACAAGCGCTACAGCGCACTGACGCTCGAGCCGCGCAAGATCCGCTTCATCGACCGGATCGTCGCCGACAGCCGGGACGTGGCGCTCAACCACACGGCCGGCCTGTCGCTGCCGCAGCAGGTGATGATGACGCTGTTCTCGCTCAGCGAGCTGATGGACGAGAAGAAGCACTACCAGAAGGCCTGCATCGGCATCGTCAAGAAGCGGGTCGAGGCGACTATCGAGGGACTCGGAGTCGAGGTCGCGCCGAACGAGCTGTTCGACTACTACTACGGCCTGATCGACCTCGAATTCTGGGCCCGCAAGTACGTCGGCGAGGACGTCGTCACGTGGATGAAGGAAAACGTCCACCCGCTCGACTTCGTGTTCCGCCTCGCCGAGGACCACGGCATCGTGCTCCTGAACGGCAGCGGCTTCGAGGCGCCGAACTGGTCGGTGCGCATCTCGTTCGCCAACCTCAACGACCACGTCTACGACGACATCGGCCGGGCGGTGCGCGCGGTGGCGCGTGGTTACCGGCAGGCCTACGAGGCGTCCAAGGGTGCGGCGGTCGTGACGAAGGCGGACGCCAGTCCGGCGGGCGGCAAGGCCAAGGGCAAGAAGTAGCCGTGTGCGCAGGAGCGCGCGGCTCGACTTTCAACAAACGGAGATGAAGACATGAAACGCAATGCAAGGATCATCAGTGTCGCGGCGATGGCCGCCCTGGGTGCAGTCGCGACCGCCGCGCTGGCGGCCGACCTGCCCAAGGTGCGGGTGCTCGCGACCGGCGGAACGATCGCCGGCGCGCAGGCGAGTGCGACGGACTACGGCTACAAGTCCGGCGCCTACGACGTGAACTCGCTGTTGAGCGCCGTGCCGAACCTCGACAAGCTCGCGGTCATCGACGGCGAGCAGGTCGCGAACATCGGCAGCCAGGACATGAACGACGAGGTCTGGCTGAAGCTCGCCAAGCGCGTCAACGCCGTGCTGGCCGAGCCCGGCACGGACGGTGTCCTGATCACCCACGGCACGGACACGCTGGAGGAGACGAGCTACTTCCTGACTCTCGTCACGAAGAGCAGCAAGCCGGTGGTGATGGTGGGCTCGATGCGTCCCGCGACCGCCGTGAGTGCGGACGGTCCGGGCAACATCTACAACGGCGTGGCCGTCGTGACCAGTCCGGGGGCGAAAGGCAAGGGCACGCTGGTCGTCCTCAACGACACGATTCACTACGCTCGAAACGTGATGAAGACCGACACGACCAGCGTGCAGACGTTCGAGAGTCTCAACCGCGGCCCGGCCGGGGTCGTCCATACCGGCAAGGTCGAGTGGTTCGAGCCCATGGACCGCAAGGTCGGCGCGGCCACCGGCTTTTCGGTGGATGCGCTCGACAGGCTGCCGCGCGTGGACGTGATCTACGCTCATGCCAACATGAGCGCCGACCTGATCGACGCGGCTATCAAGAACGGCGCGAAGGGCATCGTCGTGGCGGGTGTGGGCGACGGCAACATGACGACACCGGCGCTCGATGCGCTCACCGCGGCCGCGAAGAACGGCGTCGTCGTGGTGCGCAGCACCCGATTGGCGTCCGGCATCACGCTTCGCAACAACGAAGTCAACGACGACGAGAAGGGCTTCATCGCCTCGGGCGAGCTGAACCCGGCCAAGTCGCGCGTGCTGCTGCAGCTGGCGCTGACGCAAACGAAGGACCCGGTGCGGATCCAGAAGATGTTCTACGAGTATTGATCGCAGGGCGCGACGTCGACGAAGCCGCTCAGGAGGAGCCGGCCGTCATCCGTGCTGCAGGTGGTTGACGGCTGGTTCCCATGCAGCCAGGACACATTCCATGAGCGGTGATCGCACGGCGGCGCCGGACTTCTCGCTCGTACTCGGCGGGCCGCTCTACCAGTTGCTGCGTCGGGTGCACCTTGCCGACGACGCGCTGATGTTGCAGCGGCGGCGCATCGTCCTGATCTCGTTGTTCGCGTGGCTGCCGCTGCTGGCGCTGGCGGCCCTGGGGGGGCGGCTGCTGGGCGGCGAAGTGGCCGTACCGTTCCTGGTCGATGTCGACGCGCATGTCAAGTTCCTGGTGGCGATGCCCTTGTTGATTGCCGCTGAGCTGGTGGTGCACCAGCGCATGCGAGCGCTTGCCAGCACCTTTCGCGAGCGGAACCTGATTCCGGAAGCCGCCACGCAACGGTTCGACGCCGCCGTTGCTTCCGCTTATCGGCTGCGCAACTCGGTGACCGCCGAGCTGCTGTTGATCGCCATCGTCTACGTCGTCGGCGTCACCGTCGTCTGGCGGCAGTACGTGGCGCTCGATGCGGCCACCTGGTACGCCACGCCGGCCGCCGGCGGATCGAGCCTCACGCTGGCCGGCATCTGGTACGGCTACGTCAGTCTGCCGATCTTTCAGTTCCTGCTCTGCCGCTGGTACTTCCGGATCTTCATCTGGGCGCGGCTGCTCTGGCAGGTGTCACGGATCGAGCTGCGACTGGTTCCGACGCATCCGGACCGCGTCGGCGGCCTCGGATTTCTTGCAGCGACGTCGCACGCGTTCGTCCCGCTGCTGATGGCGCACGGTGCGCTGCTCGCCGGGAATCTCGCCAACCAGATCTTCCATGCCGGCGCCAGCCTGACGCAATTCCGGCTCGAGATACTGCTGCTCGTGATCTTCATGGTGTCCCTCGTCGTTGGTCCGCTCCTGGTCTTCGCGCCGCAGTTGGCCGCGGCCCGGCGCTCCGGGCTGCGCGAGTACGGCACGCTGGCGCAGCGCTACGTGCGCGACTTCGATGCGAAGTGGGTCCGTGGAGGCGGCGGAGCCGATGTACCGATGCTCGGCAGCGGCGACATCCAGTCATTGGCCGACCTGGGCAACAGCTTCGCGGTCGTCCAGGACATGCGTGTCGTGGCGGTCACCAGGCAGGCGATGCTCCAGCTCGCCGTCGCGACGGTTGCGCCGATCGTGCCGCTGGTGCTGACCTTGATGCCGCTCGAGGAACTGGTGAAGAAGCTGTTGGGGATCCTCTTCTAGCGACCGCGGCCTCCGCGCGGCATCGGCCGGGGGGCGGGCCGAGGCGATGGGCGGCTCGTGGGCCGGCTGCTGGTGGTCGGCCGCGGCGGCGCCGTGGATGCCCGCGTGGAGGCCTTGGGGGACGGGCTGCCCACATCGGCCGGCAGCGTGGTCGGCCGGTTGCCGGAGTTCGGCCTGTCCGGGCGCTCGTCCGGCCCGTCGATGACAACGGGCGGGTACGGGTTGTAGTAGCCGCCGCCGTAATAGGGGTCGTAATAGCCGCCGTAGCCGTAAGCGACGCCGACGCTGGTCGAGACGCCGCCGCCGCTGTACCCGTCGCTCGAGCAACCGGACAGCGCGATCAACAGTCCGAGCGAGCCGCACGCGAGCGAGCCGCGGGCCGCGTTCATGAGCCTTTGAGCGTTCACTTGCGGTCCTCCGGGTCGGGCAACTGTGCGACGCCGACGGGCGCGCCGGTCGGGTCGGCGATGATGGCGACGATCACGCGCCCAAGCGTCACGGGCTCGCGGATGACCTTGCCGCCGGCGGCGCGCGCTTTGTCGGTGGCCGACCGGGCGTCAGCAACGCGCAGATACGGCAGCCACGTGGGGGTCGCGCCCTTGTCGTGCTTCTCCTTGATACCCGCCCGGACGAAGCCGCCCGAAACGAGGTGCACCCCGCTGCGCAGGCCTTCCTTCTCGAGCGGCACGACCTCGTAGCCCGCGACGGCACCGTAGAATTTCGAGGCCCGGTCCACGTCGGCCGTCCACAGGTCGATCCACATCCATTCGTTCACGTCGCCGAGGTAGTCGGCCGGATCGCCGTTCTTCGATCTCACGGCACCGAACAGCACGCCTTCCGGATCCCGGAACACGGCCGTCTCGCCGCGCTCGCCCAACATGGTCGGTGCGACCTCCACCTTTCCGCCGCCTTTCGTGACCGCAGCGGCCGCCGCGCGCACGTCCGGCACGGAGATCAGCCCGATCCACCGGGCCGACGGCACCTTGCCCTTCATCGCGCGCTTGTCGAACACCATGCCGCCGATCGGAAGGCCGTCCGCGAGGGCCAGCGTGTACGTGTCGTGGTCGTCCTCGCCGCCGTAGGTTTCGAACGTCCAGCCGAAGACCTTGCCGTAGAAATCTGCCGCGGCTGCAACGTCGGCGGTGACGAGGTCGGCCCAGACCCAGCGGCCGGGCGTGTGCTGTCCGGTGGCCGGATCGACGATCGGCGGCCAGAAGCGATCCGCGGCTGCGGCCGTGAGCGCTGCAGAACTGAGCGCTGCGATGGCTGCGGCCGCGCGGAGCATTCGACCGAAGTCCGGCATGTGGATCTCACGAAGTGATGCGGTGGCACGGATGTTAGCACTGTCCTCGCGCTGCTCTTGACGAGGCCGAGCTCAGCTGGCCGCGACCGACGGGCGTCGGCCGGCCCAGGGGTGCGCCGCCTCCAGTTGGTAGGCCAGTTCGAGCAGCGTGCGCTCATCCCCGGCGCGTGCTGCGAAGTGGCTGCCGATCGGCAGGCCGGACTTCGACCAGTGCAGCGGCACCGACATTGCCGGCGTGCCCGCGCCATTCTGCACCGGCGTGAAACCGACGAAGCCGATGGCGCGCTCGAAATGTGTCTCGAACGGCAGGTCGGGCGCCAGCTCGCCGATGCGGAACGGGGTCCGCGTCGCGACGGGCGTCAGCAATACGTCGTGGCGTGCGTGGAACGCCTCGCATGCGGCCGAGGTGGAACGAATCATCGCCACCGCCGCCTCGAAGCCGTCGCGCCGCGCGCGGTAGTAGTCGCGCAAGCCGAGCGTCCAGGGCTCGAGGTCCGCGTCGGTGAGCGGCCGTCCGAGTCGCTTCTCGAGGCCGTCGGCGATCATCGCTGCGCCCGAGGCCCAGTAAAGCATGAAGGCCTCCAGCAGTTCGGGCTTGGGCAAGGGCAGTGGCGCCCGCTCGACGCGGTGCCCGAGCGCCTCGCACTTGCGGGCCGTGTCCTCGATCGCGGCGCGCACCTCCGGATCGAGCGGATTGCCAGCCAGCGGCTCGAGATCGAGCGCGATGCGCAGGCGGCGCGAGAGCGGCATACCGACGACGCCGACGGGCTCGAAGACCTTGTCCGCGCCCGTGCGCTCCGTGAAAGCGAGCCAGTGGGCGCTGTCGCGGACGCTGATCGAGACGGCATGACCCACGCCGATCTCCACCGGCCCGGTGAGGCGGCCGAGCGGTACGGTCCGTCCGCGCGACGGCTTGAGGCCGAAGAGGCCGCAGCAGGATGCCGGCACGCGGATCGAGCCGCCGCCGTCGGTGGCGTGTGCGATCGGCACGACCCGCGCGGCCACGAGTGCTGCGGCGCCGCCCGAGGAGCCGCCGGGGCTGTAGTCGAGATTCCAGGGATTGCGCGTCGGCCCGTGCAGCAGCGGCTCGGTGGAGCCCGTGAGGCCGAACTCCGGCGTGCTGCTCTTGCCGAGGAACACCAGGCCGGCGTGCTCGAGCGCGTCCACGTAGGGCCCTTGTGCGGCGGCGGGCGCCTGCCCGAACGAGCGCGAGCCGAAGTGCGTCGGCAGACCGCGCAGGTCGTCGAGGTCCTTCACGAAGGTGGGGACGCCGGCAAAGGGACCCGTGAGCGGCGCCTTCGCCTGACTGCGCGCCTGCGCCCACGCCTCCGTGACGATGGCGTTGAGCGAG
>Ga0209392_1000169_pt1 | contig 13231 bp, 10 predicted proteins | sample PPLLak3cmMay2015_FD_187252 | JGI IMG/M metagenome (GOLD analysis project Ga0209392, IMG submission 187252) | Freshwater sediment microbial communities from Prairie Pothole Lake near Jamestown, North Dakota, USA - PPLs Lake P7 Core (1) Depth... | ecosystem: Environmental > Aquatic > Freshwater >...
AGCGGACGCGCTTGGACCGCGTTCGACCCGTAGCAGAAGTTCGTTGCCCCACAAAGCAGACGCTCAACGTCGAGCTCAGCGCGGGGTTAGGCGTCAGTGCGAGCGGTGCCATACGGTCGCGAGACGAACCGCGCGAGCACTTCGACGAAATTCGTGCTGTTGATGCAGGCCACAATGCAGCGGTCGTTGTGGACACAACGAACTGCCTCACCCGCAGAGAGGAGCCTTCGCTGCGACGGTGCTAGCAGCGAACCTCTTGCGTTTGATTCTCAGCGCGGAAATAGCAGTGAGACAACCAGACGCGCCCCGAGTCCCTCGGCTGCATTTTCGGGCCCATCAGCCCAATATCGAAGGCCACCCCCGATGCTGACGAGCTGGCCACCGACCTTTGTCACCTTGGTAACGACGAGATTCAGCGGCACAGACCATTGCTCGCCTTCCCAGTCATACGTGCTTTCGGTGGTGCCTGAGAATGACCACGCCGTCGGCGTCGTATACGTGACGAAGGGTTGGAGGAAGGTGGCGTTAACGTCGGCACGGTCGTCATCGCCCGCGAAAGACCATAAGTGGTTGGCGAGAATGCCGTAGGTCCATGGTCCTTGCTGCTTGAGCGCGACGCCGGTCGGGCCGGCGGCCCACTGGTCGGCAGTGAGCAGATCGTCCGATCCAGTCGGCAGCAGGAAGGCCGGTCCCACGCTCAGGATCCAACCGCCGGACGTGGGTGCCTTCGGTGAAAAGAACACGCTCTGCACGATGTCGCCAAGGCCGGACTGGCTGCCGGCACCGGGGACAACGTCGCTTTGCGACACGAGCGGCACGATGGTACGCGAGATGACGTTCCAGTCTTCGTTGAGGTCGAACGGGATCACCGGCTGCACGTTGAGCAGCCAACGCTCGCCCTCGTCCTGTGGACCGATGTTCTGGTCGTAGTTGAGCTGAAAGGGGACGCTGATCAGGGCCGCAACCGGGTTCGCCAGCTGCTTGGCGAGGTCCTCTTTGTTCTGCGCCATCGAAGGCCGGGGCAATACGCCGAGGACGATTATTGGAACCAGCAGGTGAACTCGAGTCATGTCTCGCTCCAACTCAGATTCCCGCGCGTTTCAACCCTGCGGATCACGGGGTGACGATGTTGAACCAGCCTGGGTAGGTGACGAGCATGCCCATCAGCTCACCGAATGCGTCCTGCCGTCCCTCGACCTTCACGTCGCCACGGGCCATCGCGTCCTGCATGGTGGTCTGCTTCAACTGGATAGCATCGAGCGTCTTCTTGCTGAGAGTCAGAGTGGAGTCGGGGTTCGAAAGCGGCTTGCCGTAGTTCAGCACGCCGTTTTCGACCGACAGGCCGTAGTTCTGGCCGAGGTCGGTGAAGTTCACGTTCAGCCCGAGCTTCTTGCCCGCAGCCTTCGGGCCATCGAGACGCACCGAGAGATAGTCAAACAGCATCTCGGGCGGCATGGCCTGGATCACGTCCGGCGTGGCCGTGGACACGGGTAGGCCCTGCGGCACGCCGTTGCGCAATTCAAAGGCGCCCTGCAAGTACACGGAGCGCCAAGGACCGGACTCCGCTTGATAACCCATCTGCTCCAGGGCATCCGCGAGCAGGAGTTTCGCCTCGCGGTTGTCGGGGTTCGCAAACACGACCTGCTTTACCGCTTCGGCCACCCAGCGATACTCGCCCTTGTCGTAGTCGGCGCGCGCGCGGGTGATCACCGCCGCCTCGCCGCCCATGTACTCGACGTATTTCTTCGCCGCGGGTACGGGGGGCAGTGCGTGCAGGTTGACCGGGTTCCCGTCGTACCAGCCCATGTAGCGCTGGTAGATGGCCTTGGTGTTGTGACTCATCGTCCCGTAGTAACCCCGCGTCGCCCAGTTGTTCTGCAACTGCGGCGGCAGCTCCATGACCTCGGCCAGTTCGACGCCGGTCTCTCCCTCATTCATCAGGCGCACGGTTTGGTCGTGCATGTACTTGTAAGCGTCGCGCTGCTTCTTCAGGTAGTCGACGATGCGGGCATTGCCCCACACCGGCCAGTGATGGCTCTGGAACTTGACCTCGGCCTGCATGCCGTAGAGGTCGATCGCCTCGCTGATGTGGTGCGCCCAGATCTGCGCATCGCGGACCTGCGCACCCCGCAGTGTCAGGATGTTGTGCATCGTGTTGGTCGTGTTCTCAGCCATCCAGAGCGCCTTGAACTGGGGGAACCAGGTGTTCATCTCCGCGGGCGCCTCGGTGCCAGGCGTCATCTGGAAGACCATCTTTACGCCGTCGATCTCGAGTTCCTGGCCGGTCTGGGTGATGTCCACCGTCGGCGGGATGAGCGTCGTGGTGCCGGCCGAGGTGGTCTGCCCGAGGCCCGCGTTGACGCCGCCCTGCGCGCTGCGAGGCAGCAGGGCACCGTACATGTAGACCGCGCGTCGGCCCATCGCGTTGCCGGCAATGACGTTCTCGCTCACGGCGTGCTCGAGGAAGCCTTCGGGCGCGATGATTTTCACCTTCCCCGCCGCCACGTCGGCGCCGTCGACGATGCCGCGCGCACCGCCGTAGTGATCGATATGGGAGTGGCTGTAGATCACGGCATGGACCGGTCGTTTGCCGAGGTGCTCACTCACCAGGTCGTAGGCAGCCTTCGCCGTCTCCGTCGAGATCAGCGGATCCATCACGATCCAGCCCGTGTCGCCCTGGATGAATGTGATGTTCGACAGGTCGTAGCCGCGCACCTGGTAGATGCGCTCAGTTACCTTGAACAGACCGTGCTGCAGGTTGAGCTGGGCGTTGCGCCAAAGGCTCGGGTTGACGGTTTCCGGCGCCGGCTTGTCGAGGCCGATGAAGTGCTTGTAGCTCTCGAGGTCCCATACGACCTTGCCCTTGGCGTCGCGGATCGTGAGCTTGTCGGGACGGCCAATAAGACCGCGCGTGGCGTCCTCGAAATCCTGCCGATCTGCGAAAGGCAGCGACTGCAGCAGTCTTTCGTTCGCGGCCCGTGTCGCCGCAGTGGCAGGGTTTGGCGCAACGATCGCCTGTCCTTGGGCCTGCGAAGGCATCACCGCGGTCATCACAACTGCACTGACTGCGGGAATGAGTGCGTGCTTCCAGAAGATCGTCATCGTCGGCGTCCTCGCTCGTGCGTTTCGTGGTCGACTATTCGGCCACCATGATCGTTCGGCCACTCAGAGGCCTTGGCGCAACATTGCTCATCAAAAAGCGCGGGCCGAAGCGTTTCGGCTTCGGCCCGCCGGCGCATCGACGACGGGGGGTGGGAATGTCGCCGCTGCACTTTTCCTGTGACTGTCCGGTGCGTTCCGGCCCAGTCGCCGGAGTCGCCGCGCCTATTGCTTGGGTGTGAAGCTGCCGCCACCCGTGCGCGCAGGGAAGTCCTTGTACGTGGCCATGTGCGCCGCAACCAGATCCTGCAGCGGAAGCAGAGCGTACATTCGGCGGTTCAACCAGTCGCCATAGTAGTTGGACTGTTCTGGGGCATCCTCAAACGGATCGGCGCGAAGGTCGATCAACAATGGTCCCTTGCGCGGTTCCTGCGCCAACATCCAGGCTTGCATGCCGTGATGTGTCTGCGTGCTGAAGTGGGCCTTGTAGTCGCCATAGCGGACCGCGCCGAGCGTGCCGTCGTCGACCCAGGCAAAAAACTCCTTGCGTGGGCCCTTCTCGACCTGTCCGGTGAAATAGGGCAGGAAGTTGTAGCCATCCAAATGAACCTTGTACTTGGTGCCACCGATGCTGGCGCCGGCCAGCAGCTTTTCCTTCATGTCAGGTTGGCCCGCCGCCGCCATCAAGGTCGGGACCATGTCTTCAAGGCTGATGATCTCGTTGGACACCTTGTTGGCGGCGACCTTGCCCGGCCAGCGCACGATAAACGGGATGCGGATGCCGCCTTCCCAAGTGGTGGCCTTTTCGCCGCGGAAGGGGCTCGTGCCACCATCGGGCCAGCTGTACTTCTCGGCACCATTGTCAGTCGTGTAAATCACTATCGTGTTCTGGCTGAGGCCAAGCTGGTCGAGCTTGGCAAGGAGCTGGCCTACATGGCCGTCGTGCTCAACAATGGCGTCTGCTGCGATGCCGCGCCCGGTCTTACCAGCCGACTCGGGCTTCAGATGTGTGAATATGTGGGCGCGCGTGGTGTTGAACCACATGAAGAATGGTTTTTCCGCCTTGGCTTGACGATCGAGGAAATCGAGGCCGGCGGCGAGAAACTCCTCGTCGATGGTCTCCATCCGCTTACTGGTCAATGGACCGGTATCCTCGATCTTGCCTCCGGCTGTGGCCCGCAGCACTCCGCGTGGGCCGAAGCGCTTCCTGAACTCCGGATCCTTGGGATAGTCGACGTTTTCGGGCTCCTCCTCCGCATTCAGGTGATAGAGGTTGCCGAAGAACTCGTCGAAACCGTGATTGGTCGGCAGGTGCTCGTCGCGGTCACCGAGGTGGTTCTTGCCGAATTGCCCGGTGACATAGCCGGCCGACTTGAGCAGCTCGGCAAGGGTCGGATCGGCCTTGTTGATGCCGAACGGGTCTCCAGGCATGCCGATCTTCAGCAGGCCGGTGCGCTTGGGGCTCTGCCCCAAGAGGAACGCCGCTCGCCCGGCGGTGCAGCTCTGCTGGCCGTAGGCGTCGGTGAACATCATGCCTTCAGTGGCGATTCGGTCGATGTTCGGCGTCTGATAGCCCATCAATCCATGATTGTAGGCCGACGTGTTAAACCAGCCGATATCGTCGCCCATGATCACAACGATATTTGGTTTGGTGGCTTGCGCGTGCACGACACCGGCACTCGAAACTACCGCGAAAAGGATAGCGGCTGTTCGCATGAGGGCTTGGGTACTGCTTTTCACAGAGACTCCTTTCTGGAATGTAGATCGGCCATCCGTCACCTCCACACCATCGCGAAAGTTGCGTGGGTTGCTTCGCCTAAATCCCGAGCATCGGGATGCCGAGCGAAGTCGTAGACGAAGTTTGGTGCGAGCATGTCAAGCGCGCCGCCAGCCGGCACCGCGTCGGATCTAACCTGCTCAGATTTCCCCCCGGACGATTTGAGACTGCCAGTGCCCTTGCACGACGTCCAGTTCGGATTCTGTATCGCTGTAATCCGCGTCCCGCATCGCAGTTGAATATGGACGTCGGAGCCGCGAGTGCTCTCGCGGCTTTCGTTTCAAGTCGTTCTTAGGAAATCGATACGCCGCGTGGCGCTCGCAGCCCTGTGCGAAATCGCAACGACTAGGGGCCAAGCCCGACCAGGTCCGCCTGGCTTACCGACGCCGCGAGCGCGGCCGACGAACTGGTGTGCGCTTGATCCTGCCAGCAACCACCTCTTTGGCAGTGACCTCGGCTTCAACAGTGCGAATCAAGTCCATGAACTTTTTTGTGGCCGGGGACGGCGACCGATCCCGCCGACAGATCATCGCGTATTGGGTCCGCACCATCGGCAGATCCACGTTCAGTCGCACCAGTCGCCCCGCCTCGATGTCGTCCTCAAGCATGTTCAGGGCGCCGGGTACCAGCGCATCGGTATTGCGCGCGATCCTGCGTGCCAGGTCGTAGGAATTGACGTAAATCGCGGGCGCCAGTTCGCCAAGGTGGACGTCCTCGCCAGACTTCAGAGACGCCACGACGGAGGTCATCGCATTGACCGACTCGTCTGCAATGATCGTTGAAGCAATCGGGAACGACATTACGTCGGCGAGTTGAAGTTCATCGCGCCTGGTAAGTGGGTGGCCGGGCCGACAGGCCACGACGACGCCGTGCGACGGCAGCCTCTCGACGATCAGGTCCTGATCGGTGCCGAGAAATCGTACGTCCACCAAACCCACATCCGCTCGGCCCGCGCGAACCTCGCCACCGACGTCGTGCGGGTCGATCAAGCGTGCATGCACTCGCAGATTCGGGTGAGCCGCGAGCAGTCGTGTAACGGCAGTACCCACGGAAATCTCGAACGGCCACGGACCGGCGCTGACGACGAGATGCCCTGCCTCGAGCCCGGCTACCAGAAGCATCTCGCGGCGCAGATCGGCTTCATCGGCGAGCAATCGGCGGCCACGCTCGAGCAACAGACGCCCAAACTCCGTCGGCTGGACACTTCTGAGATTACGGTCAAACAACCGTACTCCCAAGGCGCTTTCCAGCGCCGCGATACTTCGCGACATCGTCGGCTGCGTGACATGCAACGCACGTGCAGCACGCGCGAAGTTTCGGTGATGCGCCAGTGCAATGGCGTGCCGCATGAGCCTGAGGTCGATCACGATACGCCGATCGTATCAGAGCAATCCCGCACGTGCATTGGACGTATCAGTGCAGCGAGGCTACAACTGCCGTGGTGTCGGCGTGCGGGCAGAAGCTCGTGATCGAGTACATGGGGGAGCCAGCATGAAAAAGTACATCCTGCCACTCGGGTTGTTGGTCGCGTCTGCAGTGCCAGTGCTGGCCGCCGAATCCATCGTACCGAACACGGCGCAGTCGCTTGAAATGGGTCGAGAGCTGTTCGCGAGCAGGTGTGCGGAGTGCCACGGGCGAGACGGTAAGGGTCACGTGGAAGTGATCGCGGATGCCGGCGACCTGACCGAGCCACTCCTCTACCGCAATGGCAGCACCGACGAGGCCATCGACCGTTCGATTCGCGACGGAGCCGGCGCCGGAATGCCCGCCTACAGCAAAGAGCTCAAGAATCCTGAAGACGTCGGTCACCTGCGCAACTACATCAAGAGCCTGTGGCCGGCCGATAAGCGTCCAGCGGTCGAGAAATAGCCGATGGCCAATCCGTACAACGCGGAGTCGTCCATGCGCACTGAGTCGGAGAGCAAGAGTTCGCAGTCAGACGAGACCGTTGACAACGTGTCGTCACGCCGGAACTTTCTGCGCCTGTCCGCGGCGAGTCTGGGTGCTGCAGCGGCGAGCTTCTCGGCCGGCGGTGTGGCCGCGCCTGACGTTGCTGCCGACGGAGCGATTCCTTCGATTCGACTGGCCGATGCATTCAAGCAGTCCTTGACCGAGGCACCTGCGTCGACCAGTTTCGAGGGTGCGGGCATGACCGGTGCCGAGGTCTTTGCCAACTTGTGCAGCAAGGAAGATCTCGCTGCCTTGTTCTGCTGCCCAGGCAACTACACTGTCATTAATGCGCTTGCGGCGGCAGGCATTCCCACTTACGGCGGCCGCACCGAAGGTGCAATGTGCGCGATGGCAGACGGATTCTCGCGTGCAACTGGCGAAGTCGTCGCCACCTCCGGCACTGAAGGCCCGGGCTTTGCTCATATGATCATGAACATCGCGGCGGCGAATGCCGCACGCACGCCGCTGCTCGTGCTCGCCAGCAACATGACGCTGGCCGGCGATGACCGCGAGGCATTCATCCAGCAGGCGTATCAGCAGCCAACCACCGAGGGAATCAAGAAGTACGGCAAGCGCATGATCGATCCAGCGCGTGTGCACGAGTATGGCGCCTATGCGTTTCGCTGCCTGAAATCAGGCGTGCCGCAGCCGGTGCATCTCGACTTTCCGGCGGAAGTTGCCCGCGCACGATTCAAGTCCCCGACCGAGCTGCGCGACTTCTACGACAAGTCCAAGTACCGCAGCGAATCACGCGCCTCACCAGCCGCCAAGGACGTCGATGCGGCCCTGGCCCTGATTGCGAAGTCCCAGCGTCCGCTGATCGTTGCCGGGCAAGGCGTGTTCCAGCGCAAAGGCTGGGACGCGCTGCGCAGGGCAGCGGAGAAAGCCGATATCGCGGTCGTCACTTCCGGACCGACCCGTGGCTTCTTCCCCGATGACCATCGACTATCGATCGCGACAGCGCCGAACGCCCTGCTCTCCGCCGACCTCGTAATCTTCGTCGGCCAGTACTGCATGCCGAGTCCCGGTGAATACCGTCTGGATCCGCAGATCAAGGCCATTCGCGTGCATCCGGTGCAGGAAGACCTGGGCCGCAACTGGCCGCTGGACCTTGGTATCGTCAGCGACGAGGCCCTGTTCCTGGAGATACTCGCTGACCGACTTCCCAAGGCGAAGCGAGACGCCTGGGTGGCCGAACTCACCAAAGCCCGGTCGGACTACCAAGCGCAGATCGACGAGATCTACAAACTCGGCCTCGATCACAGCGCGAAGACCGGCATGCTCCATCCGGCCGTGATCACACGCGACACACAGAATTTCATCGACACACATCCTGACGGCCGGGAGTCGATCGCGACGGGTCTCGGCGGTTGGACCATCGGCTTGTTCGCCGGACGCTACATGCGTGCCTATCGGCCGGCGCAGGAAATATTGCCGCCCTACCAGTACGGTGCCATTGGCCCCGACATGGCAATGATGATGGGCGTCTCGTGCGCCGTGCAGCGGGGAGTCGGTCCGCAGAAGGGCTACGAGGGTACACCGACGATCTGCATTACCTCGGACGCCGGCGCGGCCTATAGCCTCATGGAACTGGACACCGCGATCAAGTACGGTTGGCCAACCATCACCATCGTGTACAACAACAATGCCTGGGGCGTGTGGCCGCACGCGTCCCGTTCGGCACGGTCGATGCACATGTATCTGTTCCAAGAGCATCTGCGCTACGACCAGATGGCTACCGCACTCGGCGCCCGGGGTGAATACGTCCGCACGCCGGCGGATTTCCGTGCAGCGTTGGCCCGCGCCTACAAGGCGGGCCGGGACGAAAAGGCCTCTACGTTGATCAACTGCCAGGCCATCAAGGAATTCACCAGCGGCAAGGACTATCCGCCGGGCGTATCGCTGAACGCAGAGCCGGGCGCGGGGGCGATTGCGCATTGATCGAACAGCAACTTGTTGGTGCGTTGATTGACGACTACGTTGCGCGCGGCGTGTTTCGTGGCGCTGCGTTGCCGTCGAACAGGGCGGCCCTCGAAAGCTACGGTATCGTCTGGTTCCGGGGCCAAGTCATGCGTCTCGATGTCGATGCCCGTCGGGGTTGGGTCTGCCTGCAGAACGTGCTGCCACCGATCGCGCCCCGATCAAGGATCGATCGCGACTTGCGCAACTGGTTGCGATCACGCGAGTCACCGGACTTGCCGGCACATCGCAGCATCGATCCGCTGCAATTCAAGACCGAATTGCGTCGCGCGGGGGGGCGGCTGCAACTCACTGTAACCAGCCGGTCCGGTGCGGCCGGCGAGGCGACGCGTAAGCTGCTCCGCCTCGTCAACGAACTGTATCTGGACTTCCTTGCCGCGCCCGAGCGTTACGACTGGATTGTAGCGACATTCGACCTCGATCCGGATCAACCGCGCTGGCCGTAGATCCCGAAGGCCCGCGCGCTGGCGGGCGAGGTGCTGTAGCGCCCGAGGGGCGCGTGGTGGGCTAGTCGCATCGCATGCTGAAAGCATAAATTGGCCGACGATATACACGGGGAGTGCCTTAATGATGTCTTTGCACATGGCTTCGCGTCGGGGGTTCCTGCGTCTACTCGGCACTGCGCTCGTCGCATTGGCGATCGGCGCCGTGTCGGGGTGTGCCAGCACCCCCGACACGGCCGCTGGCCGCGCCGCCACCGACCCGCTGCCCTCCTGGAACGACACCGCACCCAAGCAATCGATCGTGACCTTCGTCGAGCGGGTCACCCGTGAAGGCTCGCCGGATTTCGTGCCGGTGCCCGAGCGCATTGCGGTGTTCGACAACGACGGCACGCTGTGGGCCGAGCAGCCGATGTACTTCCAGGGCTTCTTCGTGATCGACCGGGTAAAGGCGTTGGGACCGCAGCATCCCGAGTGGCAAACGAAGGAGCCGTTTGCCTCCGTGCTGAAGGGCGACATCAAGGGCGTGGCCGCCGCGGGTGAGAAGGGCGCTATGGAAATGCTCGCGGCGACCCACACGGGCATGACCACCGAGGAGTTCACGAGAACCGTCAGTGACTGGATCGCGACGGCGCGGCACCCGGGCACCGGCAAACTCTATACGGACATGGTCTACCAGCCGATGCTGGAGCTGCTCGCCTACCTGCGCGCAAACGGCTTCAAGACATTCATCGTATCGGGCGGCGGGAGCGAGTTCATGCGCCCTTGGACCGAACGCGTGTACGGCATCCCGCCCGAGCAGGTGGTCGGTAGCAGCGTGAGGATGAAGCTCGAGATGCGGGACGGCCGCCCCGTTCTCGTCAAGCTACCGGAGATCGACTTGAACGACGACAAGGACGGCAAGCCGGTCGGAATCCAGAGCCGGATCGGCCGCCGCCCAGTGATGGCCTTTGGCAATTCGGATGGTGACCTGCAGATGCTGCAGTGGACAACGGCCGGCGACGGGCCCCGCTTTGCCATGTACGTCCATCACACCGACGCCGCGCGCGAATGGGCCTACGATCGCGACTCGCACGTCGGGCGACTCGAGAAGGGACTCGACGAAGCAGCAGCGAAGGACTGGACCGTAGTCAGCATGAGGGAAGACTGGAAGACGATCTATCGGAACTAAGGCAGGACTTCAGGGCTCTCGGCGCGCATTTGCGAGGTCGCTGAAAGCGCTGCGATGGGTGCCGGACGATCGACACCTCTCGTCTGCCGGGCCGACGTGAAGGAACAGCGCTTCGGGCGTCCTCAACGCACGGCCATCGTGCTCGTGTGTGGCCTTGCACTCGGACGCTTACCGTCAATCATGGGCCGATGAATATGCCGCTTCGGAAAGACGTGATTGCTGGCAGCGACCACCGCGGGACCTGCGGATAAGCGAGCCGAAATTCTCGAGCAACGACCGCTATCGGCACGCACCTCGTACGACTGCTTGTGGCGGCGGGCTCAATGGGTCGATGCAACACCATCTACGGTAACGTGGACCAAGAGAGGTGGTGTTTATGGCACGAACAGGACGACCCGGGCTCTCCGCTGGGCAGAAAGCCGAGTTTTGGGAGCGGTGGAGCGCCGGGCAGTCGATGAGCGACATCGGACGCGCACTCGGCCGGGATCGATCGTCGATTCACTATGTGGTGCGCTGCCATGGCGGGGTTGCTCCCGCGACGCGTCGCCGCTCGCGTCTGGCGCTCACGCTGGTTGAGCGCGAGGATATCTCGCGTGGCATCGTTGGCGGTTGTTCGATCCGGAGCATAGCGGACCGCCTCGGTCGTGCTGCCTCGACTATCAGCCGCGAGGTGCTGCGTCACGGCGGGCGATGTGGCTACCGAGCTACGGTGGCAGATGTTGACGCCTGGGAGGCGGCGCTGCGCCCCAAGCCATGCCTGCTGGGCATCAACCGGAAGTTGCAGCGGATCGTCGCGAGTAAACTGGGCATGGACTGGTCGCCCGAACAGGTCTCAGGGTGGCTGAAGGCCAAGTTTCCCGCCGACGAGAGCATGCGTGTGTCCCACGAGACGATCTACCGTAGCTTGTTCATCCAAGCGCGAGGCGTACTGAAGAAGGAGCTGATTGGGCACCTTCGATCCAAGCGCGTCACACGCCGCTCGCGCCGTTTGAGGGCCGATGGGCAGTGCCGTGGGCAGATAGTCGGCGCGGTGTCGATCCGAGAGCGGCCGGCCGAGGTTGAAGACCGCGCCATTCCGGGCCACTGGGAGGGTGATCTGATCTCCGGCTCGAAGAACAGCCACATCGTGACCCTCGTCGAACGGCAGTCGAGATTTACAGCTCTCATCAAGGTTCGCAGCCGAGACACGAACACTGTTGTGTCGGCGCTCACTCGCCACGTGCGGAGGCTCCCCGCATCACTGCGGCGCTCATTGACGTGGGATCGCGGCAAAGAGATGGCGAGCCACCAGGTCTTTACCGTTGCCACGAACGTCAAGGTCTACTTTTGCGATCCTCAAAGTCCTTGGCAGCGCGGAACGAACGAGAACACGAACCGGCTGCTGCGGCAGTACTTTCCGAAAGGGACAGATCTGTCCTGTCACCTGCAATCAGATTTGGATAAGGTGGCAATGCGACTAAATCAGCGTCCGCGGAAGACATTGGGGTTCCAGACCCCTGCGGATAAACTTCGCGCAACTGTTGCGTCGACCTGTTGAGCCCGCCGCCTATTCTGTTGAAAAACTCGGCGAACCACCATCGTTCGATCGTGTCTGAAGGCACAGAACGACAAGCGACGGGGTTACGCCGCGATGATGGGACAGCAGGGCGCCTCGCAAGAGCAACTCTTCTACGCCTTTAACCTCGAGTCTCACGTTCCCGCCGACCATCTTCTCCGCCGCATCGACAGCGTCCTCGACTTGAGTGATCTGCGGCGCCACCTCGCACCGTATTACAGCCACACAGGGCGGCCATCGATCGATCCGGAGTTGATGATCCGGATGCTGATCATCGGGTACTGCTTCAACCAGGATCGTACCGCTGACCGCCTGAAAGGTCTTTCCACCGACATGATCCAGGTCCACATCCGCTCGATCAAGGAAGGCCACAGGCAATCTGTGTGCTGGCGGACTGTCAACTTTCTGGCAAGCCCATAGGTACGTCTGGGCCGGACTTGCGGCGAGGCGAAGGCGAGGAGGAGAAGAGCCGGCGGTGCTTGCGCTCTACCAGTGCCGCGTGGAACTTGAGCAGTGTCGGCGGCCACGGCGCGGACTCCACCGGGGCGGAGGAGCTTCGCAAGGGTGACAAGCAGGTGGATGGCAAGGATGAGGATGCCACGCACCGGCGAACCGTACCATCACCGCCGTTACGTGCAAGACTGCACGGCGCGTGCGAATTGCGTCACACTGCGAATTCGCCACTCACAGTTGGATCAGCGAGCTGGGTGCTGCGGACCGGCGCTGCATGTCCACCCCCCCGAACTCACGCGCCCGCGTGCGCGACGTCCTTTCCCTCGCCGCCGGCCATTGCGCCGCGCGCGCCGTGGCAGAAGTGGAACTTGCGGCCACTGCCGCAGGGGCACGGTGCGTACGCATCGCGCTGCTTGTCGTGCGCGGCGGTCCACGGCATCACCTCGGCCGGCGGACGGCCGGCCGAATGGAGCCGCCCCATCTGTTCCATCGCCGGGCGCGTGTGCGTGAAGAACTGGTACAGGCCCTCGCACAGGTAGTTGTGCCCCGGCTCGCCGTCCTTCGAGAGTGCGAACCGGTCCTTCGGGCAACCGCCATTGCACAGGGGCCGCACCTCGCACTGCTGGCACTGGCGCGTGAGCTTGTCGCGCTTGTCCAGCCCGAACTTGCGCTGCCGAGGAGAAGCCACCAGCTCGAGCATGTGCGTCTCGTGGATGTTGCCCAGCTTGAAGCGGGGCTCGACGAAGTGGTCGCACGAGTACAGGTCGCCGTTGTACTCCAGCGCCGGCCCATATCCGCAGGTCGGC
>Ga0209392_1000176_pt1 | contig 13127 bp, 15 predicted proteins | sample PPLLak3cmMay2015_FD_187252 | JGI IMG/M metagenome (GOLD analysis project Ga0209392, IMG submission 187252) | Freshwater sediment microbial communities from Prairie Pothole Lake near Jamestown, North Dakota, USA - PPLs Lake P7 Core (1) Depth... | ecosystem: Environmental > Aquatic > Freshwater >...
TGTTACTTGATGTACACTTTCCCTATATCTTGGTGCAGTAACATCAGGTTTATTAAATATTTTATTATTCATACTATATAGTTAATATACTAAAAAAAATTAAGACTAGGAAATTCCTAGTATAACAAATATACTACTTTATATTGTTTGCTATCTTATACTTTAAATAATCCATGTAAGCTTTGTTATTAATATTAAAACTTGTTCTACAGGTTTTACTTTTACATCTTACATGATGTTTAATGGTTCCCATTGCTGTTGTATAAGTTTTATTTATATAAATTGCAGTATGAGCACATTCAGGACATTCAAATTTATAACCACCAATTAATACAGCATAATTAAGTTTAGGTTTTGTATATACTCTTATTTTTTCATATACTTCTTTTAATGTTACAATATCTCCATCACAGTAATGTAGCATTATTTTAAGAGCATCTTTATTTTTATTGATTACAATATCTATCCAAGTTTGTAAACCTCCTGGATCTAACTTAGCAGTAAGATCATAATATCTTGCAACTTCAGATAATTTATTACTTGGTAAACTTAAATAAGCTTTACATAATTTTAATGTATCAATACTATTATAATGCGGTCTCATTTCTAAACCGTGAAATAATGCTCTTGTTCTTATCCATTTAATATCAAACCTGTCTCCATTGTGTGCAACTATTTCATCTGCTTTGTCTAATACTTTTATAAAAGACTTTAATAATTCTTTATCACATTGTTTTTTTAATCCCCAATCTAAATGATATATTTTATCTTCTCCTTCCCAACTCCAAGATATACATATAATTTGAGCATACTTTAAAATTTGATTAGGATATATTGTTTGATTATACCCAGGTCTCCAAAAAGTTCCTTCACAAAATGAAGTTTCAATGTCATAAAATAATCTTTTTCTATTTACCATTATAAGTTATTTATATTATGTGTATATAAAAAAATCCTTAGAATTTACGCTCCAAGGATTTTTTGCTGTTTGTCACAGAAACCAACAAACTGTAACTTCTTTACTGGCAATAAATGTCTGTGATAAAATGAAAGTCTTTTGCTTTACAACCATTTGCATCTGTTACAACAAGTTTTAATAATCCTGCAAAACCCTGATTAGCAGAAGCGCATGAATCAAATCTATTAGTTACTCCAGTAAGATTTAGAGCTATCCACATTCTATTTGGAAATCCTGGTACGGGAGCTAATTCATACATAGAATTATTTGGAGATGTAGTAGTGCTATTATAGGTACTAGGAAAAGACCAAACATATGTATACGGGGCTATTCCACCAGTTACTTGTGCTTCAAAGTAAAGTTGATCATTATCAGTTCTTGCTATTTCTACATATATTGGACATGCCGCATTTACAGTATATGTAGTAATACTACCCACAGTTACTGAAGTAACAGTTGCATTAGCACCAGCTTGTACAATTGTAGTTGTACCTCCTCCAGAATTTTGACAAAAATAATCAACAACTTGTTCAAATGCATCAGCAAAAGTAGATCCTGCTGTAACTACAGTGTCATCCCCACAAGTAATGTTTTCAGAAATAGATCCTGTAGAATTACAAAAGTAATCTACAATATTATTTATTGCTTCTGCGACAGATGTATCTTGAGCTACAACTACATCTTGTTGACATAAAATATTATTACCTGTATATATAATACATTTAGACTCAAATGTTTCTGAACATGGCTGTGCTTCAGGACAATCTACTGGTGTAGGACATGGAGCAGGAGTAGTTAATGCACTGTCCTGACATCCACATTTTAATTTACTGCATTTACAGCTTGTACATGTTGTTGCCATAATTTTTTATTTAATTAAATATATATACATTATTTAGGGCATGGTTCCGGTGTTGGTATTACTGTTCCACATGGGTTTATGAAAGCTGTAAGTCCATCAATTTTTAAATGAAAGCCGCCAAGATTAGTTTCATTATTAGCATTACAACTAAACGGATAAACAAGTGGTGTATCTGGTAGTATTGGAAAATTAAGATTTAAATCTGACGTGCCTCCTCCTGCTAGTGAATATATAATATTAGATGCTGTTTTAAATTGAGGAACACTTTCACCACTTATAACATGAGAAATAATATAATTTAAATGTGAAGTATCATAGGATGCACCACTCCCAATAGTAATTCCTTCTTCAATATTTTTTATCAAACTACAAATTAAAGTACCATTAGTATTAATACTAAGAGACAATAGTGTAGTTAATATTGTTGTTGCTGGTCCTGCAAGTATTGTTCTATATGCTATTTTTAATCCAGCCGGATTTTGATAAAAATCATCAATTGCATAACCAGATGGTAAAACTTCAATAGGAATTACAGATTGGGCAGACGTACCATTTGAATTAAAAAGCATACTTCCATAATTACTAAGAACTACACCACCAGCACCTTGATAAGGTAGAATACTCGAACCTGTACCTGTAGGAGTTCCTAAATAAGTATCTGTACCAGTTTTATATAAATAACTTACAACACTTCCTGCATTATCTAAAGGCACAGTAATTTGTCCTTTAAAATGAATTACATTACCTATACGTCTTGCTTGAGGTTTTTTAATTAAGTTTGTTGGATCATTACTATAAAAATCAAATCCTTTTAATGGCCACCATCCAGTATCTTGTACATCAGCAGTTAAAGTACCACTAGTATAAGTAAGGTTTACCGTATTAGTATCTTCAACAACTAATCCAAGACTAGATACATAGGTACGCATATCACACATTGAAATCCATAAATGATTTATTGTGCTTGCCAAACTACCTGCAGATATATCATTCCATGAAGGATAAAGTACTTGCATTGGTGTTGGTACTCCTATAGGAGATGCTAATGCAATGTCTGTTCCAAAAATACATTCTGCAGCAAGTGAAGTTAATAAATCTGATGTAGTTCCAGTAGCATCATAAAATGGACACCATACATCATTTGTAAATGCTTCAAGTATAACATCTATTGCATATCTACCTGGTGCTAATAAACCAATTTGACATTCAGTTATATATGAAGGAATAGTAAATGAAGGAGGTATTGCATTTTCTAAAACAGTAACTCTATTATCTAAATTTATAAGTGTTGCATTTATAATAATTAACTCATCAATTATATCACAAACTCTTGCAGCAATCATATTTACATAATCAATAAGATTCATTGTAGTTTGATTACCTACAACAAAACATGGAGCAACTGTTACTAGACAATCAGGGCATCCTATTGCAGTATCTTTTGTAACAGGTGTAACTCCTTGAAGTTCACATATTTGTGTAATTAAAAATTGTATTAATGCTTGAAAATCATTTGGTCCACATGCTGTAATTCCAAAACAAGTAAGATCATAATTAGAAACATTTAACTGATCCATAATAGTACATAACTCTGTAGCAAGTTTAAATACAACATCAGATACAGTATCACCGTGACATAAATTAATGCATGGAATATTATCACCTTGCCATATCACACAATTAGATGACATTGGTACACATGGTGCTGTATTTAAATTTATAGGTTTCATACTTTATATATATTAATAATATAGTAATTTTTATTGACTTATCCTAGATTATGTACAAATTGTATTAGTTTCCGTAACTATAAAACTATTTACATTAATAGGTTGTAAAATAGTTTGTCCAGCAATACCACACACATTGATTTGATATGACCCTTTTACAGCAGGTAAATTTTGACTTACCTCTTCATTTAAACAGTTTATATAGTTAAATGAAGAATTTTCAAAAGTCATTATAGTAATTGTGTAAGAATGACATACAACAAGTGGTGGTGTAGGGGGCGGAAGTGGGTTATCTTGTGCTAAAGATGCAAACTCCACTAACTCATATTTTAATTCCCATTTTTCTCTATCTTCTGGACAACATGATGTTATACCATATCTTTTTTCTAATGTATTACTGTACATTACATTAGCAAAATTACATACAATCTTTTCATAATGATCTATTGTACATGTAGGTGTATTGTATCCTGGCCTTACAGTTCTTTTAGGATAAACTACAGGAGGACAAATAAAGTCTCTAATAATTACTGAAGCCTTTAAGTTTATATTTTCATCTAATGTACAATCACCAAAATATAATTCATCACTACCTATATTATTCCATTTTTTAAGACATACTTTTTTAGATCTTTTATTTGGTTGTACTAAATCAGTATATACTAATTCATTAAAACAATCATAATATGGAATTGCAATTGCTGTTAACGTATTATTTAATATAGTAGAACATTGACATGGTAGTATATCAAGTTGACATTCAATACAAGATTGATAGTTATCTTTTAAAATAACTATAGTAGCATTGTTATGTTCTCTTGTAGAACTAACTTCCCAACATATAGTAGGACACCATTCTAAAGTAATAAATTGATTATTATATAAACTTAAATCAGTTGTAGTTATAATCGGATCTTCAATACCATCACAATCTTCTAATATCCAATATATAGTTTGACAATCAATACATGAATCAAAAGCATTACTAACTACTATAGGAACATTTGTTGGTGGTTGTAAATTAAATTCTTCTACAAACCAACATCCCGGACAATCCTGTTCAATTACTTGACCAACATATTCTGATAAATCTGTTGATGTATACATTATGTTTGCAGAATTATTACAGTCTGTTAATTTATAACTTGTATATCCTAAACATAATTCACAATTAGTAAAATTTTGAGTTACTACAACATTTATTGCACAGTCACATGTATCTTCTGATACGGCTACAGTCCAACAATTTGTATAACCGTTTATTATAATACTATTTACTCCTCCCACAAATGGACTAACTCCACTTGACAAAGTATAAATAGGGTCTAACACGTCTTCACAATCTGTTAGTATATAACAAACATCAGAACATTGTACACAATCTTGACATGTTAATACAGTTACAACTTCTTGAAAGACGTTTGCATAAGGATATTGAATTGCCCCTATAGGAATTTCTGATTCTGGTATTTCAGTTAGTTCTAAACAACCCGTCAGATTAATTCCAGCTTCATTGACTATTTCTGTAATAGTTAATCCCATTAAATCAATAGGGCAAGCTGTCTCAAAACAGTCACCATTAAATACTAAATAAATTACACCTTGTAATTCAAAGTCAAGAGGGTATTCAACAGGTTCACCTGTACAACAGTCATTAAGTGTGTAATACTGTAAAATTGGAGACTCACAATCATAACATAAAATATCTGAACAATCTGCAGCTAAAGTAAAACTTGAAACAGTTGGAGCATCTGGATAATCAAGTAATGAAATACTTACTCCATTAATTGCATAACAATACCCAGAAGTAAATGTTAATCCGTTACTAGTTATAGTAGGTCCTGTATATGCATAAGTACCATTTGGTAAACCATCTCCAAACATAAAGTTAAAGAAGTCTAATGCTGTACCTGATGATGAACAACAAGGAACAATACTATAATAAGGTATACCTGCCATAACTTTTATTTTTTAATATTATTGTTTGCCCAAACTTGGCTTGGTGTAGGGTTTGTTAAGGGTAAAACTTTTTTATTTAAATTTATTTCATATTTTGTTATACACGTAGCACACACAGATTTACCATCTGTAGCAGTTTTTTTTTGACATCCGCAAGAAAGATTTTTTCTACAATTTAAACAAGTTGCCATATCTATTGGTTTTTTATGGTTAGCAATTTTTACAATCTAATTTATTTAATAATTTTAAAGCATAGTTATATAGTGTCATTCCTTTATCTGGTTCAAGACAATATTCTACTTTAGCTTTAGCAGCTTCAAGATACATACGTATCAATCTAAGCTCCTGTAATTTTTGTTTAATTTTAGCCGGTGGATCACAAGCTGCAATATCTACATCACAAAGTATTTTATTATACTTTATTAATGCTTTAGTAATTCTTAAATGATTGTATTCAACATACACAATATCATTTGGTGATACACTGTATTTAATAATATATACTCCATCAGGAATATCCACATATTGTGAACCACAGTTAACTGTTTGTAATTGTAAATCACATGCAGTTAGTATTTCAGCAAATCCTGGAATTACATCTATTTGAACTGAATGTGAAAAACCTGGTACAGTAACATTTAATGTAGCACATGTTAATGGTACAATATCTGAATATACACTAATGTCTATAATATTTAAGACAGTAGGATTCATTACTGTAGGTACTTCTAAACTTAATACGTGATTTGCCATAGTATATAAAATAAAAAAAGGGGAAGGAGTTTGTAACTCTCTCCCCCTTTTAGTTTTAATAATTATTGAATATTAATAGTTATACCAATTATTAACATTACGAACAATTGATCTACATGCCCTATTACATGCAACAATATCCAATCCTGAACATTGAGAACAATTTTCTAACCATGTTGTTACAAATGTTTCAAAAGCAATATCAGGATTCTTAGTAATAACCTCTAACAAGTATTGATCATTATCAAATGTAGAAGAAGGATTATTGAAACGTGGTACATTATGTTGGATATAATATCTTGTATACAAACCTGAACGGTCAATATAATCCCAAACTGAAGTACCTTGAGTAATCTCACGTATTCTTAAGTCTGTTGCAAAGAAATTTTGACGGTAAGATTCTGACAAGATTACATCACGTGCTACTGATTCACCAAGACCCATTGCTTGTTGACCTGCACATTCTGTAACTACACATAAACTTTCAAATTCACATGGATCACCATTCAAATCAACTAAAGATGCATAAAGTTTAACTGGTTCTTTTTCATAGAAATCAGAAATTTGGAATGTACAATCACCAAACTTAGTATCTACATAAGCACCGTTAAGTACTAAACCACCACAATCACCATCTACGTGTCCTGGAGATACATAATGATCCCAAGTATCAACATCAAAGTCAGCTAAGAAAGCAGCATCAGTTCCTGGAGCATACCAAGCAATACCTGCTTCATCAATAACAACTGGTAAGATGAATGGATTAATTAATGGAGATCTAACAATTGCATTAGCCCAATTAATATATACTAAAGTTGAATCAACTTCTACTGGAGTAATTGAATCAGCTGGACAACATCCTGTGTAAGCATCAGCAATTAAGTAAGCATTGTGATTCAAATAACGTAGAGCTGGAGAACCTTTAACATCTAAACGTAAAGAATAAGTCTCACCACAATAGAAAGGAACACAACAATCAGCACCAACACCTGCAGTAACAATAAATTCAGGTTGTACAGCTGCATCATCTCCTGGGATTAATTCTACACCAGTAGTAACAACATCAGCTGTTACCCATCCTGTACCACCATTTGTAATTTCTACAAAAGTAACTTCACCACCTACTACTGTAATAGTAGCAATTAATCCAGATCCTGTTGGAGCAGTTGTATCTACTAATGGAATATCAGTATAAACACCATCAGTTAAATCTGCACCAGCATCATCAATAGTTAAAGATAAAGCACGGTCATCTGTGTATGGAGTTTTACCAACATGGATAACATTAGCTGAAGGAGCACATGGATCAACACGGTAGAAACGGTTAACATACTTAGGATTGATTTCCTTAGATTTGTTAGACTCTAAATAACCACCATGGAAAGGACCAATCTTGTCATTAGCATAAATAGAACCTGCAGCAAGTACAAGGTTACAACAGCTTTCTGGAGCTTCATCAGTTGGAAGAACATTCCAAGTTTTAGCATCAACAAAAGCAAATTCACCACCAGTAAGAATATTTCCTGGTGTACCTAATTTTCCTTCTGCTAATCCTGTGAATCCATTGACACCCACAAAGGTCTTCTGGAAAGCATGATTAAAATAACTCATTTTTTTAAGTTTTAATTTATAAATATATAATTAATATAATAAAATAATCTGACTTATCAAATTATTTTAAGAATAAAAGTTTGTATTTAGTAGAATTAATTGCATCCTTAACCAAATCTAAATTATTTACTATTTCTGAATAAGGTAATTTTCCTTGTAGTTTAGTTATCATTCCATACATGTCTCTTAAATATGATACAGCATCTGCAACAGTATCTAAACTTCTAGGTGCTACATCTTTACAAGTAAGAATTTTTTCAGAAACTCCTTGATAACCTTCCATAAGGCTATCTACAAAATCAGGAAGTTGATCATATAATCCATTAAGTGCTTTATGTGCAGCATAAGATCCTTCACCTGTTACTTTTAAATGAAGTTTATGAAAACTATTTCTAGCATTCATAAGTTCAACTGCACAAGCAGCAACCATTGTATCAATTGAACTGCCACCTACACCAGTATCTGGAGTTGGTTCTGGTTTAGCAGATTCACTTTTAGGTTGAGTAACTGTTGTTTCTAACCTAGTAATTGTTTTAATAGGTTCTGGATTTCTTTTTAAAAGTCTTGTTTTGTTTTCCATTGTTTTTAATTATTACGTTCTGCTGTTTCTGTACCTCTAGAAAACTGATTACCTGATTCAATGTCTCCTGCTAATATACTGGCCGCTTCATCAATCATAACTTCAATAATATCATCTTTAAACTCACATTGAACATTTACTGGTGAAGCCAACCCTGTATAAGGATCTACACAATTTTGAACTTGAATTCTAATAGGTTGCCTATAATAAATTAAATTAGCATTATTTATACTAAATGTATTATCCGTATATACATTAAGTTTATTATTTATTAATGTAGCAAAAGTTTCACCCCATTCAAAACTTGGTTTTTTTGCGGCATCTCTTAATAAGTTATTTACATTTGCTTCTTCTGCTAAATATACAACCATTCTTCTATTAATATCACAACAATCAGAATTAGCAAATACATCTACTCTTTTCCATTGTAAATAATCTGCTGGTAAATTAGCTGCAGTAAACATATCTTCATGTTTATCTAAAGCTAAAATGTTATTAGTTAATAATACTTGTAAGTCATCTATTCTTCTAGTAGATTGCTCATCACCTTCTTTAACAATGTTAATACCATGAAGTTGTCTTCTAGTCCACTCAACTTGAGCTTTGTTAAAAGACTCCACAACTTGCCAACATTCAATGTTGTCATAATCATTGCTATCAAGCTTGTTAAGACGTTGTTTAATCTTTATGGTTAATACACTATTTTGCATATCTTATTTATTTTTAGCTATTTTTTTTAAAGTAATTGCTAATGCTTTACGTTTAGGTGTACATGTTGCTTTGGTCATTGGAGTACAAAAACCTTTATGTGCTGGATTTACAGCTTTTTGAATCCATTTTTTATCTGTTTTCTTTTTAGCTGTAATCATTATTATTTATTTTTAATTGCTTTAGTAGCAGGTTTAGTAATTTTAGCAACTTTTTTAGTTACTGAATTAGCTTTGTATAGTTTTCTTACAGTATTATAAAGGGCTCCAATATTTCCACCTTTTTGCATTTTATTAATAGAACCACCTGTTTTCTTAATTACACCTCTACCTTTAAGAATATCAGCTTTAGTAACTTTACCATCTTTATTTAAATCTGGAAAAGATTTAGTAGAACCTCCTTTCTTTTTTTTATCTAATGACTTTACCATCCAAGTAGGCATATCTTTTTTAATTTGTTTATATGCAGCATTTTTAAGTTTTGCTTCTTCAGCACTATTTTTATTATACTTATTCATTGCATAAGCACCACCTGCTGCACCAGCTGTTGCAGAACCTGCCGCAACTTTAACATTTTTATATGCAGCTGCTCCTTTTTCTGCATTAGTAAGTTTTTTTGCTGCAGCTGCTGCATTGGCAGCATCTTTAGTTGCTTTTATAGCTTCTTCTTTTTTCTTTAGTATTTCTGCTGCAGTTTTTGTTGCAGTTGCTTTAGCAGCATTATAACCTTTAGCACCTGCAGCTGCTGCCGCTTTTACATTTTTTATAAAACTCATAAGTTTAAAATTTATTTAATTATTTTACCAGAAGACTTAACAGTTTTTTTAATAATTTTTGTAATTTTTTTTTCTGCTCTTTTTTCAGGAGAAAAAATTCCTCCTTTTTGAAATTGAACAGGTCTTGCTTTTACACAACCACCATCTGCAGATCTTACATAACCATTTTTACAAGATGTTTGTACTGCTCTACTAGTAGTTGAACCACCTTTTTTCATTTGACCAGTCTTACCATCCATTGCTCCTTGACCAATTTGTGGTGTACCAAATATTCCCATACGTCCATTAGTATTACCTTTTTGACGTGTTGCATAAGTCATTGGTTTATTAATTGGTCCACCCATAGCCATTTTCTTTTTACCAGAAAAATCCATACCTTTTGTATTAGCTTTAGTTTTTCTTTCAATCATAGCATCAATTTCTTTTTTCTTTTTCGGATCACCAATGTAAATATTATCTGGGGTATAATACTTTTTTTTATTCTTAAGTTTTTCCGCTTCTATATATTGCATTCTTGATGGTGGTGGCGGGATTCCACCTTCTTGCATTTTCTTTGTACCACCACATTTTGCGCATCCAATCTTTTTCATAATATATATATTTTAACAGTTCCATTTTCTCAAAGATTTATTAATCCTTGAGTTAGGATCATTAGCAGTCTTTGCACTTGTTCTACTTTTCTTCATGCCTGACATCCGGGCACAAAATGATTTTCTTCTATTAGCAGCAGTACTGCTAGGTTTAAGTTTTGATGGTTTAGTTGTTACAGCAGTTTTTAATTTACTACCTGGGTTTGCTGCTCTATATGAAGCAACACCTTTTGCATTTAAACCTCCTGTAGGATTCTTTCCTGCTTTTCTTGTCCAAGCTGGGGTTGATCCTCCTAATTTCATTTTAGCAGTTTTAGCTGATTCAATAAAATCTTTTTTAGTAGGTGCACCTTTAGTTCCGGGAGTCTTCATTGTCTCTTCGGAACCTGATGCTATCCTTTTTCTTTTAGCATGTATATTACTATATAAGCCAGTCTTTGCCATTACTTAACATTTACCTTTTGATCCACCTCTTTTTTTATTCTCTAATGAATTTTGCATCCATTTTGGTAATGTATCTTTTGACATTTTACCTGTACTTGATTTTGAACTTGTACTTGATTTTGGTTTATCAGACATAGCAGATCCAACTGCTGCTGCTGCTACAGGTACGCCAGCCATTACAGCTCCTACTTTTTTAGAACGTTGACCTTGGTGATATGCATCCCAATCTTCTACTCTTTTTAAATTTGAAGTAGCTTTTTCATAATTAGCAGCTCTAGCTTTCTTAACAGCATTAGCACCACTTTTAGCTATTTTAGCTCCAGCTTTAGCAGCTTTTACAATTGCACCAAGTTGAGCTTTTGGTAATGCTTTTTTAGGAGCTTTAGATATACCACCTACTCTTCCTTTAGGAGAAGTAGACTTAATGGCAACTTTAGAAATTGCTTTAGTAACACCACCTACTTTACCAGTTGCTGATTTAGCAGCAGTAATTTTAGCATTAGAATTTACCATACCGCCAGTTTTGTAATTAGACTTAGTTGCCCCACCTGTTTTTTGTGATGTAATTTTTCTTATTTTATTAGTAACTCTTTCAGTACCAATATTTTTTACTTTTTCAGTACCAATATTATTTTTATCAAATTTTGTTTTTGTCATAGTACCTTTATCTGCATCAAGATCTATATACTTTCTTTTGTTTGTATCACCATAAGTTTTCTTACCTTCAATTTGCGTACTACTTGAAGTTGCAGGTCCAGTTTCTCCATGAAATTGATAACTTCTAATACCTCTTTTAGATGTAGGTCCACCTACTTGCATTTTTACCATACCACCTTTTTTCATTTTAATAGTACCACCTTTTTTATATGCACCAGGTGCATCTTCTTTAGCCCATGTAGGATTATCAGCATACATTTTTGCTACTTTTTTTTCTTTTCTAGTAACTCTAGGAGTTTTAGGATTCTTGATTGCCATTTTATTATATTTTATATATAGTTACATATTCCACAGTTTCTCAATTTTTTGATTCATATCTTTCAATATATCCTCATTCATTGGGTTCTTAAGAAACTCTATAACATCAGAAACATTTCTACCTAACAACGTACTTGTTGCTGCATGATAAATATGTCCATCTGCCTTATTTATAATATACTTAAAAAATACGGAATCTTTTACAATTGCTTTAATTTTTAATGTTTCCATATCCAATTGCGCAGCTTCCAAGAAACCTTTTGCAGCTCTTTCCTTATTTCCTTCAGTACCTTCACCATTAATATGTCTATCCATATTATCATAGATAACATCATTAGGTGTTGTTTTCTTATATTGTACACTTGTTGTATCCACTGCTTTTGCAATATAAAATAGTTTAACACTATTCTTATCAAACAGTTTTTGTAATTCTGCAAGTGCCTTATTTCTAAGTTTTTTGTATTCAGTTTTAATAGTAACTGTTTCCTCAACTTTATCTAAATAAAATTTAGGTGGAACAGCTTTTGATCTTGCATCATCATAACTTCTTGAAACTATAGAGAAGCCTCCATTTTCAATTGCATAAAGTTTGATTCTATCAAATGGATCAGTAGGATCTAAAAATACAGGATCATTACCACATGATATATGTATCTTATTCCAAAATTCTGCATTATCCGGTTTAAGTAAAATTACTTTATTCCAAAATAATGGATCTTCAATATCTAAAACATTAGCTGCTAATTCTGTTTCTAACTCAGCAACTGCTACTCTAATTTCTTTAATCTTTGCTGCCTTTACTTCTGGATCTTTTAATAATTTAATCTCAGGTGCAAATTCATTTAATCCTGTTAGGTATTGTACTACTCCATTTCTTTCTGTACATCCTAGTTGTTCATGGTGTTTAACTCCGTCAAATAAACATAGGCCATATGATTCAAGTCCCATGTTAGATGCTGAATTATCAAAATAAGGCTTAATGCTAATTGCACTTGACTTATTTGTTTTTGTCATTTCAATGTGTGTGTAACTCATTTTGTTGGTTTTAATATTTGGTTTTTTAAAAAATAAAAAAATGAGAAGGACACTGGTGTCCCTCTCACTTAGTTTGACATATTAGAATGATCCACCTGTAACTGGATTTCTCATAACAATTTTCAATACTTTAGTTGGATCTTTAAC
>Ga0209392_1000177_pt1 | contig 13103 bp, 11 predicted proteins | sample PPLLak3cmMay2015_FD_187252 | JGI IMG/M metagenome (GOLD analysis project Ga0209392, IMG submission 187252) | Freshwater sediment microbial communities from Prairie Pothole Lake near Jamestown, North Dakota, USA - PPLs Lake P7 Core (1) Depth... | ecosystem: Environmental > Aquatic > Freshwater >...
GTCGATTTCCCTTTGATCGTTTTTAGAAGATGCTTCCTTCAGGTCCTCAATCAGTTCATTGTTGATCTCAGCAAAGTTATTTACGAAATTTAAGGGATTCTGAATCTCATGCGCAATGCCGGCTGTGAGTTCACCCAATGAGGCCATTTTTTCCGACTGGATCAGTTGTGTTTGTGCCGATCTCAATTCACTGAGTGTGTTTTCGAGGTTCGTTTTTTGGTGTTCCAGTTCCTGGTTAATTTTTTGTTTATGCAGGTTGTTTCTTCTTTGAAAAGCTGCCAATATTCCCAAAAATCCAAGAAGCAGGATCAACGCAGCTATTTTGATCTTGTTACGAAAGGCCGTTTGTTCACGCACAATTGTATGCTGACGTTCTTGTTCCTCCAGCATAAGCAACTGGAGCTTCCTGAACTGGGCAACTCCATAAATACTGTCTTTCATGGATATGGCAACTCCCTGGTAATAATATGCGCTGTCAATTTCACCTTTACGGTAAAATATCTCAGACAACAATGTGCTTGCAGCCAGGATATGGGGTTTTTGCAAATTCAAACTACTATTTGCATATGACAGCTTTGCATAATAAATCGCTGAATCAGAAAGGTCGGTTTTAAAAAATAAATTTGCAAGAAGCATCTGACTTCGGCTTATGTTGACTTTTATGCCGGTAATATTTGAAAAGTGTAGTGCTTTATGGTACCAGTTCCGGGCCTCTGAATATTTACCGTTTTTTTCATACATGCTACCTAACCGGTCATAAACCATTGTACGCAATGGAGGAAAAGCATTAAGCTCCATTAATCGCAGCGCCTCCTGGTTATAAAAAAGTGCGGAATCAGGCGAATCTAATTTTGTATAACAGTATGCAATATGCGAACTTACAAAACTGCCTAAGATCGTATTATTTGTTTTTTCATGTACAGGTTTTGCATCCAAAAGATATTGTAAAGCCCGTCTGTATTCACCCATTTCGAGGTAGGTAAAGCCAATAAATCCTTTTGCACCTGCGGCGCCTGCCTGGTTCTTTGTTGTTTCATAAATTTCTAAAGCATCTAACTGCATCTCAAGTGACTTCGGATAATTGCCAAGGAAACGGTAGGCCTCACCGGCCATTTTTAAAGCTTCAACTTCTCCATAAGTATATTCCAGTTTTCTGGAAAGGTCAAGGCCCTGGCGCGCGAGAATTAAACAGGAATCAGGCTTGGAAAAATAATATGATTGACCAATCTCTAACAAAAGCAAAACCCTGTTTGTGTCGATGGGTGCCGTTTCCAGTTTACGAAAATTGTCTGCAGGTGTATTTTCCTGTGCATGAAGCATTGAAATACCAGAAAAAATCAAGTATAAGAAAAGTACAAATTTCTTTATCATCGGCATGACGGGTAAGTTACATTTTATTGATCATTTTTCTCCTCCCAATTATCGTATTTTGCAGCTGAATCGAATCATTACATGAAATATTACATCATTGCCGGTGAGGCCTCCGGAGATCTTCACGGAAGCAACCTCATCAAGGAATTAAAAAAACTTGATGCCACTGCGGATATACGTTGCTGGGGTGGTGATATGATGGAATCAGCCGGTGCCACGCTTGTAAAACATTATCGCGACCTCGCATTCATGGGATTTATCGAAGTGGTCAAAAACCTGCCAACGATCTTTCAGAATATGAAATTCTGTAAAAAAGATATTCTCTCTTTCAATCCGGATGTGGTCATTTTTATTGATTACCCGGGATTCAATATTCCCATTGCAACATTTGCAAAAAATAATGGATTTAAAACGGTTTATTATATCTCGCCCCAGGTATGGGCCTGGAAAGAAGGCCGGGTAAAAACACTGAAAAAAGTAATTGATAAGATGCTGGTGATCCTGCCATTCGAAAAAGATTTTTACAAAAAATGGGATTACGAAGTGGAATATGTAGGGCACCCGTTGGTGGAAGTGGTAGAAGAAAGTAGGAGGTGCGAGGTGCGAGGTGCGAAGTTAACAGCCGGTCAACCGTCAACTGTCAACCGTCAACCGACCATCGCCCTATTACCCGGATCAAGAAAGCAGGAAATCAGCAAGAAGCTTCCGATCATGCTGGAAGTGTGCAAATTCTTTCCGGATTGCAGGTTTGTTGTGGCACAGGCACCTTCCCTTGGAGATGAGTATATTTTACAATTCACAGATCAGTATTCAAATGTTGAAATTGTAAAAGGCAAAACATATGATCTTTTGATGAAATCTGACGCAGCATTGGTAACATCCGGTACTGCCACACTTGAAACCGCCCTGTTTGGCATACCTGAAGTAGTTTGCTATAAGGGAAGCCCTGTCTCATATGCCATTGCCAAAAGGGTGATCAAGGTGAAATACATTTCCCTTGTTAACCTGATCATGGATAAAATGGTTGTTACAGAATTAATCCAGGATGAACTCACACCTTTAAACCTGAAAAAAGAATTGGAATCTTTATTGTACGATCCGCAAAGAAGGGAAAAGTTGGCCAAAAACTATAAGGAACTTTGGGAAATCCTAAGCAAAGGGGGCCATGCATCGGAAAAAGCCGCAAGCAGCATTTGGCACTTTGTCAGAGAACAGAAAATTACCTGACATTGTACTTTACCTTTTAATTAAAAACAGGGGATTTAAAATGCAATCAAATCCTGATTTCATGATCTTTTTGAAAAAAGCTTGAAACACAGAATGGTTAATCCCACTAAAAACATGATTAGGGATATCCTGTTAATTCCATGCATATACCTTACAAACTGTGTATTTGGTGCGTTGGGATCTTTTTTCCTGATATATAGATATTCTGACATTTGACGAAGTACTCCCATTTTGGATTTTAGATATTAACAAAAAATGATTCGTTTGGTTTGCAAATAAAATAAAAAATTATGGGAAATTTTCAAACAAAGTACCTCTCTGTTTAAATTAAATTAATTTAAACACTTAAGCTATAAATTTGATCATAATGGGCAATAATTTGGTCAATTTCAATGATTTATTTTAAAAAAATCTACTTTACGCATAAATATCATTTTAATGAGATTGCTCATTTGTATTTTGTCCGTATGCCTTTTAGCATCTTCCTGCAATGAACAAAATAATAGAGCCGGGGGCATCCCTCCTGAAAAATCTCTCTCCACCTTTGAATTACCAGAAGGTTTTAAAATTGAACTCGTGGCTTCAGAGCCAATGGTAGCAGATCCAATTGCAATGGAAGTAGATGAATCAGGGAATATTTATGTGCTGGAAATGCATGGATACCCTCTTGATAAAAGCGGCTCGGGTGTTGTGAAACTATTAACGGATGCAAACGGTGATGGCTTTCCGGATAAATCAACCGTTTTTGCGGATAAACTAACCCTTCCATCTGGAATTATGCGCTGGAAAAAAGGTATACTGGTTGTTGATGTACCCAACATTATCTACCTGGAGGATTCAACCGGTGATGGAATTGCAGATATTAAAAAAACAGTGCTTAGCGGTTTTGCTTTGTCCAACCCTCAACATAATGCCAATACCCCGGTTTATGGCTTGGACAACTGGATTTATATTGCTCATGAAGGAGAGATCACCCCAAAAATCTATACCAAAGAATTTGGTGATACCGGATCCATTATACATTTTCCCGACAACAAAAATGCAAAAACACTTCCAAGGAATGCTAATAACCGCAACGTTCGATTCAAACCGGATACATATGAACTGGAAATGTTATCCGGAGAAACACAGTACGGCCAAACCCTTGATAGATGGGGACATCATTTCCTAACCAGTAATGCCAATCATATTTTTCATGAAGCCATTCAGGCCAGATACCTCAGTCAAAATCCAAATCTGCTTATAGCGGATGCCACTCAGGATATTCCTGATCATGGCGATGCAGCGGAGGTATTTCCTATAACAAAAAACCCGCAACATCAGTTACTTACTGATGTTGGTGTAATTACATCATCCTGCGGTATTACATGGTACCAGGGAGGATTGTTTCCTGATAGTTTTAATAATGTCACTTTTGTTGCAGAACCAGTGCATAATCTCGTGCATACCGATAAGATTTCGGGTAAGGGTACAAGTTATAATGCAAGCAGGCTTTACAATGATCGGGAATTTCTGGCTTCAACAGATCCATGGTTCCGGCCAGTTCAATTTTACATAGGCCCGGACGGTGCACTATATGTGATTGATTATTACCGGCAGATTATTGAACATCCGGAATGGATGAGCGAAGAGGTTGCAAAATCAGGTGCATTATATAATGGATCAAATCAGGGTCGCATTTATAGAATTACCCCGGATAATGCTCCGGCATTAACCGGGAACTCGAAACTTACATTGAACAATGCATCCATACAAGAACTTGTAAAGCAATTATCCAATCCAAATATTTGGTGGAGAAGAAATGCACAACGTTTGCTGGTAGATAAACAGGAGCTAAGCGCCATTCCGTTATTAAAAGAACTGCTGGATTCAACCCATTCGCCAACAGCAATTGTACATGCTCTTTGGACTTTGGAAGGATTGAAAGCCATATCCAAAAATATGATTACAAATTTGTTTAAACATCCCGAGGCTGGCGTTCGTGAAAATGCAATCAGGATTGCAGAACTTCATATGAAGGATAATACCGGAATTGGAAAATGAACTGGTGCAATTATATGACGATAAAGATCCAAAAGTTCGTTACCAGCTTTTATGTACCCTTGGATTATTGCATTCTGATGCTGCTGAATCAGCCAAACAATTTATCCTTTTAAAAGATGTGGAAGATAAATGGATTCAGATCGCTGCACTGGCATCGTCTCCTGGAAAAGAATGGGCACTCATGGAGAAAGTAAGAAGAAGCCCGGCAAATGTTCAAAGTGAAGGACGGCAACTTTTTTTCATAAATACAGGAGCTGTAATTGGTTTGTCGCGGCAGGAAGATGCCATGCAACAAATTATCAGAACAGCTGCTGTTTCCGTTCCAAAAAATGATGCGTGGTGGAAAGCGGCTTTGTTAGAAGGATTGATAAAAGGTTTATCAGTTGAAGGTTTTACAAAAAATAAATTTGGCAATGAGAAAATGATGCTGCTTGCTCTTTTCAAAGCAGACACAGATCCAACTCTTCGAAGATCCTCTCTCAGGTTGCTTCAGGCACTTGGGATTTCTGAAATTCCAAACCAAACAGAAGAGTTAAAATCCGCAAAAGATATTGCCATTGACCAAAAAGCCGATCCCCAATTCAGGGAAGATGCGATATTATTATTGTCATTAATGCCTGGGAAATCCAACGAGAACATACTGGCCAATTTGATAAGTCCTACTGAACCGGAGAATGTACAAAAAATTGCCGTCAGAACTTTTATACATGAATCGGGTCCAAAAGCCTGCAATATCGTTCTGGCAGCATGGAAGCAATTAACACCCGGTGTCAGGGATGAAGCTATGGATCAATTTATGGAATCAACAGATAACATGCAGGTTCTGCTCAATGCTGTTCAGCGTGGCGAAGTACAACCCTCAACAATTGGCTGGCGCCGGATGGTAGATCTGATGAATAATGAAGATCCGGGAATTAGGGAAAAATCGAGAAAACTTCTTGCATCGGTTACTGAAAACCGTGATGAAGCATATAAGAAATATGAACCCGTTTTAAAAATGAACGGAGATGCGGTTAAAGGCTACATTGTGTTTCAAAAAAACTGTGCTGTTTGTCATCAGGTGGGAGGGATTTCGGGAATTTCCTATGGACCCGACCTTGCATCTATCCGGAACCGTGAGGCGCAATTTATCTTAGCAGATATTATCAACCCTAACCGTTCAATTGCCGATGGCTTTGAAAACTGGACTATTACTTTACCGGATGGAAAAAAAGAAAAGGGAATCATCAGTAATGAAACGCCCTCTGCAATTACTTTAAAAGATGCGGGGGGGAAAGAAAAGACCATTCAAAGAAGCCAGGTAAAATCGCTGGAATCGGATAAAACCTCTGCAATGCCTCCGGGGCTTGAAAGCAATATTTCAATTCCCGAAATGGCGGACCTGCTTGCATATTTGAAAAAAGGGAAATAAAAATAAACACAAATTAAAGACTGACCAGCAAATAATACCCCATCACCAGGCTCGTAACCAGTTTTATCAGGGTTCCAAATAAAAAGCCGGTAAAAGATCCTATGGCGGCTTTGGTTGCCTGGGTAGAATCTCTGTTGGCAATAAACTCTCCGATAAAAGCACCGATAAATGGACCGAAAATAATACCCCACGGTCCCATCCAGAAAGCAGCAATAAATCCCAGGGCACATCCCCAGATGCCATATTTACTTCCGCCAAATTTCCTGGTACCATAAATCGGAACCAGGTAATCCAGCAGAATTACCACTCCAACTATCACACCCCAAATCAACATAAACTTTAAAGAAAATGGCTTGTCGGCCCGAAACTGTTGTATCAACAATGCTACATAGCACAATGGCGGGCCGGGCAACAAGGGCAAAAAACTGCCCAAAATGCCCATCACCATAAGTATCACCCCCAGCAAGACCCAGAGATTTTCCATGTATCAAATATAAATAGATTTAAGCCGGCAATTAAAGAGATTCACTAAATTGACGCCAATATGGATTCACTTACACATATTGTTTTAGGCGCCTGTATCGGCGAAGTTGCCCTTGGCAAAAAAATTGGCAGAAAAGCCATGCTCTGGGGGGCACTGGTTCAAAGTATCCCTGATATCGATTTTATAGCCGGATTATGGATGGATACCGCACACGAATTAGTAGCGCATCGTGGATTCACACATTCATTTTTATTTGCGGGGATCGCCAGTTTTTTCCTGGCCATGGTCGCGGAAAAATGGCACCGGCCCCATAATATCTCTATGGAAAGGTGGATTGGCTTTTTTTTATTTGAAATTCTTACACATTTATTCCTGGATGCTTTTAATAACTATGGTGTTGGCTGGTTTGAACCCTTTTCCGAAAAAAGAATTTCGTTCAATACTATTTATGTTGCCGATCCATTTTTCTCCATCGCACCGGGAATTTGTTTCCTGGTTTTATTGTTCATGAAAAAGAAAAATCCCCAAAGAAAACGCTGGGCGATGGCGGGATTATTGATACCCCTTCTTTACCTGGGATATGCATCCATCAATAAACTTACCATCGATCTTTCTGTGCGTGAAATGGCCGAAAAACAACAAATTTCTTATAACAGATATTTTACAACACCTGCTGCTTTAAACAGCTGGCTTTGGTTTATTGTATTGGAAGATTCCACCGGTTATCATGCTGGATATCGAAGCCTGTTTGACAGACAGAAAAACCTTGACCTTGGTTACTTTCCCCGTAATATGGATTTGCTTGCACCCATAGATGATCACGTTGAGGTACAATTGCTCAAAAAATTTTCCCAGGGATTTTATACTATCGAAAAATGGAACGATACGCTTGTATTCAACGACCTTCGGTTTGGCCAGATTATTGGCTGGGAAAACGCTGACGAGCATTTTGTTTTCCATTATTTCCTAACGCATCCGGAAAATAATCAATTGGTAGTGCAACGTGGCAGATTTGCTAAATGGAACAAATCAACGCCAGCTATCCTGATAAACAGGATCAGGGGTAATTAACGCTGACGGAAATAAAAAGTAAAGAGAAAGAAAACCAGCCTCACAATTTCATAAGATATGTACTGCAAAAATCTTTCAAAGATATTATACGAGATATTGTATGCATCTTCTGTTATCTGAATACAGTCCTGGTGAATAATTTCCTTGAGTGTACGGCTAACGTGTTTTGCAAAATGGCTGTCTTTTATATCCAGGTTTAATTCTATACTGGCATAAGCGCTGATATTATTTACATTATAAGACCCACCGGTAACAAAGGCCTCATCATATACAGCGATTTTTCCATGTAAAATATTATGGGGATACTCGTAAATTTCAATGCCTTTTCTAAAAAGCCATCGATACATATACCTTTCTGCCTGTTTAGAAACCATAATATCGGAAGCGCCTGCCAGTATAAGTTTAATATTCACCCCCCGCTTTTCAGCACTTGCCAGTTTCTTACGAAAAACACGACCCGGTAGAAAATAGCTCGACATAATGATGATTTCATTATTCGCTTTATTAAACATTTCGAGGTAACTCCGGGAGATCTCATTTTTCCTTGTGACCCAATCATTTCGCCTGACCCTTACCGGGCAATTCCATGTTGGATCAATCACAGGTAACTTTTCAGCCGAAATGATTCGATTCACTTCAGCCGGAAATTTAATCCAAAGGCCAACACAAATTTTATATAACTCGGTAGCAGACTCGCCTTCTACCTGAATTGCCCAATCCAGCCATGCCGGTTCTCCCGGCATATCATTATACTTATTAGAGATATTTACGCCAGCTACCAATGCAAACTGAGCGTCTGCAACCACAATTTTATGGTGCAGCCTGCGGCCGAAATAAAAGCTGTTACCCCTTAGAACAGGTTCAAAAAAACGAAAATAAATACCCGCATCCTTAAACCTTCTGATAAATGAATCAGATAATTTTCTGGAAGCATACCCATCAAGCAAAATATAAACCAGCACACCCCTGCTGGCGGCATTAATCAATTCCAAAGCTATTTCTTCTCCAGTTTCATCCTCATCATAGATATAGGTTTGAAGGTGTATGGAACGGGCTGCCTGCCTGATGATCTCTTTCAGGGCAGTGAAATACTGTACCCCACCGCGAATCAGAGAAACACGGTTATGATCTTTATAGTCTGAATAAGTATACTTATTTATAAATGCCATTACAATCACTAATGTAAGTTTTTTTACCCTTAGGCATATAAATCTACTTTTCCGTAGCCCTGATAATTATCATTCAGATTGCTGATGCTATTCATAGAAGTTAATGAAGAATATTGATACATTTATCCCATTATCATGCCCAAGCTCCCTTTACACCTTCAGATTTTTCTGAAAGAAACGGGCCAACTTGCCCGGTTTACAGGTCTTTTTTTTAAGGAAGGCCTTAAGCCAAAGTATGAAGTACAAGAATTTTTACATCAGTGTTTTTTGATTGGATATAAATCACTTCCGCTTGTAGGACTTACCGGTTTTATCATGGGTTTGGTTTTGACCATGCAATTAAGACCTTCATTGGTTGATTATGGCGTAGAGTCTGAATTACCTGCCATGGTTGGCATTGCGATAGTAAGGGAAATCGGCCCTGTAATTACCGCATTGATCTTTGCCGGTAAGATCGGATCAAGTATCGGCGCCGAACTTGGCTCTATGAAAGTGACAGAACAGATTGACGCCATGGAAGTGTCCGGCACAAACCCATTTAAATACCTGGTTGTTACGCGTGTGCTGGCTGCAACATTGATGCTACCTATCCTGGTATTACTATCCAATGCAATTGCATTATATGGGTCTTACCTGGGTGTAAACATACGCAATGTCACCAGCTTTCAATTATTTTACGATCAGGTATTTCGCAACCTTTCATTTAGTGATGTAGTGCCTGCTTTTATTAAAACCTTTTTCTTTGGATTTGCTGTAGGCATAGTTGGATGCTATAAAGGATACTATTCAAATAAGGGCACAGAAGGTGTTGGAAGATCCGCAAATTCGGCGGTAGTAGTTTCTTCAATCCTGGTATTCCTGATTGACCTTATTGCCGTTCAAATCACAGACCTGCTGGGATATAATTAAAATGACAACCGAAGAAAAAAACATATTGACCCAATCAAACAAGAAACCTTCTGAGGTTGTCATCAATATCGAAGGTTTAAAAAAATCATTTGGCGCTAACCAGGTACTCAACGATTTTGAACTGAAGCTATATAAAGGTGAAAGTGTGGTGGTACTTGGAAAATCAGGTTCCGGAAAATCCGTACTCATAAAATGTATCATTGGATTGCTTCAGCCCGATGAAGGCCTGATCACCATATTTGATCAGAATATATCCCAACTTGACCATGAAGGCATGGATAAACTGCGGGCAAAACTGGGATTTCTATTCCAGGGAAATGCGCTTTATGACTCCATGACTGTGCGGGAAAACCTGGAGTTCCCTTTAAGGAGGCACTGGTTGAAAGTTTCACAAAAAGAGGTAAATACAATGGTGCTGGAAGCATTGGAAAATGTGGGATTGGCCCATACAGTTGATATGATGCCAATAGAATTATCAGGCGGCATGCGAAAAAGAATTGCGCTTGCAAGAACATTGATCCTCCGTCCGGAAATCATCCTGTATGATGAACCCACAACGGGCCTTGATCCCATCACAGGCAAAGAAATCAGTGAACTTATGGTGGAAATTGTTGACAAATATCAAACCAGTTCATTGATCATTTCGCATGATATGAACTGTGTGAGAAGAACAGCGGATCGGATTATATTACTCCTGGACGGCCGATGTTATGCCGAAGGAGATTTTGAAACCCTGAAAAATTCGAAAGATAAAAATATTAGTCAGTTTTTTGAATCATAAACTATGGCAAAAAAAACTATAAACCTGGTTAAACTCGGCGTATTTGTTTTAGGAGGATTGCTCTTCCTGATTATTTTGTTATTTATGATCGGGCAAAACGAAAATATGTTCGGGTCAAATTATTTGTTAAAAACACAGGTAGACAACGCAGCCGGCCTCCGGGCGGGAAATAATGTACGCTACTCAGGTATCGAAGTTGGCACGGTTAAAAAAGTGATCATCTTAAATGATACATTAATTGAAATAAGTATGGTTGTTGATAAAAATATGAAAAATGTGATCCGGAAAAATGCCATAATTACATTGGGCACTGATGGGCTTATTGGAAATAAAGTAGTAAATATAGAACCAGGAGAAGGACAGGCTGATCTCGCAATTGAAAACGATCTGTTACCTTTTCGTAAATCGCTAAACACGGAAAAAATGCTTCGTACCTTGTCCGGAAGCAATAAGAATATACAAGATATTACCAATGAATTAAAAATTGCTGTCATCAGGATAAATGAAAGTGAGGGCTTATGGAAATTATTAAACGATACGGTGCTTGCTGTTGGATTAAGAAAATCAGTACTTAATCTTCAAAAAGCAACGGCCAATGCAGACCGAATGACATCAGATATGAAACAAATTATCGGCGACGTAAAAGACGGGAAAGGTTCAGTTGGCGCAATACTCCGGGATACAGGAATTGTTTATAATCTAAATGCTACGTTAATACAACTTCAAAATGTTGCAGACGAAGCAGATAAACTTGCGGGTGACCTTGACCAGATAGTTAAAAATATCGACCATGAAATCCAGGATGGAAAAGGCCCCTTGCATGCCATTCTGAAAGACACTGCCATGGTTAATAAACTAAACCTGACGCTTGACAATGTTGAGAAGGGAACAGCAGCTTTCAATGAAAATATGGAAGCGGCCAAACATAATTTTTTGTTTAAAGGGTATTTCAAAAAACAGGAAAAAGAAAAAGCCAAACAACAAAAACAGGAACAAAAAAAGGATTAGCCCTTTAGAAGAACGGTCTGACCGCCACGGGTCTGACCGATGTATTTTTATTGGCATGGATGAGTTGTAATAAAACAGAAGACGGTCAGACCCGGGGCGGTCAGACCGTCTTCTGTTTTGTTACGGCAAAGTAACTTCGTATTGCCTTCCTGCAACTGTTATCACCGCAGCCTTATCGCACACACCATTTCCAAAATCAAGTATGCCGGCAATATTATTGTAGGTCAGGTCAAGTTGCCCGGATACGGTATTTACGCAACTCACTTTACGCAGCAGATTTGTTTTACTTGCAGCGGTCAAAATATTTCCCTCAGAAGAAGCAATAGTGCCATTACCAGTCAGGTTATATTCATCATCAATAATTGTTAACGTAGACATTCCGGCAGATTGAATCCAGTTGGTAGTGCTGGTCCTGGTATACCATTTACCATCCGGGTGTGTAACCTTACCATTGCTCAGAACAACTGTTACATTAAGACCATTGGCCGAACCATTATTGGTGATAGTATACACGCCTTCCAGTTTGTATCCGTTAACAGAATAATTATCGAAACTCACAATAATCTTTGCACCAGTATTTAATAACTTCTTGTCGATAGTATAGGAGATTTTTCCTTTACGCACATATCCATTCAAACCAATACATCCTGCAGTTCCATAATCTATAGTAACAGTCTTTGGCCAGGTAGTCTGATCCTGTGGACTAACCGTAATGGTTGCGCAGGCAACTTGTTGAGTCGACGGCTGATTAGTCAAACCATTATCTGTATTTACCTGTAAAACTTCTGCAGATACATCATCATAATATGCATCGGTGATCGCTTTCTGGCTGGAAAGTTCTACTATCCTGGTATCATCGGTTCCCGGTGCCGGATTCTTTTCCTCTTTAGTACAGGCAAAAACAGCAATTGATAGAAAGGCTAAAAGACTGAACTGTTTTAAGTGCAGGATTTTCATGATATTTAGAATATTTGTTGAATGCTAAAAACGTATCAATCGAAGGCAGATTGCACAAAAATTATAAATTAACATACCAAAAACAGTTCGAATAAATATATAATGCGCTGAGAAAGAGGTTGTAAGTTAGCTCATCAGCTTGTCAGGCTTTATTATACATTTTAAGTACAGGCTCCCTTAAACCGGCAAAAGATGGCGAACAGTAATTATATATTATATCTGCCATCATTTCCGGATCCATCCAGGTGGTAAAATCAGCTTCCGGCATGGATTTGCGGTTTTGAGGAGTATCGATAGTACTTGGTACCATTACTGAAACAACTACATTTGTCCCTTTGGCCTCTTCATTCATGATTTCAGAAAGCCTGAAAATCAGTGATTTAGATAGACTATAAGCCACCATCCCCTTTCCATTACGCATATCCAGTCCAGGCCGGGATGCGGTCAAAAAGATCTGCCCCCTTCCCTTTTCTAACATGTGCAGAAAAATGGGCCTGGCTGCATTATAGGTAGTTTCAAAATTAAGCCTCAGCTGTTGGTAAATATCTGCTGTTTCGGTATGGGCAATATCACCCATTTTGAATCCACCGGCAGTAAGAACAGCAATATCAACTCCACCAAAATCCCGAATAGCAGCTTCAATGACAGCAGATGTTTCGGTTTCATTGAACA
>Ga0209392_1000179_pt1 | contig 13053 bp, 9 predicted proteins | sample PPLLak3cmMay2015_FD_187252 | JGI IMG/M metagenome (GOLD analysis project Ga0209392, IMG submission 187252) | Freshwater sediment microbial communities from Prairie Pothole Lake near Jamestown, North Dakota, USA - PPLs Lake P7 Core (1) Depth... | ecosystem: Environmental > Aquatic > Freshwater >...
ACAAAGGCTGCACTAAGCCAACGAAAGGTACGTACGCGAGCAAAAGAAAGGGCTATAGATGAACAAGAAAAAATAATAAAACAGACAGAAGAAAGGGTCAGGAAAGAGGTACAAGAAATAGCAGATAGAAAAATAGCAGTAATGATGAAAGAGTTAGAAGAACTTAAAAAAGGAGAATCAAAAAAATTATCAGCAGAAAAAAAAGGTACATTACCAAGAGGAGTAGAAACTATACTTGATGTAGCACCATCAGTAGCAAGAATGGCAGGTATGATACTCGCGCCAAAAGGTATGGGACCGAGTGTTGGAAAACTAGCACAATCATTAACAACATCAGGTGCTTCTGCTCTCGGTAATCTTTTGAGGTCAGAACCTGAACAGCAAGGAATAAAAGAGAAAGAAGAGAAAGAAGAGAAAGAAGAACCTACAATCCTAGAAATAGGGACAGGAGGATATACTCCTCAAGCAATACCAGCAGGTCTTAAGAAGTTCATGACAAATATTGGTGTATATACATCTATTTACAGCAGACTATCACCAGAACAGAAAACAATGTTAGGTGATGTAGATCAAGGTATGTTAGTCTTAAAACAAGCATTAACAAGAAGACCTGTAACAAGTGCTTCATCAAAAACCTATCATTCTGCTGTAGGTAAAGTTCTAAATAAAATGAATAGAGAAATGGATAATCCTGAAGATATCAAAAACAATATTCAAGAACTTGCGAAAACACTAGAAGACGCACCAGAAGAAATAAAAAATGTGATAACACCAATAGACAATGCATTGAGGGTTGGGTATGGTCAAGTTGTTGAAATGAAACGATCCGGTAATATATTACAACCTCTTGTTGAAACAGCAAGAAATGAAATCTTGAAACTAGAGCCTCAAGAAATCATGGAAGCGTTTAATAGTGTTATGCGAAATGCGACTGAGGTAGAACTAGGAGGTCAAATGCGTGTGGAACCACGAGAAAGAAAAATTCCACAGTTTGGATTAGAACAAGCAAGACAAATACAGCAAATTGTAAGGAGTACTTCAGAAGAAAAAGAAACTCCTTTACCGAAGACCGAACAAAAACGAGGATTAGAATTCACACCAGAAATGCCAGAATTTATTAGAAGTGGTAATTTAAATTTGCCGGCAAATTTAAGAAAATTAAATCCTCCTACTTTGTTGGCTGGTTCCCAGCAACCAATGATCACAAATCTACCAACAGTAGATGCTAAAGGATTACCGCTTACAACACCATCCATAAGAACATCCTTTGTCGTCCCCTTTGGTGATTCATCCGACACAAAATCACTATTTAGACCAGGTGGTATGCAACCGACACGATCTTTGAGTACAGCAGAAACAGATAGGAAAACAAAAAGTAATATGGAAATCGCAGATATAGAAGGAAGAATAAAAGAAGAAATGGCTAAAGAAGTAGAAAAACAATTACAAAAAAAGAGAGATTTAAAAGCCGACATAGAAGCAGAAGATGAAGAAGGCAGACAACGTGTTCGTAAGGTAGGACAAAAAGCATTAGAAGGTGTTACAACAGTAGCAGGTATAGGAGCGGTAAAATTATTACCAGACGTAATAAAAAATATATATAGTAATATAATGGAAACTCCAATCACTATGCCAGAAACACAAGCACAATCAGACCAAAAAATTAGTTCAGCAACCGGTACGATGAGACCGCGATTTATTGTTCCAAGTAGGGACTCAGTTATTCCAAGCATGCCAAAAATAAGGGCAGATGATATACAATTTTCAGCATTTGATTATGTCCCGCCGGGAACCGAAGGTGGAAACGGAACAGCACGAACAAATCCACTAGTTTTATCACAAGAATTAGAAGAGAGACTAAGATATTCAAACGCAGGCATTACAGTTAGCCCAGGTATGGGTGAAAATGTAATAAACATGATATTAACAGAATCAGAATTAAAAGCATTGCTTTTGCCACGAGGTCCGGAAGTCAGTCCCGTTATTTATGAATTCCCAATTATTGACGGAGACCAAGCACAAAATGAAGTGAAACGGTATGATCAGAATTTAATACAAGTAGAGAAGTTTTCACCATACAATGAGTACAATGAAAACTATCAATTAGATGAAGAAGTATTTGGTTCTATTCTACTCTCATACGTCCCTTAAAATTGCCGGCCAATTTTAAATTTGCCCCTAACAAAATCATGAATCCTCTTTGTTGCTGGAATCAGCCAACAAAGTATCACGATGTTTTCTTTTAAGGTCCTCTTTGTTGTTCTCTTTGTTGTTCTCTTTGTTGCTGGTTCCCAGCCAACAAAGGATCAGCCAACAAAGGATCAGCCAACAAAGTATCACTCCATAACGTAGGCTGATACCAAGGAGTTGAAATAAGTGCTAAATGATTTTTCTTAACAAATCTATCAATATCTTCTTCTTGCTTTTCACGCTCTTCTGTGTTGTAATATTCTAGTAAGCCAGTTAATTGACCAATCAGTGTATTTAATCCGGATATGACTTCCTTTCTTTTTTGTTGTCTTTTTTCATTACGCTCTTGATTATGTTGGTCGTTGTATGGATCAACGATTGGATTGATAAAATCATTCATACCTGGTGGTGTTGCATCAACAACGAGATATTTGAAATCTTTTGTAATACATGATGGTAGTTCAATTCGTGTGCGAAATCCTAGGCGCATCTTTTAAAATTGCCGGCAATTTTAAGGACTACTTTCTTGGCTATATATATAGTTCCTTAAATTTGCCGGCAAATTTAAAACAAAGAAAGAAATGTGAAGATAATTATTCTCGTGAATGAAAACTAAGTACAGTGTCCAAATTTTTCCTATACTTGTTATCAGGTGCTTGATTGTTGATGTGTAAAAAATTGTATGGTTCTTTTGTCGCATGCATGACCAGTCCCATAAATTCCCGCTTACCTTGACCAGGTGGTGTGTATTCATCAGCCAGCAATTCAACTTCACTATTTGACGATGGAAATAACATAATATTAGATGCTTGTAGTCGTAGCACACGCGGGAGTCTCGTCCATGATTGTATAGCAACAATAATTGATATATTAGAATGACGGCCAGCAATGAACAATTTAGTAAAAGCATCACTGTTCATAAATTTAGAGGCGGATTGTATGTCATCAAATATACACAGAATCTTAGGCGACTTAGCAATACCAGTAGATTTAATTAGTGCGTCTTGTGTTTCAAATATATGATTCAATCTGGCGAGATAAGTAGAAGGGTCTGTATAAATTCTTTGTGTTGGGATATCTAGATGTGTAACCAAATCATCACCTATACCCGCAGTAGGACTAAATAAAAATACTAAATCAAAATAGCCTGTCTTTTCATCGTCTGGATCAGTACGTCCGTAAAATATAGACTTCTTCATTAGATTCACTAACAGGTTGCTTTTACCACTACCACTTCTACCAGTTAATATTAAACGAAATGGATGTTTTGGAATTATATATGATTCTTGGTATGGTCGCGATGGTATTAAGGATTTAGCCGTGTCAAATTTTATAATCTTTAGGTCTTCATTCTTGTTATCATATTTTTTATGGCGGATGCTCTTTTTACGTTGCTTATTTTGTGCAATAGCCGAAGGTGCTAAAAGAAAAGGCATTGACACATCATTTTGCTCCATCTTTTCCAGGACAGACAAATATGAGGGGAATTCAATGGTTGTAGCATCTTCTTCTGTTTTCTTGTAGTCAAACGCGGATAGTGTGTCCATTTTTCTTTGATTAAAATTTTCTTGACAATTTTAAGTACTTATATATACGTAAAGAAATTCTTTTTAAATTTGCCGGCAAATTTAAGTGTAAAATGAACCGATTTTTAATTGTTTCATCCAACGACAAAACATCCGATTCTGTTAGCAATGCTGATTTTAAAGTTCGTTTAGGTGATTCCTATTTTAGCCAACAAGTGTGCGGTATATCTGTTGTGTCATGTACTGTTCCAAATATCATCTACAATATTAACGAGAACAATAATAAATTAGTTGTTTCCCGTGGTATTGCTCCTCTAATTATACCACAAGCAGTTATACCAATTGGTCAATATACAGTATCAGGACTCGCAGATGCTGTAACGACCGCAATATTAGGACTCGTGTCATTAGGATCTCTTGATATAAAAATTACACAAGATCCATTAACACAGAAACTTAAATTTGAAACAGATGCAATACAGATTTTTAAGTTCTATTATTCTTTTTACGACAGCTTTAATAATATAACATACGATTCAACAATATGGGAAGTTCTGGGGTTAGATCCTAAAGTTCCATTATATACATCGTCAATTCCACCAACTAGTGCAAATAATACAATTTTCGCACCATACATTCCAAACCTATCCGGAACACAATATATTAACATTCTTAGTAATCTATCAGAGAACAATTCTATTGATGGTGTTGGTGTAAAATCTTTGCTTGAAATTGTTAGTCTGTATGACACTCCATTTGGTGCTTTTAATACACAGACGACAAACATGGCAGAACACGCCGTTATAAAATATGTCAATCCTAGAAATCTAAATAATATAACAATTAAATTAGTGGATGAAAAATATAGAAATATTGATATAGGAAACTTTCCAGTCACAGTTGTATTACGAATTTATTTCTCCGAATGAGTCTCATCAAAAATATGACATTATCTTCCGCTGATAAAGATAGCGGATCTAAGAACAACTCAGAATTTCAAACAACAGTCAAAGAGCGTTATCTCGTTCAATCAGTTCAAAAAATTGTATTACGCCAAGCATTAGTTCCAAATGTGTTTTATAATATGGTAGAAGGATCCGAGGGTATGGGTAGCCGGACCAATACTTTGATATATAGTTATACAGGTAGTTTGATTGCTCATCTGATAACAGTTCCACCGGGTTTTTATACAGTTACTGAATTAATTGCCGAACTAAAGACACAATTCTTAGCCAGTCTTAATCCAACGACAACACTTAATATTACATACAATAGCATCAATCAAAAACTGACATTTACGACTACAGGTATTCAGATACTTTTTAGAGGCCAATCTACTATGCTCACTGCACTGGGTTTTATTCCGGGTATTGACACGGTTGCTTTTGGATCTATAACCCCGCCGTATTCTGTTGCGTTAAATGGTATGCCTAGTGTATTCATCCATTGTTCTATTGCTGAAAATGCTTCTATTGATGCTAGTGCCGGAATTACATCTATGTGTGTGGAAATACCATTTTCTGGGGTTCCGTATGGTGGATATGCTTCTTATATATCACACGATAGTGAAATGTCTGGTATAACTTATGAAACGCCTCGTAATTTGAGTACTATATCTGTGCGTTTACGTTCCATTGTTGGTGATAGGTTGGATATAGGTAATGCTACATTGTCTCTGACATTTAGAGCATATATAAGTAATTAAAGTCATTTTGTAAAATGACGAAAACACTCTTTTGTAATTAAAATACTTTTAATGTATTGAAAATTTTTTTTCAATACTAATGTATAAAAGAGAACAATGAACAACAATGGCTTCACAAAACGTAATGTATTTATAGGTGATGTACAAATTACAGAAGATCTGGAATGTGGTGATATGATATGTAATGAAATGACTCTGACAGGACCACTTAATCTGGATAACAAAGATATACTCGGAGTTGATAATATAGATGTTAAAACAATTAATGGAGAACCAATAGCTACAGGCAATTTTAGCAACCCATCAACTAGTAATCTAGATATGAAAGGCTTTAGCATTTTAAATAATCCAGAAATAAAAAGTTTAGAGACGAAAACACAATATTTATCAGTAATAGAACAATTTCAAGAAAGCGTTTTCAGTGGTCCAGTTCTGCTTAATGGAGCTCTTAGTAATGTAACCGACGTATTATTTGCTAATGGATCCACTATTACTACAAATACACAAGATTTAGCAATAAATTCAACATTTAATATAGCTACTGATACTAACATTAATAGCACTGCTCAAATAACATGTAATACACTCAACGCAGATGAAATTAATGCACCAGAAATAACAACTTTAGAGACTAAAACCCAGTATCAAAGCGTATTTGTACCGTCACAGGCTACGGTATTCACTGGAATAGTAAATGCTACCACAACTCTAGCCGTTGGAACGGCTCAAAGTGGTCAAACGGGGTATAATTTACCTTTGAGTAGACCACTGATCGCGGGATACACGATGATCACTCCCGCGTCGACCGGGAATACGCTTTCGTTTCAGCTGGCCGCCGATCCTAATAAAATACAATATTTAACGGCTTCTGGTAATGTTAGCACTTTTACGGGTGGATTAATCGTAACGGCTTCAACATCAACTGCTTCTTTATCAATTGGAGCTGCACCCAATAATTACAGTATGCCAACCGTCAGAGGGTTATCAAATCAATACCTTGGATCAAACGGTGTAAATGCTGTATGGAATACTTTTTCAACACCTACGTATGCACAAATAGCACGTCAAGGATCAATTGAAACAGTTGGCTACACGATGGTAGCTAATGTTATACGAACTGCTACTAATCTCGGTGGAACAGTGAATAGCGTTTTTCCTAATAGCTCAGATATTACAGTAGATTTACCAAATGGAACACTAACCTATACGGGGGCTAACAATAGAGTGCTGACAATAGAATGTAGCTTACGTGCTAGATCTGGTGATGCTAAACGCGTTAATAATTTGGTCACCTTGTATTTGATTATAAATGGTGTAAATGTTAGTTTGGACACCAATAGAATTTCTGATACAAATACACGGGTTTGGGTATATGCTAAAACAATTCAACCTATTGCAACTGGAGCTGTTATTAGTTTTGGTATTTCATTTGACGATAATATAAACAACAATCTATTTCTATCTGGTATATCATTAAGTATAGGTGGTTTCTTTGTTGGTTGACCACTTCTAATTCTGATAATCAGAATGAGAAGAAAAGAGACAATCAAAAATTATAGGTAAATGAACCTCAAATATTTTTTTGATTTGATTTGCAATATATCTATGCTCTTTCTGTGTTTCAAATCCCGTGCGAATTTGAAGATAATGTATCCAAGAACGAATTGAGCCTGACATGTACATTTGTGTTGCACATAGTCCTTCTGGAAGTATAGCTCTCGCTTGTTCTTTTGCAATACCTAATTGTAATGCGTCATTATATGCTTGTAGCGATGAATCCCAAATAGATTGTTGTATCTTATACCACGCTTCTGATATTTGATGGCTTTCTACAGTCCCATCTAACACAATGGAATTTTGTCGGTTCTTTTTGTCTTGTAGTCTTGCTTCTCTAAAGATTGGACTTTGGCTTAATATTTTGATGTCCTGATATCGCTGGCTAAATTCTTGAAATGAAAATGAGCGATGTCTGAGAATTTGTCTGCTTATATCACGGGTTGTTGTAATCTTGACTGTCATATGACACATTTCAAATGGACTCCAGTGTTTGTGATCAATTAGATATTTTAATAGTCGTTTGCTTTGTACTTCGCGTGTGGCTGTTTGCCATGGTCCTGTTGTGTTAGGTGGAGCAGAGACACGAGCCATTTCAACGATTTTAAATTCAGCATGAGGTGTTATAGATATGAGTTCGGTATTTCTTGACATTCACTTTTGAATTTGTGTTTTTCACTTTTGAATTACAAGTAATTAAAAAGATATTGATTAGAAAAAGAACTGATAATTAAAAAGATATATATAGCCTGTTATTTTTTTCTTTCTTGCTATGAATATAGCCAGTTCTTTTTCTGAATTCAGAAAAAAAACACAAAGTAAATGATCATTCCAGATCCCGATAATTATCGCTTCCTAAGATTTCAAGTGTCTGAAACAAAAGGTAAAAAGTATGATGCAATACTACAAAATTTAGAAACAAAAAAAGAACGACGTGTTCCTTTTGGAGACCGCGATTATGGACATTATGAAGACCGTGCGTTAGGTGTGTATTCTAGGTTAGATCATAAAGACAAAAAGCGACGAGAGAATTATATTAAGCGTCATGAGAATGATATACATAACAAATTTTCTAGTGGATGGTTTAGCCGTAATTATTTGTGGTAGATTTTTTAATTGCCGGCAATTCAAAAGAATTTTATAGGATGTTCTCTTGTGGTACATCCATGATAATATTTTTAAACACCGCCTGAGCATGCTTTGTAGTTGCCAAATGATTATATTTATTTGCTCGAGTATAACGCCCATGACATATGTCGCATGTTCTTTTTTCTCTCTGTTTTGTATTAGTTTCTATTCTATGATTGTCTCTATATCTCCGATCAATAAGTGCTCTATTATATTCTGCCTTCAATGGTCGCGATGGTTTGATTAAAATAGTTGGATCTATATTTGCGGTGTGCTTTGTCATAAGATTTAGTTTTACCGTTTGATTGCGTTCATTGGGTTTGCATTCATATTCTTCTAGATTTGTAAAAGTCGCATCCTTCTCTAGCAGTTGAAAACATACGTGATTGTATAATCTCTTTTTTTCTGCGTCGTCTGTTAAGCCGTGCTGTAGAAAACGAGACTTCATTGTTCCAACTAATCGGTTGAATGTACATGTTGTGACACTGATGTAAATTCTTGGGTCGTTCTTTGCTTCTATTTTATAGACTGTAATTGTTGTCATTTTTTGATTTTAAGTAATCACTATATAATATATAATATTTTTCTTCAGTATAAAAATAAATAATGTTGTTATCTTTTTAATTACTAGTAATTCAAAAGTAAAATTTAAAGGTTATATACGTTTAATCATAAATGTGTTGCGTACCTCTTGTTGTTCAATAGATCTTTTAAAGTTCTTAATCAAGACCAAAGTCTTCATACCTCGCCACTTGCGTTTCATGATATAAATAAACTTCCGCACATATGCGTCATGATCAGTCGCTTTTTCATGTTCTATTGCTTCAATTTCTGAGGTTAAGCGATTGTTCTCATTCCACCAATAATCATCAGCATCATATATCTTATTATTAATCAAGCATTCCCATCTACCATTGATATGAGCACCCATCCGATATCCTTCTTCAATTCCAACACATTCATTGCGTCCAATGATATAGTTGATTGTAAAAAGTTTATTTTCAGAAATGTCGCGACCTACTTCGTTGCTTTCTTGGTTAAGAATTTTTAGTTTCGTACATTGAACACCTTTAAGTTTTATACATGATTTTGTTATGATACCATTTTCGGTCTTCCACACCATGTATTCTTTTTTATTGAGATAGATTGCATTGTTATATCCTTTACCTTTATATTCATCCTCAAATTGACCCATACATTTTATAGTACCAGGTTCTCCATTATAGAAGTATGTTGTATTTTGTGTATATCCAAGATTCATATTTAAAACCTCAGGCCATACTTGGTCTGCCATAGATCTAGCACCACGCAGTTCCATCCAGTTGTCAAATACTTCTTGCTTGACAATTTTATTAGAATCTGTGTCAGTATATGCAAATTCCTTTTTTCCGATGACTGTCACACCTTCATTATTCATGACGGAATAAGCATTTTGGTACATGTATATTTTAGAAAGTGAATATATGAATAACCCAACATGAAGCATCTTGTCTTTCTTTAAGGACTCAATATGATAATCATCATCGTCTTTTCTAATTGTATCAATTGTTGATTGCACTACAGTTCCATTTTGTCGCATCAAATCTAATGCGTCTGGTTCTATTACATATTTCTCAACTTGTTTCACAGCCTGTAAAAATTTGCCAGATAGAGAGTTCATAACAGACTTACACATCTCGCGGATAGCATTATTTGCGTTTGGATCTTTATTGACGACCAGTGAATCTTGGACGGCTTTCTCTTTCATGAAAGGTAGAATGCTAGCAAAAATATCAATACCTCTTGCACTGTCTTCTGTATAATATCCCCAGACAATCGTAAATTGCCAATGTGGTTTCTTTTTGAGGATTTCCTCAATGTCATGTGATGTCATGACGACTCGTGTAATCTCTCTATTAAATACATTCCAGTCATTTGCTAATGCTGATTTTTCGCAGAAGAATCCCATTTCATTGTTTCCGTTATTGAGTTGTGTGACTGTTCCAAAATAAACACCAGGCTTGCCTTCTACATAGACATTTGTTGCTTTGAGTTTCCCAGCCATATAATAACCTTTGTTATAGCACATCATGACAAATGGGTATAGTGATGCGACGTCCAGAGAACACTGATCAAATTTAGTTTCATACTCCTCGGTCTTCTGGGCTTGACAGCGACCACCAGTTTTATAAGTTTTTAGTAGATCATATTGTAATTTTTGGTCTTCCTCTGTTAGTTCTGACATCTTTCCAACATTAGCAAATTTTTGTGGTTTTTTGGATTGAGGCATTGACTTAATACCTCTCTTGAACCATATCATAGAGAACTGTGCAAGACTAACACAACGACTAATGATTGTTTCAATTTGATCATCTTTTGTGATATGTGTTAATGCTCTTAACATTGCACAGTGGATTAACATCAAAGATTCAACATCAAGATTATTGTATCCAATGAACTCGTTAATAAATTCATCGTCATCAAGCACACGACCGTTACGATATTTCTCGTTGATGATTTTGAATAATTTCTTATTACATGTCTTACGCATGGTTATGTCTTTGATAAAGGAGCGACTATGTCCTTCCAAAGATCCTGTTCCACCTAACAGACGACGAATATCTAAAGTTCTAAATGTTGGCATATCACTAGCGGATGCAGCCGATAGTTCAATCAGACCACCACATATAGAAGTATCACATAGTACTTTATTGTCAATAATTGACTTTAGTAGAAATAGGTTGTCAAAACACGCTCCATTAAATGATACGATATAATTCTGAGCATCTGGATCCATCTCACGTAAGATGATTGACCATAAATTTATTTCATCTACAATTCTAAGATTGGGTGATTGACGTCTTTCAATGTCTTCTTGTGTGTCGTTTGCACCGCGTTGTAAATAACAAATGCTTCTATTTTGTTGTTTTAGCATTTCCACGATTCTCGCTTCATTCATTTTGTACATATCATGTGTACAAGAATGTCGCAATATAGACACCGAATTACACTTAAATTTGCGTGAATCAGTTGTTTCATTTGTTTCTATGTCATAGTAGATATAATTGCTTTTCTGTTTATTTGACACAGATGTTATTTTTTTCATATAGCGTATCTCACGATGTGTTGCAATTTGAAAAATTGATTTTTGAGAACCATTCGTAAATAATTCTATAATTTGAGGTACATATATATGACCGAAAGTAGTGTTTTGGTATAACGCAAATAGATATACAGGTCCTTCATAGTTAGAGCATTTATATTCAATAATTGGTTCAACTTTGATTTCTCTATGTAATATTTTTGGTGCGTTTGGTTTGGTAGATTGAACTAGTTGCACCCGCCTATCACCCAAATGTGATTTAATATATTCGCTTTCTAAAACATTGAGTATGGGGTTGTATATGATGTAATTAACTTTCAGATCTTCAAGTTCGTTCAGTATATCATTAATACTGACTAGTCCTGTAGTTTTTGATTCTAATCCATGGTGGTCTAATGCTTCACGAAAGCAATTGTTAGGTACTTTTTCTATATTAATTTGCCTCATAACACTCATGGTGCGGGTTTTGAGATCAGGTTTGTGGTTTATTCCATCTCCACAGCCGAATGAATCAATATAATCTCCTAAAGACTCAAATCCAGCGATTTCATATTGAGGTCTGTTATCAGGTTGTTGATCACCTTCTTTACTATCGTCACCAAATAAATTACCTAATCCCAAATCATCATTAGCGGTATTTATCTGTGCCATTGCGGTATTGAATGCTTCATCAAAGTCGTCTGGTCGTCCCATCATTGAACGGTCTATTTCCATGGCTTCAATGACGTCAGCATTTGTAAATTGTTCTGAATATGATGCTTCAAATCCTTCCCCTCCAATATTCTTTTTATCAGCATATTTTTCAGCATCACGAGAAGACCATGTATTTTTATAATATTGTGGGTATTTGATAAAATAACTAAGTTGTTTTATTGCTTTTACCATGTTCCATTTTCCATCTTCTAATAAAGGATATATCTGCATTGAATAAAATTTGATTTCGTCTTGATCACATCGCATTTTAAAAGTTATAAGATCACGATCATTCATATGGGCAATATAACAAGATTGAACAATTTGCTTAAGTTTATCGCGGTCGGTATGAATTTCTACTTCATCAAAATGTGAAGGTCTTTGTTTGTTATCTTCTTGTGCTAGTAAAATATCATGATTTTCCTCATCTACATCTGTTTCATATTCACTTTCGTCTTGTTCTAATTTTGCTTCCATCACGGCTGATATAGCGACGACTTCAACAGCAACGATTTCAGGAGCGATTTCAACAGGAGCGACGACTTCACTTGGTCTCTTTGTTTCTGGCTCGCCAGCAAACAAAGTAATGGGAGCGACGACTTCCTGTACTTTGTTATCGACAAAGGGTTCTTGAACTCCAACTGGAGCAAGTAGCATATTCTTTTCTAACAATCTGGTAAGTGTAGGTGATCCAATCTTAAATGATCGCTTTCCTTTTCTATTGGTCAAAAACTGTTGTGTAATAATATCTTTGACTGTAACATGTGTGTTTGGTATTCTAACCAATGTATATTTTTCTGACATTTTAGCATAATTCTTATTAGTCTCTCTAGTAGTGCGAAGACGTCCTTTTTTAGCAGTCAATAAATCCTTTCCATCAAGGGTGAGCTTATATAATTTAATATCAATTTCTTCGGTCTCAAAACAGTTAGTCAGTTCTGTATATCCTTCCGAAGAAAGTTTGTCAAAAAGTTTAGTAGTATTTTTGATTTGCACACGATTGCCTCTAGCATTCGTTTTGAAGTTGTTATTTTCAAAGATAAAGTACATTGAAATAATTACGACGGTTATATATAGTATAATATTTTTCTTTAGTATAAAATTAAATAATTATGATGACTGTGAATAGACGATCGACAGGGTATAGTACTAGGTCGCGTGTCTGTTAATATCGT
>Ga0209392_1000180_pt1 | contig 13022 bp, 10 predicted proteins | sample PPLLak3cmMay2015_FD_187252 | JGI IMG/M metagenome (GOLD analysis project Ga0209392, IMG submission 187252) | Freshwater sediment microbial communities from Prairie Pothole Lake near Jamestown, North Dakota, USA - PPLs Lake P7 Core (1) Depth... | ecosystem: Environmental > Aquatic > Freshwater >...
CGCTGGCCGGCGCGCACGCTGCAGGCGCTCGCGACCCTGGGCGTGCGCGCCGTGGGCGATTGCCTGCGCCTGCCGCGCGACGGCTTCGCACGCCGCTTCGAGCCGCGGCTGCGCCTTGAGCTCGACCGTGCGCTCGGCCGGGCACCCGACCCGCGCGTGGCCTTCGTCGCGGCCGAGCGCTGCGCCCTGCGTCGCGACCTCGAGCCGGAGATCGCCGACACCGCGCGGCTGCGGCGTGCGCTCGAGCCCTTGCTCGAGGAGCTGTGCGCTTACCTCCAGGGACGGGGTGCGGCCATCGAGTCGCTCGAGCTGCGGCTCCTGCACCGCGAGGCGCCTGCGACCCGGCTGCGCCTGCGGTTCGCCGCGCCGGTCGCTGCGGCCGGGCGCATCGCCTCGCTGCTGCAGGAACGGCTCGCGCGCACGGACTTGCCCGAACCGGTGCGCGCCGTGCGCCTGCGCAGCGGCGCGCTGGTCGAGGCGCGCGAGGAAGCGGGCGATCTGTTCGCGCGGGACCGCCGGCGCGCCGCGGCCGTGCCGCAGCTCGTCGAGCGCCTGCGCGCCCGCCTCGGCGGCGAGGCCGTGCACGGCCTGCGCCTCGTGCCCGAGCACCGCCCCGAGGCCGCCCAGAAGAACGGCAACCTGCTCGTGTCTGCGCCGGCCTCGGCGCGCGCGCAGGCGAAGGGCGAAGAAGCAGGAGCGTGTCCCCTCGCGCCGCGCCCCGTCTGGCTGCTGTCGGTGCCGCAGCCGCTCGAGGGCGACGACTCGCCGCGCTACGAGGGTCCGCTCGAGATCGAGGACGGTCCCGAGCGCATCGAGTCGGGCTGGTGGGACGGCCGCGACGTGCGGCGCGACTACTACGTCGCCCGTACGCCGGCCGGCGTACGCCTGTGGATCTTCCGTGAGCGCCGCGCCGCGGGCGGCTGGTTCCTGCACGGCGTGTTCGGCTGAGTTCCGACCGGAGCGCGCGACAGATGGGCTACGCCGAGCTGCACTGCCTTACCAACTTCAGCTTCCTGCGCGGCGCCTCGCATCCGGAGGAGCTCGTCGAGCGTGCCGCCGAGCTCGGTTACGCCGCGCTCGCCGTCACCGACGAGTGTTCCGTCGCGGGTGCCGTGCGCGCGCACGGCGCGGCACGCGAGCGCGGGCTCAAGCTCCTCGTCGGCAGCGAGCTGCGCATCGACGACGGCCCGCGGCTCGTGCTGCTCGCGTGCAACCGGCGTGGCTACGGGCAGCTCTGTCGCCTCATCACGCGCGGCCGGCGTGCGGCCGGGAAGGGCAGTTACCGGCTGGTGCGCGCCGATTTTGGTGGGATCGACGCCGTCGCAGCGCCGGTGACGTGCGCGGGGACGCCGGTGGCATTCGCCGGACTGCCGCCCGCAACCCGCTTCGAGTCGCTCCCCGATACTCGCTTTGTCGAAGCGGGTTCCGGGCAGCACTCCGGCTCGGCCCGCCCCGATAGCCGCCATCACGGACGATTGCCGGTCGGGGACAGTTCCGACCAAGCGAGTATCGGGGAGCGACTCGGAACTGTCCCCGACCGGCAATCCAGCGACCGGCATTCCGGCGTCGGCAGTCGGCGATCCACGGCCCCAGGTCTGGATCTCAGCGACTGCCTCGCGCTGTGGTTGCCCGGCCCGACGCCCGACGAGGAGCACGGACGCTGGCTCGCGGGGCTCTTTCCGCACCGACTGTGGATCGCCGTGGAACTGCTCACCACCGGGCAGGATCGCCGCCGGCTCGCGGCGCTCGAGCGGCTCGGGGGCGAACTCGGCCTGCCGCTCGTGGCGGCGGGCGACGTGCACATGCACGTGCGCAGCCGGCGCGCGCTGCAGGACGTGCTCACCGCCACGCGCCTGCGGGTGCCGGTGGAGCAGGCGGGCTGGGCGCTCCACCCGAACGGCGAGCGCCACCTGCGTCCGCTGCCGCGGCTGCAGGAGCTCTATCCGCCCGAGCTGCTCGCCGCCACGCTCGAGGTCGCCGCGCGCTGCAGCTTCTCTCTCGACGAGCTGCGCTACGAATACCCGCGCGAGATCGTCCCCGCGGGCGAGACCCCCGCGAGCTGGCTGCGCCGCCTCACGGAGGAGGGCGAGCGGCGGCGCTGGCCCGCGGGCACGCCCGCCACGGCGCGCGTGCTCATCGAGCACGAGCTCGCGCTCATCGCCGAGCTCGGCTACGAGGCCTACTTCCTCACAGTGCACGACATCGTGCGACACGCCCGCTCGCTCGGCATCCTCTGCCAGGGGCGCGGCTCGGCCGCCAACTCCGCGGTGTGCTTCTGCCTCGGCATCACCGAGGTGGACCCGGCGCGCATGTCGCTGCTCTTCGAGCGCTTCATCTCGCGCGAGCGCAACGAGCCGCCCGACATCGACGTGGACTTCGAGCACGAGCGGCGCGAGGAGGTGATCCAGTACCTCTACGCGAAGTACGGCCGTCACCGCGCGGCGCTCGCCGCCACGGTGATCTGCTACCGCCCGCGCAGCGCGCTGCGCGACGTGGCGCGCGCCCTGGGACTCGATCCCCAGCAGGTCGCCGCGCTCGCCCGCTCCATGCAGTGGTGGGACGGCTCGCGGATCGACGACGAGCGCGTGCGCGAGGCGGGCCTCGATCCGGCGAGCCCGGTGCTCGCCCGGGTGCTCGCGCTCGCCCGTGCGCTGCTCGGCTTCCCGCGCCACCTCTCGCAGCACGTGGGCGGTTTCGTGATCGCGCGCGGCCTGCTCGAGGAACTCGTGCCGGTCGAGAACGCCGCGATGCCGGAGCGTACCGTCATCCAGTGGGACAAGGACGACCTCGACGCGCTGGGGCTGCTGAAGGTGGACGTGCTCGGCCTCGGCATGCTGGCCGCGATCCGCCGCGCGTTCGACCTCGTCGAGCAGCACCGCGGCACGCGCTGGACGCTCGCCACCGTGCCCGCCGAGGATCCGGCCGTCTACGACATGATCGGCCACGCCGACACCGTGGGCGTGTTCCAGATCGAGTCGCGCGCGCAGATGGCGATGCTGCCGCGGCTCCGGCCGCGCACCTACTACGACCTCGTGATCGAGGTGGCGATCATCCGCCCCGGGCCGATCCAGGGCGACATGGTCCACCCGTACCTGCGCAGGCGGGGCGGTCTCGAGCCCGTCAGCTACCCGAGTCCCGAGGTCGAGGGCGTGCTCCGCCGCACGCTCGGCGTGCCGATCTTCCAGGAACAGGTGATGCAGCTCGCGATCGTCGCGGCCGGGTTCAGCCCCGGCGAGGCCGACCAGCTGCGCCGCGCGATGGCGGCGTGGAAGCGCAAGGGCGGCCTCGGCCATTTCGAAGAGCGGCTGATCCGCGGCATGCGCGAGCGCGGCTACCCCGAGGAGTTCGCGCGGCAGATCTTCCGCCAGATCCTCGGCTTCGGCGAGTACGGCTTCCCGGAGTCGCACGCGGCGAGCTTCGCGCTGCTGGTGTACGTGTCGGCGTGGCTCAAGCGGCACGAGCCGGCGGCGTTCGCAGCCGCGCTCATCAACAGCCAGCCGATGGGGTTCTACGCGCCGTCGCAGCTCGTGCAGGACGCGCGCCGCCACGGCGTCGAGGTGCGCCCGCTGGACGTGCGCTCGAGCGACTGGGACTGCACGCTCGAGCGCGGTGAGGGCGGCGAGCCCGCGCTGCGGCTCGGCCTGCGGCTCGCGAAGGGTCTGCCGGAGGCGGCCGCGCGCCGGCTCGTCGAAGCGCGCGCCCGCGGCGGCTTTGCCGACGTGCAGTCGCTCGCGACCCGGGCTGCACTCGACCGCCGCGAGCTCGGCTGTCTCGCCGCGGCCGGCGCCCTCGCGGCGCTGGCGGGTCATCGTCACCGCGCCGCGTGGAGCGTGGCGGGCGTGGAGGCGCCGTTGCCGATCCTGCCCGAGCCGCGCATCGCGGAGGGCATCCCGCTGCTGCGCGCGCCGCGCGAGGGCGAGGACATCGTCGCGGACTACGCCCACACCGGGCTCACGCTGCGCCGTCACCCGCTCGCGCTGCTGCGCCCGCGCCTCGAGGCGCGCGGCTGCGTGCCGGCCGCCCGGCTGCGCGAGCTTCCGCACGGCGCCACGGTGCGCACCGCCGGCCTCGTCATCACCCGGCAGCGGCCGGGCAGCGCGGGCGGCGTCACCTTCGTGACGCTTGAGGACGAGACCGGCAGCATCAACCTGATCGTGTGGCGCGACGTGGCCGAGCGGCAGCGGCGCGCGCTGGTGGGTTCACGGCTGCTGGCCGTGGCGGGCGAGCTGCAGGTCGAGGGGGAGGTGCTGCACGTGATCGCGCACCGGCTCGCGGACTTCTCGGCGTGGCTCGGCGCGCTGGTGGCGCCGGCGCGCGATTTTCACTAGCGGCGGCGCGTGCGCTTAGGGCCGTCGTCGATGTCGTAGTCGTCGAAGTCGAGCAGCAGCTCCGAGGTGCGCTTCTGCTCCATCAGCCGCTCGAGCTTGCGCCACGCGGGCTCCGCGCCGCGCGCAGCGCCGCGCTTGCGCTTGTCGAGGTCCTGCATGAGGCGATCGACGTCGAGCGACTCCTCGTCGCCGACGGCTTCCTCCGCTTCCTCGTCCTCGAACTCGTCGGACTCAGGTTTCTCGCTCATCGACAGAACCCTGGGGCTCCCCGGTCCCCGGATGGCGCGACTTATACTTCGACCGCCGGGACCGGGCAAGAGCGCAGCAACACGGATGCCGCCTGCGCCCGAATTCAGTGCAGCCGATTCAGTGCAGCAGGCTCGCCATGCGGCGCCGGGTGGCGAGCACCAGCTCGTCCGCCTCGCCGAGCACGTCGAACGCGGCGAGCAGGCTGCGCCGCGCGAGGTCGTCGCCGAACTTGCGGTCGCGCCGCATCAGCTCGAGCCACTCCGTGAGGGCCGTGCCGTAGTCGCCCGTGAGGGCGTGGTGGGCGGCAAGCGCGTGCCGGGCCGCGCCGTCCGCGGGATCCCGCTCGAGCCGCGCCCTGAGCGCAGGGACGTCCGGCTGGCCGACGGCGGTCTCGAGGAAGGCGAGACGGGCGCGCAGCGACCGCAGCGCGGGGTGCTCGGGCTTCGAGGCCTCGAGCTCGGCGATCGCCGCGGCTGCGGCCGCCACGTCGCGGCGCTCCAACTGCAGCTCGGCGGCCGCACGCAGGTCCGGCGTGACGCCGGGCGTCTCCGGCACGTCGAGGTGCCGGTCGAGCATGTCCCGGATCGCCGCCTCGGGCTGCACGCCGACGAACTGGTCCACCACCTCGCCGTTGCGGAACAGCATCACGGTGGGGATGCTGCGGATGTTGAGGTGACCGGCGACGCGCGGCGACTCGTCGGTGTTGAGCTTCGCGAGAGTGAAGCGTCCCGCGTAGTCGTCGGCGATCCGTTCGAGCATCGGCATCAGCGTGCGGCACGGCCCGCACCACGGCGCCCAGAAATCCACCAGCACGGGCCGCGACGAGGAGGCCTCGACGACGGATTCCATGAAGTTCTGGTCGGTCGCTACGATCTTGTGGGGGCTGTCTGCCATGCGTGCATCTCCGGCGCGGGACGCGGATTGTCGGTGTCGTGCCGACTGCCGGCAAGGGGTGCGCTCCGCTATACTCGCGCGCCGGTTGCGGGGGTGGTTTGGTAGCTTCACGGAGATTGAGCATGACTCGACGTTTCGTTTCTGGACTGCTCGGCGTTGTCTTGTGTGCCACGAGCGGCACGGCCCTCGCCCAGTGGACCGGCAAGGCTGAAATCGGTGCCTCGTCTGCGAGCGGCAACTCGGAGAACGAGTCCGCGAATGCCGCGGCCGAGGTCAAGTACGCGCGCGACAAGTGGGCGCACACCCTCGGCTTCGCCGGCAACTACGGTAGCGACAGCGGCACGACGACGGCCCAGCGCTGGGAGCTGCGCGGCCAGTCCAACTACAGCTTCACCGACCGCGCCTACTGGTTCGGCGCGGGTCGCTACGAGGACGACCGGTTCAGCACCTACGACTTCCAGTCCTCGCTCGCCACCGGTCTCGGCTACAAGCTGATCGACGAGGAGCGTACGAAGCTCTGGGTGCAGGGCGGTCCCGGTTATCGCTACGCCGAGTACCGCGCGACCGGCGAGTCCGAGGACGGCCTCATCTTCCGCGGCGACCTCGGCTTCGAGCACCAGCTGACCGACACCACCAAGATCGTGGACCGGTTCCTGATCGAGACGGGCTCCGACAACACCTACATCCAGAACGACCTGGGGCTCGAGGTCACGATTTATGGCGCGCTCGGCCTGCGGGTCGGCTACCAGATCCGCCACAACACCGACGTCACGCCGGGCCTCGAGAAGACCGACACGCTCACGACGCTCGGCCTGATCTACGAGACCAAGTAAGCCCGCACCATGGCCGAGCCCGCTCCCGGCGACGAAGCTGCGCCGCGGTTCCTGTTCCGTAGCGCAGCGGATCTCGAGACGCCCGTCGGACGGGCCATCAACGGCGATTTCCTCGCCGAGGAAGAGCGAGTCGTGCGCGCCCTGGCGCGTGCGGCGCGGCTCGACGACGCCGCGGCCGCTGAGGTGCAGCGTACCGCGCACGGCCTGGTGGAAGCCGTGCGCGCGGCGCCGGCCAGTAAGTCGGGCCTCGACGCCTTCCTGCGCCAGTACGACCTGTCGTCGCAGGAAGGCGTGATCCTCATGTGCCTCGCCGAGGCGCTGCTGCGCATCCCCGACGACGAAACCGCCGACCGCCTGATCGCCGACAAGCTCAGGGCCGGCGACTGGGCGAGCCACTTGGGCGATAGCCAGTCGCTGTTCGTCAACGCCTCGACCTGGGGCCTGATGCTGACCGGGCGCATCGTGCGGCTCGATCCGGGCGACGTCGCCGCGCCCGCGGGTGCGATGGCCCGCGTGGTCGGTCGCATGGGCGAGCCGGTGGTGCGCACCGCCATGCGTCAGGCGATGCGCATCATGGGCCACCAGTTCGTGATGGGCCGCAGCATCGCCGAGGCGCTCGAGAATTCCCTCCAGGGCGACAACCGCCGCTACCGCTACACCTTCGACATGCTGGGCGAGGCGGCCCTGACCCGCGCGGACGCCGACCGGTACTTCGAGTCCTACCGCGGCGCCATCGGCGCGCTGCAGACCCGCGCCGGCGAATACCGTGATGCCGCCTCCCGGCCGAGCATCTCGGTAAAGCTGTCGGCCCTGCACCCGCGCTTCGAGCGTTCGCACCGCGGCCGGGTGCTGGCCGAGCTCGCACCGCGCCTCGTGGACCTCTGCACGACGGCGCGCGACGCGGGCATCGCGCTCACGCTCGACGCCGAGGAATCGGAGCGTCTCGAGTTGACGATCGAGCTGCTCGAGGCCGTCTGCCGCGACCGGCGGCTCGCGGGCTGGAACGGTCTCGGGCTCGCCGTCCAGGCCTACCAGAAGCGCGCCCCGGCGGTGCTGCGCTATCTCGGCGGACTCGCGCTCGAGACCCGACGTACGCTCAACGTGCGGCTGGTGAAGGGCGCCTACTGGGACAGCGAAGTCAAGCGCGCCCAGGAGCGCGGCCTGCCGGGCTACCCGGTATTCACGCGCAAGCCGAACACCGACGTTTCCTACCTCGCCTGCGCCCGGTTGATGCTGGAGCAGGGCGCCGGGATCTATCCGCAGTTCGCCACGCACAACGCCCACACGGTCGCGGCGATCTGGCACCTCGCCGGGCAGCGGCGCCGCGAGTTCGAGTTCCAGCGGCTGCACGGCATGGGCGAGGAGCTGTACGCGGCGGTCACGCGTGCGGACGGCCTTGCCGTGCCCTGCCGCGTGTATGCGCCGGTGGGCGAGCACGAGGACCTGCTGCCGTACCTGGTGCGGCGGCTGCTCGAGAACGGCGCGAACACCTCGTTCGTGAACCGCATCGTCAACGAGAACGAGCCCGTCGAGGCCATCGTGGCGGACCCGGTGCGGACCGTGGACGCGCTCGCCGCGGCCGCGCACCCTAAGATCCCGCTGCCGGTCGACCTCTACCGGCCCGAGCGGCGCAACTCGAGCGGCCTGCAGCTCGCGGACGGCGCCGTGCTCGCGGAGCTCGCCGGGCGCATGCAGCGCCTGTCGCGCCGGCCCTGGCTCGCGGGTCCCGTCGTGTCGGGCGAGGAACTCGACGGTCCCTCGCAGCCGGTGCGCAACCCCGCGAACGTCGCGGAGGTGGTGGGCAGCGTCCGCACCACCGCGCCGTCGCAGGTCGAGGCGGCCGTTGCCGCGGCGGCGCGCGCCCAGGCTGAGTGGAACGACGCGGGCGCCGAGGCCCGTGCCGCGACGCTGGATCGGGCAGCCGACCTGTTCGAGTCAAACCTGCACGAGTTCGTCGCCATGTGCGTTCGCGAGGCCGGCAAGATCGTGCCCGACAGCATCGCCGAGGTGCGCGAGGCTGTGGACTTCCTGCGCTACTACGCCGCGCGGGCGCGCGCGGACTTCGGCGCGCCGCAGCGCATGCCCGGCCCGACAGGCGAAAGCAACGAGGTGTCGCTGCACGGCCGCGGCGTGTTCGCCTGCATCAGCCCGTGGAACTTCCCGCTCGCGATCTTCACCGGCCAAGTCGCTGCGGCGCTGGCGGCGGGCAACGCCGTGGTCGCGAAGCCCGCCGAGCAGACGCCGCTGGTGGCGGCCCAGGCGGTGCGGTTGCTGCTGCAGGCGGGCGTACCCGCCGACGCGCTGCACTTCCTGCCGGGCGACGGCGCGCAGGTGGGGGGACGGCTCGTGGCCGACCCACGCATCGCCGGCGTGGCTTTCACGGGCTCGACGGAGACGGCCCGCATCATCCACCGCGGGCTTGCGGCCCGCGAGGGCGCCATCCCCGTGCTGATCGCGGAGACCGGCGGGCAGAACGCCATGATCGTGGACAGCTCCGCACTGCCAGAGCAGGTGGTGATCGACGCCGTGCATTCGGCCTTCAACAGCGCCGGGCAGCGCTGCTCGGCGCTGCGCGTGCTGTGCGTGCAGGAGGACATCGCGCCGCGCGTGCTGCGCCTGCTCGAGGGCTGCATGGACGAACTGGTGGTGGGCGATCCCGCCCTGCTCGAGACGGACGTCGGCCCTGCCATCGACGCCGAGGCCCGCGACCTGCTGGAGCGGCACGCAGCCGCCATCGTGCGGGGCGCGCGCTGGTCGCACCGCTGCCGCCTCGATGCGGGCACGCGGCGCGGCACCTTCGTCGCCCCCTTGGCGGTGCAGATCGAGTCGCTCGGCGCCCTGGAGCGCGAGGTGTTCGGCCCGATTCTCCACGTGCTGACCTACCGCGCGCGCGACCTCGAGCGGCTCGTGGACGCCATCAATGCCACCGGCTACGGCCTCACTTTCGGCATCCACAGCCGCATCGACAGCACGGTGCGCCGCGTGTCGGCGCGCGTGTCGGCGGGCAACGTGTACGTCAACCGCAACATCGTCGGTGCCGTCGTCGGCACGCAGCCGTTCGGCGGCTGCGGCCTCTCGGGCACGGGCCCGAAGGCCGGCGGACCCCGCTACCTGCACCGCTTCGCGCATGAGCGTACGCTCACGATCAACACTTCCGCGGTCGGCGGCAACGCGTCGCTGCTGGCGATGGAGTAGGGGCGGCGAACTTGGGACTCAGCGTCCTCGACATCTTCAAGGTCGGCCTCGGCCCGTCGAGTTCGCACACCATGGGACCGATGAACGCCGCGCGGGCATTCGTGGCGGACCTCGACGATAAGGGATTGCTCGAGCGCACCGCCCGCGTCGGCGTGCAGCTCTACGGATCGCTCGCGCTCACCGGGCTCGGTCACTGCACCGACCGCGCGGTGCTGCTCGGACTCGAAGGCCACCGGCCGGATGCGATCGAACCCGACGCGATCGAGCCCGTGCTCGCGCGCATCCGCAGCAGTAATCGCCTGCGGCTCGGAGGTCGCCGCGAGATCGAGTTCGACGAGCCGCTCGACCTGCTCTGGCACCGCGACCAGCGGTTGCCGTTGCACACCAACGGCATGCGCTTCACAGCGCTCGATGCGACCGGCGAAGTCCTCCACCGCGAGGAGTTCTATTCGACCGGCGGAGGCTTCGTGGCGCGGGCCGCGGAATTCGGTCGTCCCGCGACCGCCGGCGCGACCGCGCAGGTTCCGCACCCGTTCCAGTCGGCGAAGGACCTGCTGCAGGCCTGCCGCGACCAGGGTCTCGATCTGCACGAGCTGGTGCTCGCCAATGAGCGCGCCTTCCGGACCGACGCCGAGACCGCGGCGGCGCTGCTCGCGATCTGGTCCGTGATGAACGCCTGCATCGAGCGCGGCTTCCGCGCCACGGGGCTGCTGCCGGGCGTGCTCAAGGTGAAGCGCCGGGCGGCGCGCCTGCACCGCATGCTGGTCGAGACAAGCGAGCACCGCCCGCTCGACGTGATGGACTGGGTCAACGCCTTCGCGCTCGCGGTCAACGAGGAGAACGCGGCGGGCGGGCGCGTCGTGACGGCGCCGACCAACGGCGCGGCCGGCATCGTGCCCGCGGTGATCGCCTACTACCGGCGCTTCGAGCCCGGCACGAGCGACGAGGGCGTGGTGCGCTTCCTGCTCGTGGCCGGTGCGATCGGCATGCTCTACAAGCGCAACGCCTCGATCTCCGGCGCCGAGATGGGCTGCCAGGGCGAGGTGGGCGTGGCCTGCTCGATGGCGGCGGCGGGACTCGTGGCTGCGCTGAACGGGACCAACGAGCAGGTCGAGAACGCGGCCGAGATCGGCATGGAGCACAACCTCGGACTCACCTGCGACCCGATCGCGGGCCTGGTGCAGATTCCCTGCATCGAGCGCAACGCCATGGGCGCCGTGAAGGCCATCAACGCCGCGCGACTCGCGATGCGCGGCGACGGCACCCACAAGGTGTCGCTCGACCAGGTGATCGCCACCATGCGCCAGACCGGCAGCGACATGTCGGTGATCTACAAAGAGACGAGCCAGGGCGGGCTGGCCGTCAACGTGCCCGAGTGCTGAAGCCGGCGGAGGGCCGACGATGAATTCACCCGGACCCGCGGTGGTGGTCACCGGCGCCTTCGGCGCCCTCGGCCACGCGGTGGCCCGCGCCTTTGCCGGGCGCGGCGCGCGCCTCGCCCTGCTCGACGTGGCGCCGCAGCCTCCGCCCGCGATACGCGGGGAGCTCGGTGCGGCGCCGCTGGTGTTCGGCGGCGTGGACCTGAGCGACATGGAAGCGACGCGTCGCGCCATGGCGGCGACGGCCATGCGCTTCGGCGGCATCGACGTGCTGGTCAATATCGCCGGCGGGTTCCGCTGGGAGAAGCTCGAGGACGGCGAGCCGGAGACCTGGGACCAGCTCTATGCGATGAACCTGCGCACTGCGGTAGTCTGCTGCAAGGCGGCGCTGCCGGCCCTGCTCGAGCGCGGCGGCGGCTCCATCATCAACATCGGTGCCGGCGCCGCTGCGGCGCGGGCGGGTGCCGGCATGGGCGCCTACACCGCCTCGAAGGCCGGGGTGCAGCGTCTCACCGAGAGCCTGAGCGAGGAAGTGAAGGACCGCGGCATCACGGTCAATGCCATCCTGCCGGGCACCATCGACACGCCGCGCAACCGCGCCGACATGCCGGACGCCGACTTCAGCCGCTGGGTCGCCCCCGAGGCGATCGCCGAGGTGATCCTGTTCCTGGCGTCCGACGCAGCGCGCGCCGTCACCGGTGCGTCGATCCCGGTGCTCGGCCGCGGCTAGGGATGGTTCTTCGGGTAGTCGAACTCGGCCTCCTGGCCGCTGCCCCAGTCGAGGCGGCTCCAGTCGTCGAGATCGTAGAGTGCCGTGAACACGCCGCAGGTGGGCAGGTTGTCGATCTGCTCGCCCGCGGAGAGGCGGTTGGCGCACTCGGTGAGCCCCGGGTTGTGGCCGAACACCATGACGTGCTTCGCCGGGCCGCCGTGCTCGTGGATCACCGCCAGGACGTCGGCGGGCGAGGCGAGGTAGAGGCGCTCGTCCTGCCGCAGGATGGTCGCCGGCACCTTGAGCTCGCGGGCCATGATGGTGGCGGTCGTGAGCGCGCGCACGGCCGGGCTCGCGAGGATGAGATCGGGCTTGAGCCGCCGCGAGCGCAGCCGCCGCGCCATGTCGGGCGCGTCGCGCTGGCCCCGCTTGTTGAGGGGGCGATCCCAGTCGGCTTGGCCCGCCAGCGACCAGTCCGACTTGGCATGCCTCACCAGCGTGAGGCGCTTCATGGCGCCTCCTCTATCTCGATCATGCCGTCCGTCACGCGCGTCTCGTAGCGCCGCACGGGCTCGTAGGCGGGCGGCGTGAGAGCCGCGCCGGTGCGCAGGCAGAATCGCGCGCCGTGACGCGGGCAGATTACCTGGTGGTCCTCGACCGCGCCGCCCGAGAGGCCACCGCCGTCGTGGGTGCAGACGTCGTCGATGGCGAAGAACTCCCCGTCGACGTTGAACACCGCGACGAAGCCGTCGGCCAGCTCGACCGTAGCGTAGTCGCCAGGTGCGAGGGACGCGGCCGGCGCGACGCTGACCCAGCTCACATCATCCCCGTCTGCAGCCGGGCCGCCTCGGACATCATCGACTGGTTCCACGGCGGGTCGAACACCAGTTCGACGTCGGCGCGCTTCACCGTCGGGATGATCTCGACCTTGTCGCGCACGTCCTGCACCAGCACGTCGCCCATGCCGCAGCCCGGGGCCGTGAGCGTCATCTTGATGTCCAGCACCCGCCCGCCGTCGTCCCCGGGGAGCACGTCGCAGGTGTACACGAGCCCGAGGTCCACGATGTTGATCGGGATCTCGGGGTCGTAGCAGGTCTTCATCTGCAGCCAGGCGAGCTCGCGGACGTCGTCGTCGCTCGCGTTGGGCGGCAGGTGCGGCACGTCGGCCGCCTCCTTGCCGAGCGCGTCGGCGTCGTTGCCGGCGATGCGGAACAGGTTGCCCTCGACGTACACCGTGAAGCTGCCGCCGAGCGCCTGCGTGATGAAGCCCTGCTGTCCCTGGCGCAGCTTCACGTTCATGCCGGCGGGCACGATGATCGCGTCGACGTCGCGGGTCAGGGTGACGGGCTCGTTGTCGGATCGGTACACGGTCTCACTCCGGGTCGGTCGTCACTCGGTGGATACGGCAGCAGGCTCGCGGTGCAGCGCAGCG
>Ga0209392_1000190_pt1 | contig 12752 bp, 13 predicted proteins | sample PPLLak3cmMay2015_FD_187252 | JGI IMG/M metagenome (GOLD analysis project Ga0209392, IMG submission 187252) | Freshwater sediment microbial communities from Prairie Pothole Lake near Jamestown, North Dakota, USA - PPLs Lake P7 Core (1) Depth... | ecosystem: Environmental > Aquatic > Freshwater >...
GGGTGACTTGGTAAAAACGGGGTTCATATTTCTATATTGCCTTTTAAAAAATTAAAAAATAAGTTTCTCTCTAGTTGGTTGGTTTCCAAAAAGCGGGCCTCAAAAAAATTTTTAACAGGCAGTCATTTCTCAAGCAGGATGTAAAATTACGATTCTCCGGGGGGTATATTTTCTATATGAACGATGCGGTTCTCTTTATGCCTTTTTCAGGCACAAGGGCTATAATAAATATATATTTGTAATTAATTGTAAATTAGAAGTTTAGGTAAGTAATTTGTAAAATTTAGATATAATTGAGCATAAATAGGAGTTGTTTTTAACAAGATGTTTGCTTAATAAGTAATGAAGTAATAAAATTTAAAAGATGAACATTACCGACTGGATTGGATTTGCCGGTGTAGCAATTTTACTGGCGGCATTCTTTCTTAATTTATTCAATAAAATGAATAAAGATTCGGTTGTTTATTTATCCATGAATATTTTGGGAGCTGGACTGGCATGTTATGCATCTGTTCGGTTAAAGTATTTCCCATTCATCATATTGGAAGGATGCTGGACCCTGGTTTCAATAATTGGGTTGTTTAAAATAATTAAATCAAAATAGATGCCCAGGGAAACAGATCGAATATTTTATTGAAAAAGATGTAGCATGTTCTTTTAAGGGTTGAAGTCGCTAATCACTATTTGCTGATTTTGAATCACAATTTTAGCGTTATCGGGAATGGGTTTCCAGGAATCCTGGAAATTCCCGATGGGTTCAGAAACAATGCATGCAGCAAACTCTCCAAATTTATCTTTTAAATCGGGGTTCAGTCGTCTCAGTTCTGAAATATCAGGGCTAACGTAAAGTGTAGGGCCCTTGCCATTACTGCCATACCTGAAGCCCCAAAGGCTTTCGCCATCAGAGATACAGAGGGTCATCCACAATGATTCCGCTATTCCTATTTCTTTTCCCGCTGCTTCCACTACCCGAACCATTTCCGCAATAGCAGCCGGCACATCATCCTCAAGTCCAAAACTGAGGGCCAGGTGAAACATCAATTCCGAATCAGTGGAACCCAGGATATTTTCAAAATATTTCGGTAAAACTTTCGCTAATAGTGACTGGTGTAATTGTCCAAAATTGGCGATCTGACCATTATGTACAAACAACCAATTCTTATATCTGAAAGGATGGCAATTGGTTTCCTGGATAGTAGCCTGCGATGTGGCTCGTACATGTGCCATAAATAAATGGGACTCTATATGGGAGGTCAAATCCAGCAAATTCAAATCATTCCATGCCGGGCGAATGCTTCGGAATAAACCCGGATTCGGTTGTTTGTCGTACCAGCCAAGCCCAAAACCATCTCCGTTTGTAGGTGTCCTGGGCGACTTAGCATGCAAACTCTGTTGAATGAGATTGTCTTTGGGTTTGAATATTAATTCCTCCATTAGAATGGGAGCGCCGATATAAGCAAGCCATCTGCACATAGATAGAATTATTTATTTTTACATTGTGGTTATGTTGACTGGCGTCAATTTTTTGTAGTGAAAATATAGTCTTCTCCATATTTAACACCTAATTCATTTTCAGCCCGGACCCTATAATGGTATTTTGTATTAGGTTTAAGGGAGATAATATTTGATAATACTACGGTGGTGTCTGCTTTTGCATATACTGGACTTGGAATGGCGATGGATATTTGGTCATATACAGTTGTAGTTCCATATTCAAAACTGACCTTAGTATCTAGATAATTTGGGAAAACCCTTGCTTTAATAATTACTGATGTGTCTGTTATGGAGGAAGCATCGTTTGTATAGGCAATCGGTAAATCTCCAAGAGTTTTAAAGGATTTATCCACTCCATAAGACATGCCAAAGCTATTTTCTGCACTTATACGATAATGGTAAGTGGTATTCCCTTTTAAATCAGAGATTATGGCTGTAGCTTCTACATTAAGAATCCCATCTAAATAATTGGCACTTGAAAAAGCAAAATTGCCATATGCTTGTGTTAAGCCATATTCAAAAATAACTACCGTGTTAGCACTGTTAGGATTTACAATAGCATTAAGTTTGGCCATTTTCCCCTCGATTTGATTTGCAAATACTGTTTCAGCATAAGGTTTTGAACCAAAATAAGTATTTGCATTCGCTTCATTTGAATAAGATACTGATCTGCCAGACGCATTAAAAGAAAAAAGGCGATAAGTATAAACATTTCCGGAAATTAATCCAATATCATTATAACTTGTCTGGTCCTTTCCAACATTTTGAACAACAGTAAAACTACCTAAAGCTGTTTTACGTTCAATTTTAAATCCATCCTCATTGTTGGAATTATCTGTCCAGGCAAGCGAGATTTCAGTTGGGGAGCGTTTTTGGGCTGTTAATAAAGTCGGAGCTTTTATGACAGATGTATCTTCGTTTTTATCCTTACTACAACTCTGTATAAAAAAAACTAATATTATGAAAAGCCTTAAAATATATTTGTAAAAAGAATATAACGGAATATGCATAAAAATGATAATATGGTTTGCTATTTTCTTTTCTGCTGTTTAGTGTAAATGTGATTTATAATAACACTATTATTTAACAAAAATTGCGTAGTTATTTCAAAATCTTAACTCCATCTAAATATAACTTTTATATCGATTGAGATGAAAAATTTGTGATTAACAAAAATAATTAATTAAATACTTTTCTGATAGTAAATCAAATATGATCTGTTCTTCTCAGACTTAAATATCAGCCTTTACTTGAAAGAAATGATGAAAGTACATCTCTAATTGTTGTCCAGCGCATATCCGAATATCGTAGGTTGTCTATTTGTTTCAAAATTGAACGTTCATCTATCATGTTCCGCATATATTGCATTCCCTGCCAGGCAGGATAAAGGTCATTTTCTGCAGGTGAAATTTTACGGGATATTTTAATGATCGTACTTAACATTCCGGGTCCTCCTGCCCTGATAAGGCCATATTTTTCACCACTTATTTCGCTTACTGCAGTTCTTATTTCACGCGGACTAATTTGATCACCTGCACCATTAAAAATACTGGTGGATGCAACAGCACTTTTATCAAGATATATATGAAATTCCCTTCTGTAATCAAGATTACGATTTTCACCATTCGAAAAAGGGATAAAATCAAGCGAGTAATCTGATGGTATAAAGCGAGGTACTCCAACTGCGATTGCCGCATCCAATAAGATTTTTTGGGTATCAATGATTACATCCCGCAAACCGGCTAATGCCGATACTACGCAAGATGCACCTATACAGGCTTTTGATACTTCCTGCACATCAGCCATATTGACCTTGAATACTTTAACCCCAAGGCCTTCAAGATCTTTAATTTTAGTATTATCGCTGCTTGAACGCACAATGGCGTGTACTATCGCGCCTTTATCTAAGAGTGATGATATTATATTTCCCCCTAGGTTCCCTGTTGCCCCTGCAACAGCTATAATTTTATTCATAGTAACAGTCAGAATTTACTGAGTGGCTCCTGAAATACCTAAAATATTCTAAACACTGTTAATATCAAATTTACATTATTGTTCTCGTTTAAACGCCGAAATTCAGGCGATACAAACCTCATTTGCAGATACACTCTCAACCCAACCGGTAATTTGTTCGTAACTGCGGTTTAATTTTTGAGAGAGTCTCCTGACTAATTCTTCATCCTCACCTTCTATAAAGTCTATATTTTCCGGTGTTAGCTGAGGTTCAGCTTCTAAAACCATTTGAATCATATCGTCCCAACTGGATTCTAATTTAAGTTTAATCATAAAATTTTATTTTATAAACTCATTTCCCAAATATTATCGCTGTTAATAAAATACGAAAGCCCATTACTCATATCTACCACATCTGTTCCCATTATTTTATTTATTTGTTTTACAAATACTGGCGTATAAGTATTCTCTGATTTAATATAATTAACTAATGCCGGAATGGTAGGCTTTATCTGATGTAACAACCTGCTATTGTCAGTTTCTTTTACAAATGCCTGGCTCATATATTTATTGATTGTTTTAATTGGCAAAGTTGTGGCAGGTAAAGAAAATTGTTATTATATGATTTGTATAATGACTTACAAAATTTGCAGGCTTTAATAAAACAGTTGATTTAAATCCTCCTGCCGCCATATATTATAAGTATTCGAGAGAATTGTGTAACAAAGTTTACAAGATTAAAACTCAATTTTACAATCATACTAATCATTAAATGATTCTAATAATCAATTTATATAATTACAATTATGGTAACATCACAACACAATGAAGGACCGGTAGCAAAGGTTATTGAAGAGCAAACGTCTAAACTTCCTTCAGATATTTTTCTATGGGCAGCGCTCGGCTCAATAGGTACCGCACTTACTTTAAAGATTATGGGTAAGAAAGACAATGCCTTATTTGTTGGCCAATGGGCAGCTCCATTTCTTTTATTTGGGCTCTACAATAAACTGGTAAAACTTCAAGGGCATGATAAGGAAGATAAAATGGATAAATAAGTCAAGGAAAATCAATTCATTCAAATCGCACGGGTCACTGGCAGATATTTTAAAATATTTATCTGTCAGTGGCTTTAGTATATGCCTTAAAACAAGATAATTGTGCAACAAGCTTGTAAAATCATATAAAAGTTTATTAAAAAAATTTAGTCATCTTTAAAAGAGTTGATTTTCTGTTTGATTCTAAATGTTATGAACAATACTAAAACAGTTTCTGCTTTCCGAAAAAGATGTTTCCGGGTGATATTGCTCCTGCTTCCAATTCTGCTTTTATCGGGAATAGATCCTGGTTTTATGGGCATAAACAAACAATCCCCATATTCGATGTCTATAATATTTCTCTTATCCTCCCTGATTTATTTATACGGAGGCTGGCCTTTTCTGAAGGGATTAATTCTGGAAGTAAGGACAAAAAAACCGGGGATGATGTTTACGATTGGGATTACCATCACCATTGCTTATATATACGGCATTGCCATCGTATTTGGCTTCCAGAAAATAGATTTTTTCCGGGAATTGATCGCGCTTATTTTGATCATGTTACTGGATTACTGGATCCAAATTAAATCCATGGCTAAAGTATCCAAAGAGATGGATCTAATAAATCAACCGCCCTTAGAAAAAGTCCAGGAAATTCAAGAGGCTGTATATATTGATTAAAAATTGAAATTTGATGCTCAATCAAATATTTTGTATTGCTTAAGCCGGAATATACATCTCAAATGTTGCCCCCTCACCTTGTGTTCCTTTAGCTAAAATGACGCCATGATGGTTTTCAACAATTTTTTTAACTATGGCAAGTCCAATACCCGTACCCGGATAATTATCTTTACCATGTAGCCTTTGAAATATTTCAAAAATCTTTTCACCATAATCGTCTTCAAATCCTATTCCATTATCAGCAACAGTTATGTGACAATACTCTTTTAACCGGGGCAGGGTTACATTATTTATCTTACTATATTTTACTTTATTGCTTTTAATGGTTATAACAGGTGCTGTATCGGATTTTGAAAATTTAAGCGCATTGCTGATAAGGTTGAGCATAACCTGTCTAAACTGGTTGGGTATAACATTGATGTCACAAAGCGGATGGGCAATAACGGTCGCCTTTTTTTCTTTAATTATTTCGCTCAATTCCACTTTTACATCTTCAATGATTACATTAAGGTCTGTCGTAATTAAATTTCTCCCTTTTGTATTATGCACGCTACTATAAGAAAGTAAATCAGTAATAAGTGCCTGCATCCGCTCAGCTGCTTTCTGCATCCGTTCAAAATAATCTTTGCCTTTATCAGAAAGATCGGTTTCACTTTCAATGATTCGGCTTGCCAGGGTTTGTATTTTACGAAGTGGCTCCTGTAAATCATGACTGGCTATATATGAAAATGATTCAAGTTCTTTGTTTACAGTTTTAAGCGACAAAATATTTTCTTCCAACTTTAGATTGGCGATGTCTAATTCTTTTGTTCTGTCCCTTACTTGCTTTTCCATTTCTTTTGAAAAACTGCTAATTTTTTCCTCGGCTACTTTTTGCAATGTAATATCTGTATGTACCCCCACCCATTCTTTGATTGATTTATCAGCACGTAAAATAGGAATTGCTTTTACAGAAAAGTTTCTCCATTCACCAGTTTTTAGCTTCAGTCTGTGTTCAATAATAAAAGGCTTTTTTTCATTGACTGACTTTTTCCACGCTTTAAGGGTGGGTTGTAGATCATCCTGGTGAATTACTTTTGTCCACCCATACCCCTGGTATTCTTCATAACTTTGTCCGGTGAGTGCCGCCCAGCTTTTTTGCTCACCTTCCATTTCTCCTTTTGAATTATTGGTCCATACTAAACCCTGTACGGCTGCAACGGCTGTTTCAAAACGCTCCTCACTATCTTGTACTAACTGCTGTGATTTTCTTTGTTCTGTATAATCTTCAATAGACAACAATATTAATTCTGCACTTTGTATTTTTAGAAATATGCTTGTTGCATTGAGCCTCATTGTTTTTTCCCCTAAACGTGGAAAATTATGTGATACTTCAAAATTGTAAAATTCGGATTTTTTAGGAAGTATATCCTCCAGCAAATTTCGTAGTGCAGGTATATCCCATTCTTTATTTCCTATATCATATAAAAGGATTCCCTCAGTTTCTTCCGGGGTTAGTGTAAATTTTTTATAAAAGGATTTACTGGCACTTACTATCCTAAGGTTTTTATCCAGCACTATAAGTGGATCATGTATATTACTTAGAATTGCATTGGAATATATGTAAGATTCATTCAGCAGTTCATTCCTGGTTTGTAATTCCTGGTTTGTGGTTGTAAGCTCCTCATTGGTAGATTCAATTTCTTCTTTGGAGGTTTCCAATTCTTCATTTACACTTTGCAATTCTTCATTGCTTGATACAACTTCTTCGTTGGCACTCTGTAACTCTTCAATAAATGCTTCCTGATCCTGTGCAAAGGCATGCGTATCAGCCCTTGCAGCATTTAATTCTTTTTCTAATTTTTGTATTTTTTTGTCTTTTGCTATTAAATTGTATTTTCCATTTGTGCCATCCTGTACAAATTTTTCTAACAATTCCGGCATTGAAAAAATAATAAGTAACAATGGTTCCTCCCAGTCTATAGCCAGCGGAATTACTTCTATACTTATTAATTTGGGAACGGGCGCTCCTTTCACTTCAATGCCTGATTTTCGAATGGCTTGTTTTGTTTTTATCACCAAAGGAATACAATGCCTAAGTTCAAAAGCAATTTCAGGGTCTGTCATTTTTAGAACATTCAGACTGGCTTTGCCTGTAGGGTGTTTAAGAAAAGAGTCAGTTTCTCCCCTGAATTGGATTATTTCCATTGTATGGTTGATCACTACACACGCCGGTACATATTTTGAAAGAAGTATCGCATCAATATCACCATCAAAGCCGATCTTTTTCTCAGAAAAATTATTTGTTTCCGATAAAGGAATACTTCTTCTGTCTGCTATACTATCTGTTATTCTGGGAAGCAGCTCAGGCAGCATACGTCCGCCTTTATTTACTTTTCGGGAGTAGATTTTATGTTTGCTATTGATTTTGGTAAACAGGTGGTTGGATGTGCCAATGCTTTCTGATTTGCCCAACATTAAAAAGCCATGATCATTTAAAGCATAATGAAAAGTTGATAATGTTTTTTTTTGAGCCGCGGAATCAAGATAAATAAATAAATTGCAACAACTGATAAAATCAACCCTTGAAAAAGGAGGGTCACGCAGAATATTATGTGGTGCAAAAACACACATATCTCTTACTACCTTTGCAATACGGTATTTACTTCCTGTTTTTGTGTAAAACCTTTGAATCTGTTTAGGCGAAACCATTTCAATCTCTTGTTTTGAATATTCGCCAATGCGGGCTTTAGTTATTGCTTTTATACTCAGGTCAGAAGCAAAAATTTGAACAGGTATATTGGTTCCCTGCTGACCCTGTATTTCCAAAAGGCTCATAGCAATAGAATATGCTTCTTCGCCTGTAGCGCAGGCTGGTACCCAAATGCGTAATTTTTCATTGGACTTTTTCCCTTTAAGTAATTTTGGGAAAAGCGTAGTTTTTAAATATTGATGAGCTTCTGTATCACGGAAAAAATTGGTAACGTTAATTAGCAAATCCTGGTAGAGAATATCAATTTCCCCTTCTTGTTCTGTAATAAATTGTGCATAATCTTTTAATGATGTTAATTTATGCAATAACATCCTGCGGAGGATTCGCCTTTTGATGGTTGGCATTTTGTAATGACTAAAATCAACCTGGGTTTGTTTCAGTAAAAGGTTAAGAATGATTTTCAGGTTCGGGTCAGTGTTTTCAATTTCATTTATTTCTTGTTTTACTTTATCCCTTTTCACATATTTTGATTTGCTGATGCGTATCAGCTCTTTTGCAATTTCTTTTGGAGAGAGAACAAAATCTACTGCTCCGGCAGTAATGGCAGAATGTGGCATACTGTTAAATTTCGCCGAGTCATTCTGGGCAAAGGTTAATCCTCCGGCTGCTTTAATGGCAAGCAATCCCTTCGTACCATCATTTGCACTGCCACTCAACACAACACCGATGGCATCTTCTTTATGTATCTCAGCAAGCGATGTAAAAAATGTATCAATCGGTAAATGCACTACCCGTTCCTTTGAACGGGCATTTAATTGTATGTGGCCATCCAGCACTGTCATTTCTTTATCTGGCGGAATAATATAAAAGCTATTGGGCTTCATCAAAATCTTATCGGTAACCTCCTGCACCTTCATGGCAGTAGATTTTGCCAAAAGTGAAGTAAGCAGGCTTTTATGGTCGGGGCTCAGATGTGGTATATAAATAAATACCATACCTGTGTTTGGTGTAATATTTTGCAGCAATTCTGTTATTGCTTCTAACCCGCCTGCGGATGCACCAATGCCAACTACATGCAGCGCCTCCTGGCTTTTAATGGACGTCGCGGATTTTATTTTAGGCGTGTTAACTTTTTTCCTCATGTTGTGCCGTTTAACTCGTGCTGGCCACAGATCAAAAAATTCCCCCGATGCTTACAGAATATTGTTATTTTCTAAAACTGTTATAGACGTTTCTGATTCTGAAAGTCTTTTAAAATTTCTACAAAAAGAAGACAATTATCTTTTTCAATTGGGAATGAAATAGTGAAACCTGTTATATCAAAGGTAACTTATTCACCTATTCACCGTACTTTATTTAGTGCGCCATCTTATAAATAATTTGATAAATAGTGTAACAATAAATACAATAATTAAAGGCAACCTTTACAAACTCTTATTTAAATGAATGCACCAAAATGATAAAGTTTGTAAGCCTTTTAAGCCTGATTCTGATTATTGTATTGGGTACCTTATATGCTCAAAAACCAAAACCTGCCGTCATTTCAGCAAATTATGGATATTGCGAAAATAGTACCCTGATTTATAAAATGACGACAGATAGCATGAAGTTTTACAGTAGAACAGACTTGACGATAACGTCTATTAATTTGATGCAATTGGAAAGCATGTTAAAAATCATGAACGGCCGAATGGGAAATGGCATGATGAATTACATAATCAAAATGCAAAAAGATAATATGCGGAATAATAAAATCTCATCAACACAAATACTTTGGTGAAACAAAAAGAATTGCCAGTAAGAATATTTAACTTGCATGATTTACTAAGCATTTCTTCAAAGCTTAAACTAATTAACTAAACATTTATTTAAACCTGCAACAAGAAATTATCTCTATTTAACCCTGATGTATGATACTGCCAGTTAATAGTTAAAATATGGGATAGTGTTTTTTTCAAAAAAGATAGATGTGCTGGCTTTTTAAGATAAACATTGGCGCCATTTAAAAAGGTTGCTTCAATGTCTTTTTCAGATGAAGAAGTTGAATAAATAACGACCGTTAAGTCTTTTAGTTTATCCATTTGTTTTATTTCCATCAAACACTCCAACCCTGTCTTTTTGGGCATGTTCAAATCTAGAAACAACAAATGAGGAATAACAGCAGATGGATCTTTAAGATATTGCATAAGTTCTAAACCATCATTAACTGTTTGTACCGATGTTTTCATTTTTAAGGCTTCAAAAGCTTCAATGAAATCGGTACGGTCTTCTTTGTCATCGTCAGCTAACAAAACACGTATCATTTCATTATTGATCATTAATATGCTGGATTATAAATTAGCGAATTCTAATTTTCTATTGCTTCTAAAATTGTGTTATCCCGCCGTTGTAGTATTATTCTTTTAAATAAAGAAGGAGTAAAGCCGGTGGTGTTTTTAAACTGCATACTAAAATGCCCTACACTACTGTAATTTAGTCGCCAGGCTATTTCTGTAAAAGTGAGTTCATTGCATGCAATCATTTCCTTAGCTTTTTCAATCTTTTGAAGAATGATATAATTTTCGATGGTGGTGTAAGTTACTTCAGAAAAGACTCTTGACAAATACCGATAGTCATGATTTAGCGTTTTGGCTAAATGGTGTGAAGTTTTACAAAGTGATAATTTATCGTCCAAATTAATCAGATCAATTATAGCTTTTTTAGTTTTCTGAACAAGAATACTTTTTTGGGAGGACATTATTTCAATGCCCAGTTTCATCAAATTACTATTTAAAGCCTTTAAATCTTCATTTGATAATGTTTGATTAATATCAAGCTCATTTGCATTTATTAAGCTGTATTTTAAGCCTGTATGTTCCAATTCACCCTGAATGAGTCTCTTGCAGATAGCCTGAATATCATATTTTAGAAAATAAATCATAATTAATATATTAGAGCTAAATTGAATATAATTTTATCAATAGTGACAAAATTCAAAAAGTAGTGATGTTTTCGAGCAAAATTACTTCAATCGCTTGTGTAGATAGTTGTATAATTTACAATTTATTTTGCATAATTCCCAGTTTAATTTGTTCGAAGCGTAGAACAGGCTTAAAATGAGGAAGTGGAGTAAAATTACTCCACTTTAAGTAACCCAAACTAAAGATGCCTGAATTCCTCTGTAGCAATATCCATTAACATATCATACTTGTCGGAATGTGGCTTTCTGCAACCCAATGCCTGAACCAGGTAAGTCCAGCAGCCTAATTTATTTAATCTGTATCCCTTTTGAAAATTAAATTTTAATCCTCAACTGTCTGATCAACTACTAACTATTACAATGTATTTCTAAAATCAAAAAAATAAGGTGCTGTATAATTTTAGGTATATACAACACCTCATTGGTGCTTGTTCATCGATTAGTGGTATTTATCAGAAACGACTTTATTTAATTACTGTGTTCAATTTCTTCAGCGGCATTGTAATTAACTTCGTTTTCCGCTATACCGGAAAGCATAGAGTCAGCTTCTTTCTCTTCATCTAACGTAGTTGCCAGAAGTTCAGCCACTTCATCCAATCCAAGGGTGGTGGCCAATTGTGCAAGTCCGCCATAAGTAGCTATTTCATAATGTTCTACTTTTTGTGCAGCTAAGATCAGCCCTACATCTCTTGTTGCAGTACCTTCTTCCGTTTCTTCAATTATACTTTCACCTTCTTTTGTAATACCTTCTATTGCATCACATTTTTTTGCCTGTGGCTTTTTGCCTAATAACTCAAAAACCTGTTCAAGGCGTGTGACCTGGGTTTTTGTTACATCAAGGTGTTCCTGGAAAGCTTGCTTCAATTCTGGTGAAGTAGCTGCTTTCATCATTTTAGGAAGGACCTTTATTATGTGCTTTTCCGCATAATAAATGTCTTTTATTTCCTCTCCGAAGAATTCCTGCAGCATTGAATCATTGGCACCTTTAGCCATAGCAGGCTGAGGAGATTTACCTGTGGTTTTTTTAGTCTTTGTCATTTTACCTTTTTTGATGTTGAATAATAATTAAAGGAAAAGCCGCACTATTTAGAAAGGGTTATTATTATATTTTTTACTTAAGATATTCTCACTAAAATGCTGGTTAGTTCCTCTTTGTAAAATTGTTCATTAAACCGAGGTAAGTTGTTATAACTCTTGTCATAAAATTTACATTATTCTCTATATCAATTTTATAGTTTCATTTTGATCTGTTTGGTATAATAGTACTTATGATTATAGGAAGGAATATTTAGTAATGCTGCATTTGGTCGGGGTATGTGAGTAAGAGTAATACGAATATTGCACAGGTTTGAAGTCTGCTCAAAAATTAACATTTTATAAAAAATAAATATGCTGTGCAGATAAACGATGTAGCATCTTTTAAGACTGTTACCGATTTATTATATGACTGCGAATTAGCATTCCTTTCTCTATTGTATGTGTAAAGGAGTAATATATTTGGCAAGTGCTTTAGCTAGGGGAGAGGGCAATCACTGATAATCCCCCCTGGATTGTTTAAATAAAAATTTGAAAATTAAACTGATGAATAAGCGTGGGCCAATTATAATAATAGAAGATGATAAAGACGACCAGGAGATTTTTACAGAAATATTTGAAGAGCTGGATTTTGATAATGAGCTTCTTTTTTTTAATGACGGGGTGCCGGCCCTTGAATATTTAGAAACCTCCGATACGGAGCCTTTCCTTATTCTTTCTGATATTAATTTGCCTAAATTAAATGGATTGGAATTAAGGGAAAAAATTCATACTTATGAGGATTTGCAAATGAAGTGTATTCCCTATCTCTTCTTTTCAACCAGTGCAGAACAAAAGCATGTTATTGAGGCATATTCCCAGTCTGTACAGGGATTCTTCGTTAAGCCACGGAAATATAGTG
>Ga0209392_1000192_pt1 | contig 12662 bp, 5 predicted proteins | sample PPLLak3cmMay2015_FD_187252 | JGI IMG/M metagenome (GOLD analysis project Ga0209392, IMG submission 187252) | Freshwater sediment microbial communities from Prairie Pothole Lake near Jamestown, North Dakota, USA - PPLs Lake P7 Core (1) Depth... | ecosystem: Environmental > Aquatic > Freshwater >...
GTGGCAGCAACCACGCCGGTGGCGAGCACGGATCCCGCGGCCGTGGCGGCGGCGGAAGAACAGGCGGCCAATGCCCAGTTGCCGTCCATCCCGACCGGTAACGCCGCCGCCCCGGCCGCGGGCGCCGACCCGGGCGTGCCGGCCGCCCCTGCGACCGCCACCCAGCCGAGTATCCGCGTCGTGACCGACGTGCTCGATCTCGACATCAGCCTGCAGGGGGGCGACTTCGTGCGCGCCGACCTCGTGCAGTACCCGCGCGACAAGCGGCCGGGCAGCCCGCCGGTGCGCCTGTTCGGCACGCAGGAGCCCGATTACAGCGTCGCGCGCAGCGGCCTGCGCGCATTGAACGGCCGGCCCGAGCCGACCCACCTCGCGGTGTTCACGAGCACCGCCGGGGAGTTCCGCATGGCGCCGGGCGCCTCCGAGCTGCGCGTACCGCTCAGCTGGACGGACGGGCAGGGCGTCACCGTCACCAAGACCTACGTATTCCGTCCCGGCAGCTACGCCATCGCCATCGAGTACGAGGTCGACAACCGCTCGGGCACCGAGTGGTCGGGCGCGTCCTACGTGCAGCTCGCGCGGCACGTGTACGCGCAGGATCGCTCGATGTTCGACGTCGAGAGCTATGCGTACCGCGGTCCCGCGATCTGGGACGGCAACAAGTACCGCAAGCTCGACATCGACGACAAGGAAGACGGCCGCTTCGCGCAGAACGTCACCGACGGCTGGATGGCGACGATGCAGCACCACTTCGTCAGTGCCGCCGTGCCGCCGAAAGGCGAGGAGTACCACGTCACGCTCGGCCGCGACGGCACGCACGCGCTGCTGACGCATCGCGGGCCGCTGAAGGTCGTGCCCGCGGGCACGGTCGGGCGCTTCAGCGAGACGATCTTCGTGGGACCCAAGCTGCAGGAGCAGCTGAAGGAAGTCGGCCCGCGCCTCGAGCTCACCGCCGACTACGGCAAGCTCACGATCCTTTCGCAGCCGCTCTTCTGGCTGCTGCAGAAGGTCTATGGCTTCGTCGGCAACTGGGGCTGGGCGATCATCATCGTCACCATCCTGCTCAAGCTGCTGTTCTACAAGCTCACGGAAACCAGCGGCCGCTCCATGGCCAAGATGCGCACCATCGCGCCGCGCATCAAGAGCATCCAGGAGCGCTACAAGGACGACCGCGACCAGCTCGCCAAGCAGATGATGGAGGTCTACAAGCGCGAGAAGATCAACCCGGTGGCAGGCTGCCTGCCGATCCTGGTGCAGATCCCGGTGTTCCTCGCGTTCTACTGGGTGCTGCTCGAGAGCGTCGAGATGCGCCAGGCGCCGTGGATGCTGTGGATCCAGGACCTCTCCTCCAAGGACCCGTTCTTCATCCTGCCGATCCTGATGGGCGTCGCCATGTACGGGCAGTTCAAGCTCAACCCGGCGCCGCCCGATCCGATGCAGGCGAAGATCTTCGCCTTCATGCCGGTGATCATGACCGTGATGATGGCGTGGTTCCCCTCGGGCCTCGTGCTCTACTGGCTCACGAACACGCTGCTTTCCATCGCGCAGCAGTGGAAGATCAACCGGGTGGTCGAGGCTGAGGCGAAGAAGCGGGGTTAGTTCTCCGTTGGCTGCCAACACCTCGGACGCCGACACCATCGCCGCGATCGCCACCGCGCCGGGGCGTGGCGGGATCGGCATCGTGCGCGTCTCCGGGCGCGACTGTAGCCGCATTGCCGAAGAGCTGCTTGGCCGCGTGCCCGCGCCGCGCACCGCCGAGCTGCACCGGTTTTTCGATGCGGACGGCGAGCCGATCGACGAGGGCCTGGCGCTGTATTTCCCGGCCCCGGCCTCGTTCACCGGCGAGGACGTGCTGGAACTGCAGGGCCACGGCGGGCCGGTGGTGATGGATTTGCTGCTCGGCCGGGTGCTCGCGCTCGGCGCACGCGCGGCCGGCCCGGGTGAGTTCACCCAGCGCGCGTTCCAGAACGACAAGCTCGACCTCGCGCAGGCCGAGGCCGTCGCCGACCTCATCGACAGCGGCTCGGCGCAGGCAGCGCGCGCTGCGCTGCGCTCGCTGCAGGGCGAGTTCTCGTCGCAGGTCCACGACCTCGCCGAGTCGGTGCTCGAGTTGCGCATGTGGGTCGAGGCGGCGATCGACTTCCCGGAGGAGGAGGTCGATTTCCTCGGCGACCGCGCGCTCGGCGCGCGGCTCGAGTTCATCCGTCGGCGGTTCGCGGAACTCGCCGAAACCGCGCGCCAGGGCACGCTCCTTCGCGACGGACTCACGATCGTGATCGCGGGTCGGCCAAATGCCGGGAAGTCGAGCCTGCTGAATCGGCTGGCGGGTTACGAGGCCGCGATCGTGACGGCGGTGCCGGGCACGACGCGCGACGTGCTGCGAGAACGCATCGAGATCGACGGCCTGCCGTTGCACGTTCTCGACACGGCGGGGCTGCGGGATTCGCCGGACGAGGTCGAGATCGAGGGCATCCGCCGGGCGCACCGGGAGATTGAACGCGCGGACCGCGTGCTGTTCGTGGTCGATGCGTCGGATGCGGAAGCCGTGGCTGCGATCGACGCCGACCTCGCCGCGCTGCCGACCCACGCTCCGCGCACCGTCGTGTTCAATAAGATCGACCGGGTTGGCGGCGAACCGCGCCTCGAGCCGCCGGCTGCCGGAGATGACCCCTCACCGATCGTTCGACTGCACCTCAGTGCCGCGACCGGCGCCGGCCTCGACCTGCTGCGCCGGCATCTCAAGGATTGCGTCGGGTTCCATTCGTCCGGCATCGGCATGCTGTCGGCGCGAACGCGGCACCTGGACGCGCTGCGCCGAGCGCGGACCCACGTCGAAGAGGCGAATCGCTTGCTCATCGAGCGTCACGCGGGCGAACTGGTGGCTCAGGAGCTGACCGACGCGCAGAAGCAGCTCGGCGAGATCACGGGCGAAGTTACGAACGAAGACCTGCTCGGGAAGATCTTCGCGAGCTTCTGCATCGGCAAATAGTCGCGAAGACCGGGGCGGCTGGAGAGCCGCCCCGGTCCCGCTCACTCATTCCCAACGCTGGATCGTGAACTTGCCGATGCGCTTCACGCGCACCGGGCGCGGCGTCGAGCGGGCCGTCGCTTTGCCAGGGGTCGGCTCGGGCGCAACGCCGGCATCCGTGCCCGATTCGTCGACCGAGATCGAAGCCACCGGCCTGGCGGAGGCAACCATCACCTCCGATCCAGGTTCAGCAGCAACCTCCTGCGCCTCGGCCGGCGGCATCGCCATCGCGACCAGAAACCCGACCGACGCAGCGGCCGGCACCATCACTTCTCGAAACAGACTTCTCATGATCCTCTCCTGCGACATGTTGTGAACGGAATCAAGCGGCAGCCCGCGCCGGCCGGCCGAGGGCGGCCCGCTGGGCCACATCGGCCGCGGCCGCGGATTCGAGCGCGCGCTGCGATTCCGCGCCCAGACCGGCAGCGGCAAGTGCGCGGGCGGTCAGCCGCCAGTTGAACGGGCTCGACGGCTTCACGCCGACCCGCTCGGCTGCGAGCGCGCGCGCGAGCGAGGTCCTCCCGCCCCGCAACGCGGCCTCGACCAACGTCAGGTGCACGACGTCGCGCTGCGCGTGGCTGCCGCCGAAGCGGTTCACGTGCGCCCGCACCGGCAGCAGCTCGTCGATTACGATCTCGTAGCGCCCGCGACCGAAGGCGTCGAGCGCGCGCGCCACCGGCAGCCCGACCTCGCGCGACATCGCTGCGTTGGTACCGCGGCCCGTCGCGGCCCGCTCGAGGCCGTCGATCACCGCGTCGACCTCCGGCCACCGCCCGGCGCCCACGAATGCCATCACCGCGTGGACGTCGTTGAAGGCGTAGAAGCCATCGCGCGCCGGCGGATGCCAGGCGTCGGCGAGTGGCTGCCAGCGATCGCCGACGTCGACGCCGCGCAGCATCAGGCGCCACAACATCGCGGAGGCGTCCACCATCTCGAGCGCGACGGAACTCTGCGCGGGACGGATCCTCGTGTCGTACAGCGCGATCGCGACATCCTCCTCGCCGAGCTCGAGGTGGTAGAGCGCGAGGTGCCACCAGTTGTGATAGGCCAACCCATTGTCTACAGACCAGTCGGCGACCCGGCCCTGGAGCCACTCGATGCCTTCGCCGACCCGGCCCTGCATCTCCATCACGTGTGCCACCGCGTGAACGGCCCACGGATCGCGGCGGTTCAGGTCCAGCGCCCGCCGGCCGGTCTCCTCGGCCTGGGCGTAGAGCGCGGTCTCCTCGAGGCCGAAGGCATGCATGCCGAGCACGTAGCCGTAGCCCGGCACGTCGGCATTCCAGTGCGGCAGGACCTGCGCGACGCGGTCGCGCAGCAACGTCGATTGGCCGTGGAAGAAGTCGGCGACATGCGCGGTCTGCAGCGCGACCAGGTCGCGCGGGTACTCGACGACGATGTCGCCATAGAGCCGCAGCGAGCGCTGGAAGTCGCCCTCAAGCCACGCGCGCGCCGCGGCGGCGTGCAAGCGCTCGCGCTGATTGGCGCTCGCCCCGAGCGCCTCGATGGACGCGACGCTCTCCTCGAGCATCGGCATTGCGCCGCGCTCGCTCGACATGACGGCGAGGGCGGCCCGCAGGCAGTGCGCTGCGGCGAAGGCCGGGTCGGCCTCCAGCGCCTCGTTGATGGTGGCGAGCGGGTCGACGAAGTACGAGGCGGTGAGTTCCGTCGCCTGTTCGAGCTTCTTCAGCGAGGCCCGGTGGGTGGACGAAGTGGCGATGCCGCGGCAGTCGTAAAGGGTCATGGTCGTCTCCTCCTGCGTTGTGTGGCCCGGATGCTGGCAAGGGCGGCGTCCGGTCTGGCGTGAAAGCTACGGACACACCGTCAAGGGCTTGTCTCGACAGGCGTGAAAAAACCGTGAAAATGACCCTCGGGGAAGTCAGGAGCCGCGGGCCGGCGCCGGCCCGCCGCAGGGGGCATGACGGAACTGGTAGTCGAGCTGTTCGGCGGGATGCGCGTGCTGTCCGCCGACGGCCGGGAAATCCGCATCTCGTCGCGCAAGGCGCAGGCCTTGCTGGCCTGCCTCGCGTTGCGTCCGGGCACCCCCTTCGCCCGCGATCGACTGGCCAGCCTGCTTTGGGACGACTCGGACCCGGAGCTCGGTCGCGCGAGCCTGCGGCAGGCGCTCGCGGTACTGCGCCGCAGCCTGCCCGAAGCAGCGGCGACTGCGCTGCGCAGCGACGCGAGCTCGGTCGCGCTCGACGACGCCCTCGCCTCGAGCGACGTCCAGCGGCTCCGCGACCTCGCACGCGACGGCTCGCCGCACGCCCTTGCCCAGGCCGCCGAAGCCTACGCGGGGGAACTGCTGCACGGATTCGATGCGCGCTCGCCGGCCTTCGAGACCTGGATCGACGAACACCGCCGCGTACTGCGTCTCGAGTGGCTGCAGGTGCTGCAGCGGTTCGCGACGCAATGCCTGGCGACCGGCGACCTTGACGGCGCGATCCAGGCGTTGTCGGGGTTGCTGGCGGTCGAGCCCGCGAACGAGGCCGCGCAACGCGACTTGATGGACGTTTACGCGCGGCGGGGCCAGTACACGGAGGCGCTGCGGCAGTTCCGCGCGTGCCGCGAGGCGCTGCGACGGGACCTCGACGTTGCCCCGGAGCCGGCGACCGAAGCGCTGTATCGCGACGTGCTGCGTCGCCGGCGCGCCGCCGGGGCCCGTGAAGACGAGCCCGCACCATCGATCGCGGCGACGGTTGATCCGGCGGCGGCCGGCCTCGACGGGTCGCAGCGCGTACCCGCAACGCGTGCGGCCCCGCCGATTTCGACGTTGAGAGAGGTGGTCGTGCTCGTCGCGCGGCTCGGCCGCTGGCACGGTCCGGCGGACGAAGATCCCGAAACGGTTCGCGACCGATGGTCGGTCGCCGAGCGGCGCGTCCGGGAGTTCGTCGAGCGCCTGGGCGGCGTCATGGACCGGCCGAGCCAGGGCGCCCTGGTCGCGGCTTTCGGACTCACGGCTTCGACCGGCAACGAGCTCGAGCGCGCGTTGCGCGCCGCGGCCAAGCTCACCGCGGTGGCCGACGAGGGCACGCCCCGGTTCGCGCTCGGACTTGCTCGCGGGCTCGTGCTGCCCGCGGGGGACGACGTGCCGTTTCCGCTCGCCGGCCAGGCGGTCATGGTCGCGCAGTCGCTGGCACAGGCGGCTGAGCCCGAATCGCTGGTCGTGGCGCAGGACGTTGCCGCGCAGGTGTCGGATCGCTACGTACTGGCGCCGGCACCCGCCGGCGCACCGGCCGGGTCGAGAGTCCTCATGCTCGCGGAGGGCCGACCGGGCGTTCGTCGCGACGCGATGCTTGCCGGGCGTCGCGCCGAGCTCGCGCTGCTCGAGACGCTGTTCGAGCGGGTTGCGGCCTCAGGACGGGGCCGCGCGGTGATCGTTCGCGGCGACCCAGGCATCGGCAAGTCGTCGTTGCTGGAGGCACTGGCCGGCCGCGTCGCAGATCGCGCCGCGGTGCACGTCGTGCACGTGCTGGATTTCGGCCAGCCGGCGGACGAGCGACCGGGCCCGGCGCTCGCCCGCCGCTTGCTCGAGGTTGCCACGGGCGCGGCGTCGGGTCGCGACGCCATCGAGCGGGCGATCCGCAGCGGGTGCCTCCAGCCCGACGACACGACGGCCGCCGCCGACCTGCTCGCGCTCGAGCCCGTTGGCCCGTCGGCTCCACGGCTGGCGGCGATGGATCCGGCGGCTCGCGAGCGCGCCCGCGCGCGGATCCTCGGCGAGTTGCTCGCGGGTGCGACCGCGGAGCGACCCCTGCTCGTGATCGTCGAGGACGCCCATTGGGGCGACGGCACGGAGATCGCCGAGCTCGGTGACCTGGCGAGTGCGATCGCAAAGCGGCCCGTGCTGCTGGCGTTGTCCACGCGGATCGACGGCGATCCGTTCCCGGCTGCCTGGCGCGCGCGGGCGCGCGGCTGCCCGGTGACTACGCTCGACCTCGCGCCGCTCGCGGACGACGAGGCGCGCGAGATCGCCGCGACCTTCGGCGGGCTGGCCGACGACGTCCTCGAGCGCTGCATCGAGACCGCGGCCGGACACCCGCTGTTCCTCGTCCAGCTGCTGCGCAGCGCGGAGGCGGGCCAGACCGCGATGCCGGGATCGGTGCGCGCCCTGCTGCTGGCGCGGGTCGAGCGGTTGCCGCACGACGTGCAGCGCGTGCTGCATGCGGCCGCGACGCTTGGTGCGCGGTTCAGCCTAGAGGCGCTGCGCCACGTCGCTGCATCGCCCGCCAGCGATCCGGCAGCCATCGAGGCCAGCGGGTTGCTCGACTGCAACGACACCGAGTGCCGCTTCACGCATGCCCTGATCCGCGCGGCCATCTACGATGCGCTGCTGCGCTCGACGCGCAGGGCGCTGCACCTGCGGGCCGCGATCTGGTACGAGGGCCGCGACCCCGCGCTTCACGCCGAGCACCTTGCCGCGGCCGAGGATCCGGGCGCCGCGGCGGCGCACCTGCGGGTGGCCGCGCTCGAGCAGCGCGCCTGCCGCTTCGACCGTGCCCTCCTACACGCCGCACGTGCCCGGGCGCTCGCCACATCGGACTCGGATCGTTGCGGTGCCAGCGCCGAACTCGGCGATATCCACCTGGCGCGCGGGCGGACCGAGGAAGCGATCGACGCGTATCGCGAAAGCGCCGCGCTTGCGGCCACGCCCGGTCCGCGCGCCCGCGCCCGTCTCGGGCTCGCGACCAGCCTGCGCGTCCTCGACCGTCATGCAGAGGCCCTGGCCGCGCTGAAGGAGGCCGAGCGCGACGCGACCGACGAGGGCGATCCGCGCCGACTGGCGCGCGTCTGGACGCTGCGCGGCAACCTGCACTTCCCGCGCGGCGAATTCGACCAGTGCCTGCGTGCCCACGAACGGGCGCTCGAACTGGCCCAGCACGCCCGCTCCCCGGAGGACATCGCGCGGGCGCTCGGCGGACTCGGCGACGCCCAGTACCAGCGCGGTCGCATGCGGACGGCTCTGACCTACGTGCTGCGGTGCCTGGAATTGAGCGAGCGGCACGAACTGGAGCCCTTGCGGCTCGCCTACCTGCCGATGGTCGCCGCCTGTCGCGGCTATTGCGGGGATATTGCACCGGCCATCGAATGCGTCGGGCAGGCTGCGGTCGATGCTCACCGGGCCGGCGACGTGCGCGCCGAGCTCCTGTCCCGGAGCGTCGGTGCTTCGCTCGAGTTCTACAGGTGCGGCTATGCGGCCGCGCTGGAAGGCAGCAAACGCAGCACGGCGCTGGCGCGGGAACTGGGTGCGCGTCGCTTCGAGATCGAGGGCACGCTGCACCAGGGACTGGCCCTGCATGGACTGGGCCATGTCGAGGAGGCCGTCGCGGCCCTCGAGCAGGCGGTCGCATGGGCACGGACGGAAGCGCCCACCTACTGCGGGCCCTGGGCACTGGCGGCGCTCGCCTACGTGCGTGGTCACGCAGCCGGAGGGCGCGCCGTGCTCGAGGAAGGCGAGCAGCTGCTGGCGCGCGGCTCGGTCAGCCACAATCACTTCGAGTTCCGCATGCTCGCCATCGAGTTCCTGCTCGCGGCCCGCGACTGGCCGGCCGTCCGGCACCAAGCGGCGGGGCTGGCGGCCTACACCCGCGAGGAGCCGCTGCCGTGGTCCGACCTCGTGATCGCCCGGGCCGAGGCGCTGGCGGCCGCGGGGAGAGTGGCGCGCCGCCAGGTGAACGTGGGCCGGCTGCAGGAGCTGCAGCAACAGGCGGAACGCATGGGCTTCGTGGCGTTGTTGCCCGGCCTGCGGGACGCACTCCAGCGATCGGACTGACCGCCCGACGCATTCTTTCCCGAACCTTCACCAAAGCTTTCCCAAACCTTCATGCAGCGCGGCCGGGCCGGGACCAGCCTCGGCCCGGCGTCACCGGGCAGGTCCGGGCGCAGCTCATCAGATGTCACAGGGGGAAAGCGTCCATGAAATCCAGTCATCCATTGTCGGTGTCCGGCTCGCCGTTGCGTTGGGCCCTGGGCGGCCTGCTCGCCTGCGGGCTGGTGGCCTCCGGTCCGGTGTCGGCGGACGTGATCGCCGACTTCAACGCCATCGGGGCGCGAACCATGACCACTCCGCCAGGCGCCTACCCGGCCGTGACGCCGGAAGAGCATCGTGGATCCGTGGGCACGGATCTGGCGACCTTGCACGCGGCGATGTACGACGCGGTGGTGGCGATCGCGGGCGGCTACGAGCCCTTCGCCGTCGTGCCGGTCAGTCCGAGCGCCGGCGCCTCGCAGGAAGCTGCGGCCGCGGCGGCGGCGTGCACGGTGCTCACGGGGCTGTTTCCGAGCCGCTCGCCGGAGTACGCGGCGGACTGCGCGCCGTACCAGGCCGGCGCCGGTGCGGGGGCGGTGGCGCTGGGCATCACGCTCGGCATCGAGGTTGGACAGAAGATGCTCGCCGAGCGTGCCGACGACGGTCGTGACACGGACTTCGTCTACACGCCGGTCGGCGGTGTCGGACGCTTCGAGCCGTTTCCGGCCGGCAGTACGCCGGTGAATTTCTTCGGTCCGTTCATCCGGCCGTTCACGCTCACGAGCGCGATGCAGTTCCGCGCCGACGGTCCGCCGAACCTCAGCAGCGCCACCTACGCCTATGCGTTCGACGAGGTGAAGAAACTCGGCGTCGCTGGCGGCGCGTCGCTTTCTGCCGAGCAACAGGACATCGCACGCTTCCACACCGAGAATCCGGGCATCTTCACGCCGCGCAACCTGCGCGTGTTCCTGAACCAGCCGACGGTGGTCGAGAACGCCCGCCTCGGCGCGATGCTCTGGGTGGCCTACGCGGACGCGATGCTCGGCTGCTTCGAATCGAAGTACTACTTCGACAGCTGGCGGCCGCGGGTAGCGATCCCGGCGGCGGATGCCGACGGCAACCCGGCGACGACGGCCGACGCGGGCTGGACGCCGTTCGTGAACACGCCGAATCATCCGGAGTACCCGGCCGCGCACGCCTGCTTCGGCGGCGTGACCCTCGAGGTCCTCAGGTCTTACTTCAAGACGCCGAAGGTCCGCTTCACCTGGACGAGTACCGTGACCGGCACGAGCCACGAGTATCCGTCGGTGCACCACATGCTGAAGGAACTCAGGCTCGCACGGATCTACGGCGGCATGCACTTCCGATTCGCCTCCGACGACGGCGCGACGCTCGGAAGAAGGACGGGGCGATGGGTTGCGAAGAACTACTTCCAGCCCGTCAAGCTCAAGCACGGAAAGCCCTGAGGCAGGGATGCCGGCGTCGGGCCGGAGAATCACGGAGCTCCGGCCCGACGCGTTTCGACGCATCGGCCGAACGGGGATCGGATCCCCAGCAGACCGGTGGCGGAATGGACCGATGCTGTCTGTTCCGCCTCGTTAGGATGTAGTCTCAGCGCAGATCAGGCGGGCCGGCCCCCGGGCGGGCGGCCGCAGACTTCAGAACGTGCGCTGCGACATGCCATCCACGGAAACGGACTGCTATCGCGTGGGCGACCTGCTCGTCGATCCGGGCCGGCGTCGCGTCGAGCGCGATGGATCCGCGATCGCGTTACCGGGACTGACGTTCGATCTGCTGCTCGCGCTCGCGCGCGAGGCACCGAACCTCGCCTCCTTCGACGCACTGATGCGACAGGTCTGGCCGGGCCGGGTGGTCAGCCCGGAGACCGTGAGCCAGCGCGTCAAGCTGCTGCGCGCGGCGCTCGGCGACGACTCGGAATCACCGCGGTACCTCGCGGGTGTGCGTGGACACGGTTACCGGCTGATCGTGCCGGTGGAGCGCTGCGCGTTCCCGCCCGCGGTCGAAAGTCCGGCGAATCCTGATCCTGGTGCAGCCTCCCAGCCCGTCGCACCGCCGTTGGACGCGCCTTCGCCACGGCGCACCGCGCGCCGCGCCTGGCCGTTCGGCGTGGCGTTGCTACTCGCCGCCGGGCTTTGGCTGGCGTGGTCCGCACTGCGCGAGCCACCGGTCGCCTCCGGCACGGCGTCCGCCCCGCGGGTCACGCCGCGCTCGATAGCCGTGCTGCCGTTCGAGAATCGCAGCCGACTCGAGGACGACGCCTATTTCGTCGACGGCCTTCACGACGACATCCTCACCCAGCTCACGAGGATCGGCGGGCTGACGGTCATCTCGCGGACGTCGGTCGAGCAGTTCCGGGACACCGGGCTCACGGTCCGCGAGATCGCAGCCCGGCTCGGCGTGTCGCACATCCTCGAAGGCGGGGTGCAGCGCGCCGGCGACCGTGTGCGCGTCACCGTCCAGCTGGTCGACGCGGTGACTGATGCCCACCTCTGGGCCGAGTCCTACGATCGCGCGCTCGATGCGGACAGCATCTTCTCGATCCAGAGGGAGGTCGCCACGGCTGTCGCCGCTGCACTGCGGACCACGCTCACGCCCGCCGAGCAGGGGCGGGTGAAGGCTGTCCCGACGCGGAACTTCGAGGCCTGGGAGGCCTATCAGGCGGGCCGCCAGGCGCTGCGCCCGCGGACGCCTGCGGGACTGGCCCGGGCCCGGACGGCTTTCCAGGCGGCGATCGACCTCGATCCAGAATTCCCTCAGGCCTACGCCGGCCTCGCCGATGCGATCTGGTTGTCCGCGGTCAGTCTCGGCAGTCCGATCGAGGCCGCGATCGCGGAGGCGGAAGTGCCGTTGCAGGAGGCACTCGCGCGCGACCCCGAGCTCGTCGAGGCGCTGACCACCGCCGCAAACTTCGCGACCGTGCGGCACGATTACGCGCGAGCCGAATCCGGCTTTCGCAGGGCGATCGCGCTCAACTCCAATTACCCCACGGCTCACCAGTGGTACGCCGGCCTGCTGGCGACGCAGGGACGCCACGCCGAGGCGCTGCAGAGCATGCAGAGGGCGGTCGAGCTCGATCCCATGTCGACGCTGATGCGCGTCCTGCTGGCCTCGAACCTGAGCACCGTCGGCCGGTTCGACGAAGCGCTGGCGGAACTGAACGACGCGCACGAACGCGATCCCATGAGCCCGTTGCCCGTATTCAACCTCGGCACCCTCCATGCCTATGCGTACAACCGGTTTGGCCCGGCGATTGCGTTCGGCGAGCAAGCCGTCGAACCGGATGAGAATCGGCCCGGGCACCGGGATGGCCTGGCGCAGATGTACCTGGACTTGGGCGAGTACACGCGGGCCGGGGAAACGCTCGACGCCGCAGACCCGGAGACGTTCGGGCCGACGGCCCGCGGATATTTCCACCTCTACCAGGCGGAACCCGGGGAGGCGCTCACTTCGGCGCTCCGGGCCGTCGAGGCCGCGCGACGCGACGACCGCTCGTTGGCCCTGCTCCGCGATGCGGCACTGGCAGCAGACGATCCCCAGTCTGCGCGAGCGCTCTACGAGCGCAGTTTCCCGGAGCTGGTGGCAAAGGCGCCGGTCATCGATGCCTGGAACTACGGGGCGGCCATCGACCTCGCGCTGGTGCTGCAGAAGACCGGCGAAGCCGAACTCGCGGTGGAACTGCTCCGGCGCGCCGAGGCCTGGGTGCTTGCGCACCCTCGCCTGGGGACCCGGGGCTATGGAATCGCGGACGCCCGGATCCGGCTGCTGCTCGGCAAGCACGACGCAGCGCTCGGGCTGCTCAGGGAGGCCGTGGACGCGGGCTGGCGCGGCCCGTACTGGCGCTACTACCGCGACTTTGATCCGGTG
>Ga0209392_1000197_pt1 | contig 12554 bp, 11 predicted proteins | sample PPLLak3cmMay2015_FD_187252 | JGI IMG/M metagenome (GOLD analysis project Ga0209392, IMG submission 187252) | Freshwater sediment microbial communities from Prairie Pothole Lake near Jamestown, North Dakota, USA - PPLs Lake P7 Core (1) Depth... | ecosystem: Environmental > Aquatic > Freshwater >...
TGCCCGCCCGCGCCCGAGGCGCGGTAGGTGTCGACGCGCAGCTCCGCGGGATTGAGCGCCACGTCCTCGACCTCGTCGAGCTCGGGCAGGATCGCCACCGTGCAGGCGGACGTGTGGATGCGACCCTGCGCCTCGGTGGCAGGCACCCGCTGCACGCGATGCGTGCCCGATTCGAACTTGAGCCGCGAGAAGGCGCCGCGCCCGGCGATGCGGCTGATGATCTCCTTGTAGCCGCCGTGCTCGCCGGCGCTCTCGCTCAGGATTTCCACCTGCCAGCCCTGCCGCTCGGCGTAGCGCGAGTACATGCGGAACAGGTCGCCGGCGAAGATCGCCGCCTCGTCGCCGCCGGTGCCCGCGCGGATCTCGAGGAAGATGTTGCTGTCGTCACGCGCGTCCTTCGGGATGAGCAGCCGGGTGAGCTCGAGGGACTCGGCCTCGAGCCGGACATCCACGGCCTTCAGCTCCTCCTCGGCGAGCGCACGCATCTCGGCGTCGGCGCCGCGCGAGAGCTCCTCCGCGGCGGCTCGCTCCGCCTCTAGGCTGCGGAAGGCGCGAAAGCGCGTCGCAACCGGCTCGAGCCGCGCGTACTCCATGGACAGGTCGCGGAAGCGCGCGCTGCCGCCGATCACCTCGGGGTCGGCGAGCAGCCCGCCCACCTCCTCGAAGCGCTCGACGGCCTGCTCGAGCCGGCGCCGGACCGAGTCCTTCATCCGTCGCGGTCGAGGCGGTAGATCTCGGCGATCGCGCCGATGATCCGCTCGTCGCCGCTCTCGGCCGCCTCGCGCAAGCGCTGGCTGGGCGCGTGGATGAGGCGGTTGGTGAGCGTGGCGGCGAGGAACTCGAGCACTTCGTCCGTGCCGCGGCCGGCGGCGAGCATGCGGCGCGCCTGCTCGAGAGTGAGCTCGCGCGTCCGCTCGGCCTCGTGGCGCAGGCGGCGGATCGTGGGCGCCGCGCTGCGGGTGCGCAGCTGAAGCTCGAAGCGATCCACCTCGGTGGCGATCATGCGGTCGGCCTCGCGGGCCGCCTGCCGCCGGTTCTCCATGTTCTCGTTCACCACGGACTGCAGGTCGTCCACGGTGAAGAGGTACACATCCTCGAGCTCGGCGACGGCCGGCTCGATGTCGCGCGGCACGGCGATGTCGACCATGAAGATCGGGCGTCGCTTGCGCGCGCGCAACGCGGTGGCGGCCATGTCGCGGGTGATGATCACGTGCGGGCTCGCGGTGGAGGCGACCACGATGTCGGCCTCGCGCAGGTGCGCGCCGATGTCGTCGAGGCCGATCGCGAAACCCTGGAACTCGGCCGCCAGTTCCTGGGCGCGCTCGATGCTGCGGTTCGCGATGATCATGCGACGCAGGCCGTCGGCGTGCAGGTGGCGTGCTGCAAGGGCAACGGTCTCGCCTGCACCCACCATCAGCGCGGTTCGGTTCTCGAAGCTCGCGAACACGGTCCGGGCCATCGCCACGGCGGCCGAGGCCACCGATACGGCGTTGGCGCCGATCTCGGTTTCGGTGCGCACCCGCTTCGCGACAGAGAACGCGGCCTGGAAGAGGCGGTTGAGCAGCGGCCCGGTCGTGCCCGTTTCCTGCGCAGCGCGGTAGGCGTCCTTGAGCTGGCCGAGGATCTGAGGCTCGCCGAGCACCATGGAGTCGAGGCCGGAGGCGACCGCGAACACGTGCGAGACGGCGCGCATGTCGCCGTGATGGTAGAGGCAGTGGCGGATGCTCGATCCGAGCTGGTGGTAGTTCTGCAGCCAGTCGCCGAGCTCGGCCTCGCCGCACTCCGTCACGCAGTAGAGTTCCGTGCGGTTGCAGGTCGAGACGATCACCGCCTCCTCGATCTCGTCGAGGGAAGCGAGCTCGCGCAACGCATCGGGAACGCGCGCCGGATCGAAGACCACGCGTTCGCGCACGTCGACCGGTGCGGTACGGTGGTTGATGCCGACGACGACGAGAGACATCCGGTTTCCGGGCTCGGAAAGCGCGGAATTCTGGTTGATGCCCGGGTGCAACACAAGCTCGGTGGCGCTTCCGCTATAGTGCGCGGGCCATGCGTACCGCCTCCTCGTGCGTCCGTCCGATTGCCGTCGCTGCGGCGTTGCTGCTGCTCGCGGCTTGCGCCGCCGGTCCCGTCGATCCGGTCGCCGCCGCCGACACTCCTGCCGATCCGGAGGCGCTGCTGGCGGATGCCGACGCGGCGCTGGAGCGAAATGAACTGCCAGCGGCGGCGCGGGCCTTCCGCCGCGCCGCGGAAGCCTCGGAGGACGAGGCGGTCGCGCAGCAGGCCGCCGAACTGGCCTTCGAGCACTCGCAGTACCGCGAGACCCTGCTCGCGGCGGAACGCTGGCTGGTGATCAACCCCACGAGCGAGCAGGCCCGCCGCCATGCGGGCGTCGCGGCGCTCGCACTGCACCGGCTGGACGAGGCCGAGGCGCAGTTCGCCCTGATGATCGAGAGCGGCTACATCAGCCCGGCCGCCGGCTTTCTCGCGCTGCTGCCGGTGCTCACCGGCCACGGCACCCCGCCCGACCTGACTGAGCTCTTCCGTCGCCTGGTCGCGCGGCACCCGGACGTGGCAGAGGGCCACCATGCGCTCGCGGCCGCCGCGCTGCGCTCGGAGAATTTCAAGCTCGCCCTCGACAGCGCACGCCGTGCGACCGAGATCGCGCCCTACTGGGTGCCGGCGAAGATGATGCTGGCGCGGGCGCTGATCGCATCCGGCGAGGAGGAAGCCGGCCTCAAGATGGCGCATGACCTGGTGCTCGAGCCCAACGCCGAAGTGCCCACCCAGCTCGAGTATGCGTTGCTGCTCGCAGGCGTCGGGCGCGACGAGGAGGCCCGCGCCATCCTCACGCCCTTCGCCTCGGGCGAGCGCGTGTATCCCGGCGCGGTGCGCGCCCTTGGGGCGCTCGACCTGCAGCGCGGCGACCTCGTTGCCGCCGCGGCACGGTTCGAGGATCTGCTGTCCACGGGCGCCCAGTCCTACGACGCCCTGTATTTCCTCGGCGCCGTCGCCGACCGGCGCGAGGACACCGAGCGCGCCCAGCGTTATTACTCGCGCGTGGCGGGCGGCGACTTCGCGCTGCAGGCGCAGGGCCGGGTGGCGCGGATCAAGGCCGGACAGGCCGGCCTCGATGCCGGGCTCGCGCACCTCGACGATTTCGCCCGCGGCCATCCGCAGCGCGGGCCCGACGTCGTCGCCGCGCGCGCCGGCCTCGCCGCCGGCATGGACGATTCGGACCGCGCACTCGCGATCCTCGACGCCGGCCTCGCCCAGTACCCCGACTCCATGGACCTGCGCATGGCGCGTGTGTTCGCCTACGAGCGCGCCGGAAAGTCCGACGCCGCGATCCGCGACCTGCGCCGGTTGCTGGAGGATCGCCCCGGGGATGCGGTGGTGCAGAACGCCCTGGGCTACACGCTTGCCGATCGCGACCGCCAGCTGGAGGAGGCCGAGGCCCTCGTGAGCGCCGCGCTCGTGCAGATGCCCGACAGTGCCGCCGTGCTCGACAGCATGGGCTGGGTGGCGTTCCGGCAGGGTCGTCTGAAGGAGGCCGTCGGGTACCTCGAGCGCGCCCGCGACCGCGGCGAGGACGTCGAGATCGACCTGCATCTCGGCGAGGCGCAATGGGCGCTCGGCGACAAGGCCGCCGCCCGCAAGACCTGGCAGGACGCGCTCGAGCGCCGGCCGGACGACCCGCGACTCAAGGAGCGCCTGGAGCAGGCCGGACCGTGAGGCGCGGTGCGCTCGCGATCCTCGCGACGCTGGCGCTGGCGGGCTGCGCGACGCCGCAGCGCAGCCCTGATCCCGCCGAACGACCCGATCCGCAGGCCCTCGCGTACTGGCACGCGAGCGGTCGTCTCGCCCTGTCCGCCGGCGGCGAGGGGGGCAGCGGCGCCTTCGTCTGGGAGCAGCGCGAGCAGACCAGCCAGCTGGACCTGCGCGGCCCGTTCGGCGCCGGCGCACTGCGCGTCGTGGCGACGCCCGATTCGCTTTCCGTGGCCGACGGCGCGGGGCGCAGCGTGGACGCCGGGGCCGCCCAGGCCGAATTGCAGTCGCGCCTCGGGGCTGAGCTGCCCTGGGTCAGCCTGCGTTACTGGATGCTGGGCGTGCCGGCCCCGGACGAGCCGGCCGAGGTCACCGACGCCGCGGCCGCGCCCTGGCGGGTGATCGAGCAGGCGGGTTGGCGCATCGGCTACGACGCCTTCACGACGGCGACCGGCCTGTCGCTGCCGCAGCGGTTCACGGCCACGCGCGGTGACGTCCGCGTCCGGGTAATCGTGGACGCATGGTCCGTGCCTCCCGGCCCGTCCCGCGCGGCGCCGCGCTCGGACCCGGAGCCTTAGATGGCGACGGAAGCGTCGCTGGCCGAGCCGCCGGCCGAGCCGCTGGGAGGCCCGGAGCCGTGGCCGGCGCCGGCCAAGCTGAACCTGTTCCTGCACGTGGTCGGGCGGCGGCCGGACGGCTACCACCTGCTGCAGACCGCTTTCCAGTTCATCGACCTGGCGGACGAGCTGCGCTTCTGGCGGCGGCCACCCGGCACCGTGGAGCGCATCGGCGAGGTGCCCGGGGTGGCCCCGGAGGACGACCTCGCACTGCGGGCCGCGCGACTGCTCGCCGGTCGATGCCCGGGTGCCGGAGGGGTCGCGATCGAGGTCCGCAAGCGAATCCCGGTGCAGGGTGGGCTGGGCGGGGGCAGCTCGGACGCCGCCACGGTGCTGGTCGCGCTCAACGAGCTGTGGGGATGCGGGCTGGAACCGGACGCGCTCGCCACGCTCGGGCTCGGCCTCGGCGCCGACGTCCCGGTGTTCGTGCGTGGCCGGGCGGCGTGGGCAGAGGGGGTGGGCGAGTCGCTCACGCCGCTCGACCTGCCGGAATCCGTTTACCTGCTGGTGCGCCCCGATGCCGCCGTATCCACGGCCGCCGTATTCGGGGCCCCTGAATTGACAAGGGATACCCCCGTAATCACAATTCGCGGTTTCCTGACGACAGGCGGACGAAACGACTGCGAGGCCGTCGTCCGGCGACGCTTTCCCGAGGTGGGCGACGCGCTCGACTGGGTCGGGTGGCATGCGCCGGCGCGGCTCACCGGTACCGGCTCCTGCGTGTTCGCGGCGATGCCGGACGAGTCCAGCGCGCGGGCGGCGCTCGCGGAGCTGCCGGGTCGCTGGACGGGCTACGTGGTGCGCGGCCTCAACCGCTCGCCGCTGGAGGCGAGGCGCCGGCTCGAGCAGGACCTGAGGGCCGACGGCCGCTGACGGATTCGGTGGGGTGTCGCCAAGCGGTAAGGCAGCGGGTTTTGATCCCGCCATTCGGAGGTTCGAATCCTTCCACCCCAGCCATCGAGGCTGACGGACCAGGGCCTGGGGGCCTGAGGTCCGTGCGGAAATGGAGAGTGTCCCCTGATGGACAGCCCGACGATCGCGGTGTTCAGCGGCAGCGCGAACCCGCAGCTCGCGCTCGATATCGCGCGTTACCTGCAGGTGCCGCTCGGCCGCGCCCACGTCGGTCGCTTCAGCGACGGTGAGGTGACCGTCGAGATCATGGAGAACGTGCGCGGCCGCGACGTGTTCGTCGTGCAGCCCACGAGCCCGCCGGCCAACGACCACATCATGGAACTGCTCGTGATGGTGGACGCCTGCCGCCGCGCCTCGGCGGGCCGCATCACCGCGGTGGTGCCGTACTTCGGCTACGCCCGCCAGGATCGCCGGCCGCGCGCCACGCGCGTCGCGATCACGGCCAAGGTGGTGGCCAACCTGCTCGCCGGCGCCGGCGTGCACCGCGTCCTCACGGTGGACCTGCACGCCGACCAGATCCAGGGCTTCTTCGACATCCCGGTGGACAACGTGTACGCCTCGCCGGTGCTGCTTGGAGATGTCTGGCGGCAGAAGTACGACGACCTCGTCGTGGTCTCGCCGGACGTCGGTGGCGTGGTGCGCGCCCGCGCGATCGCCAAGCGGCTCGACGACGCCGACCTCGCGATCATCGACAAGCGCCGGCCGCGCGCCAACGAGTCCGAGGTGATGAACATCATCGGCGAGGTCGAGGGCAAGAGTTGCGTGCTGGTGGACGACCTCGTGGACACCGCGGGCACGCTCTGCCACGCGGCCAAGGCCTTGAAGGACGTCGGCGCCAAGCGCGTGGTGGCCTACATCACGCACCCGGTGCTGTCGGGCCCGGCGGTGTCGCGCATCGAGGCCTCGGAACTCGACGAGCTGGTGGTCACGGACACGATCCCGCTGCGCGACGACGCGCGCGCGTGCCGCAAGGTCCGCCAGCTCTCGGTGGCGGGCCTGCTCGCGGAGACGATGCGCCGCATCCGCGACGAGGAGAGCGTGAGCTCGCTGTATATCGATTGACCTGGCGCTGCCCCAGTCTGGTCGCGGACGGGGCGGCATTTCTGAAGACAAACGGAGACCTCCATGAAGACTTCTTTCGAACTCGCCGCCGAGTTCCGCGATGCCGAGGGCAAAGGTGCGAGCCGCCGCCTGCGTCGTGCGAACAAGGTGCCCGCCATTCTCTACGGTGGCCATCGTGAACCGCGCGCGCTCGCGCTCGATCACACCCGCCTGCTGCTGATGCTCGACAACGAGCGCTTCTACTCGACCATCATCAACCTGAAGGTCGGCGAGGTGAACCAGGCCGCGGTGCTGAAGGACGTGCAGCGCCATCCGGCGAAGAACGCCGTGCTGCACGTGGACCTGCAGCGGGTGCTCGAGGACGAGAAGATCCGCATCAAGATTCCGCTGCACTTCAAGGGCGATGCGGGCTCGCCGGGCGTGAAGAAGGGCGGCGTGGTCTCGCACCTGCGCAACGAGGTCGAGGTGCTTTGCCTGCCGAAGGACCTGCCGGAGTTCGTCGACGTGGACCTGTCGGCGCTGGACATGAACCAGATGCTGCACCTGTCCGACCTTGTCATGCCTGAGGGCGTCGAGATCCCCGAGCTCACGCACGGCCGCGACGCGCCAGTGGTCTCGATCCACCATGCGCGTGCCGAGGAGGCCGAGGTGCCGGGCGCCGAGGCAGCAGCTGGAGCGGCGGCGGTTGCGGCGCCGGCGGCGGCGGCTGCGGCCAAGCCGGCTGCGGCGGCGGCCAAGCCGGCCGAGGCCAAGGGCAAGGAAGGCAAGAAGTAACGACCTTCGGGACTGGACGCGGGCCGCCCTCGCGGGCGGCCCGGTCTTTTCCGGGACCGCACCATGGCTGGCACACCGCTCGCGATCGTTGCCGGACTCGGCAATCCGGGGCCGGAGCACCGGTTCACGCGTCACAACGCGGGCTTCTGGTTCGTGGATGCACTGGCGCATGCGCTGGGCGCGCAGTTCCGCTCGCACGCGCGCTACCACGGCGAGATCTGCCGGGTGCCGCTCGACGGACGCGACGTTGTCCTGCTGAAGCCGCAGACCTACATGAACCGCAGCGGGCTCTCGGTGCGCGCGCTGCTCGACTACCTCAAGGCGCCAGCCGGCGAGCTGCTGGTGGTGCACGACGAACTCGACCTGCCGCCGGGCACGGCCCGGTTGAAGCTCGGCGGCGGACACGGCGGACACAACGGCCTGCGCGACACGATCACGCACTGCGGAGCGGACTTCTGGCGGCTGCGGCTCGGAATCGGCCACCCCGGCGACAAGTCGCAGGTGATCGACTACGTGCTGCAGCGGGCGGCGCCGTCCGACGAGCAGGCGCTGCTTCAGGCCATCGACGCGGCGCTGCAGACCCTGCCGGTGTTCGTTCGCGACGGGTCGGAAAAGGCCATGCACGCGCTGCACAGCGTGAAACCGCCGGCGCAGTGATCTTCTTTCAACTCGCCCGCGCCGCGGGTGGGATCGGCCGTCGGGCCGGGTGAGGGCTCTTGGGAATCAAATGCGGAATCGTCGGGCTGCCGAACGTCGGCAAGTCCACGCTCTTCAACGCGGTGACGCAGGCGCAGAACGCCGCGGCCGCCAACTATCCGTTCTGCACCATCGACCCGAATGTGGGCGTCGTGCCGGTACCGGACCTGCGCCTCAAGGCGCTCGCCGACATCGCCCGGCCCGAGAAGGTGCTGCCCACGACGGTCGAGTTCGTGGACATCGCGGGCCTCGTGGCCGGCGCCTCCAAGGGCGAGGGGCTCGGCAACAAGTTCCTTGCGCACATCCGCGAGACCGACGCCATTGCGCAGGTGGTGCGCTGCTTCGTCAACGATGACATCGTGCACGTGGCGGGACGCATCGACCCGCTCGCGGACATCGAGGTGATCAACACCGAGCTCGCGCTCGCCGACCTCGAGACCGTCGAGCGTGGCCTGCAGCGTGCCGAGAAGGCCGCCAAGACGGGCGACAAGGATGCGACCCGCCAGCGCGAGATCCTGAAGCGCATGCGCGAGCACCTCGACGCCGGCAATCCGGCCCGCACGCTCGAGCTGGACGCGGCGGATCGGCCGCTGCTGCGTGAGTTGCACCTCATCACGATCAAGCCGCTCATGTACGTGGCGAACGTCGCGGAGAACGGCTTCAAGGACAACCCGTACCTCGACATCGTGCAGAAGCGCGCGGACGCCGAGGGCGCCGACGTCGTGCCGGTGTGCGCCGCGATCGAGTCGGAGATCGCCGAGCTCGAGCCGGCCGACCGGCAGGCGTTCCTCGAGGAACTCGGCCTGCACGAACCCGGCCTCGACCGCGTGATCCGCGCGGCCTACCACCTGCTCGGCTTGCTCACGTTCTTCACCGTCGGCCCCAAGGAAGTCCGCGCCTGGACCACGCACAAGGGAGCCATGGCGCCGCAGGCGGCGGGCGAGATCCACACGGATTTCGAGAAGGGGTTCATCCGCGCCGAGGTCATAGGCTACGACGACTTCATCGCCTGCAAGGGCGAGCAGGGCGCCAAGGAAGCCGGGAAGATGCGACTCGAGGGCAAGGAGTACCCCGTCCGCGAGGGCGACGTGATGCACTTCCGCTTCAACGTGTAGATGCACTGCTCCCGCGGGCACGGGAGCAACCCCGCGTGCGGCGGGCGAGGGCGGTTCCTTGACTCGCTGCGCTCGCGCCCGGAAAATTCGCCGCCCCCGGCTGCCCGGGTACAATCTCCGGCAGTCGGCAGACCGGCCTCGTGGTGAGGTAGCTCAGACGGTTAGAGCGAGGGATTCATAACCCCTAGGTCGGGAGTTCGATTCTCCCCCTCACCACCAATCTCCTCCGCCTTGGATCGTCGCGACGCGTTCGCATGGGTCGGGTCCCCTTGCATGGCTCGGTATGTCATGGGTGAACCGTGCTCCACGGCGTTCGAAAACGGTCAGCGTCCGGTCGGACCGCTGTCCGGCGGCACGCCGATCTCCCGCGCCAGCTGTCCCACCCAGGCATCGTAGGCCTTGCGCACTTCAGTCGTTGGCGTTGGTTTCTTCGAGATCACCTGCGCCCAGGACGGGTCGAAGCGCTCCCCGATCATGGTCCGAAGGTGCGCCGCATCGAGCCTGAGGAGCGCGGAATGCCCGGCCCCGGCAGCAAAGGGCTCGAAGCAGGCATTCGTGAACGCGGCGTAGCGGCGCCAGCAGTCCTCGCTCCAGAACGGGCGGTAGCGGTACATCAGGCGGTCGAGCTCGCGCTTGCGCTCGATCACCTTGGCCGGATCAAGGTCGCGCCAGTGACCGACTGCAAGGTAGAAGCAGAGGATGTCGTTGGCCTTCGGCACCACCTCGTCGTAGATGGCGATGCGCTTGCGGATCAGCTCTGCGTTGATCTGCTCGCGCTGCCTGATCCACCAGCCAACGGCGAGTACAGTGAGCGGCGTCGAGATCGCGACCGCGAGCTTGGCGAGCTCGAGGGAATTCCAGGACATGGCATCCTCCCCTGCAGGCATCGATCCTAGCAGACCAGGTCGCGGCAACGACCGCCGCGCCCGGCACTTGGCGGTACACGACATGCATTGATAGCATCGCGCATGCCTCACTCCGACGCCCGCCTTGCAAACCGCATCCTGATCGGTCTCGTGCTCGGGGCAGTGGCCGGCGCCATCGTGGTGGCCGTGGGCGCCCAGGTCCCGGCAGTGCTCGAGGGTGCCCGGTGGTTCGCCACCACGATCTGCGACCCGCTGGGGCAGGTCTTCCTGCGCATACTGTTCTTCGTAGTGATCCCGCTGGTGTTCGCCTCACTCGCGAACGGCGTGGTGCAGCTCGGCGAGCTTTCCCATCTCGGGCCGCTCGCCGGCCGAACCTTCACCTTCTTCTTCCTGAACATGGCGATCGCTGCCACGCTCGGCCTGCTGATGATGAACGTGCTGCAGCCGGGCAGTCGGCTCGACGAGGAGACCTCGGCGCGGCTGATCGAGCAGTACAGCGGTCAGGCGGAAAAGCACGTCGAGACGCGTGCCGCGCAGCCGAAGATGACGCCCGCGACCATCGTCGACATGTTCATGCCGCGCAACCTGTTCGGCGCCTTCGTGGGCAACCAGCGCGGCACGCTCGGCGAGGTGCTGCCGCTGATCGTGTTCGCCATTCTGGTCGGCGCGGCGGGGCTGAGCCTGCCGCGGGATCGGCGACAGCGACTGCAGGACGGGCTCGAGACCGTCACGGAGCTCATGACGGGCATCGTGCACTTCGCGCTCAGGCTCGCGCCCTACGCGGTCCCGGCGATGATCTTCAGCGTGATCGTCAAGGTCGGTTTCGACATCATCATCGCGCTCGGGCTGTTCGTGGTGGGCTGCGTCGCGATGCTGCTGCTGCACCTGTTCGGCACCATGTCCATCTGGCTCAAATTCCTGGCCGGACGCAGCCCCGTGGAGTTCTTTCGCCAGATCAAGGACGTGCTGGTGACGGCCTTCTCCACGAGTTCCAGCAGCGCGACGCTGCCGGCGGCGCTCGCCGCGGCGCGTGAGCGGCTCGGCATCTCGCCGTCGACCGCCGGGTTCGTCCTGCCGCTCGGCACGACCATGAACATGAGCGGCACGGCGCTGTATGAGGGCTGCGTCGTGCTGTTCGTCGCCCAGGTGTTCGGCGTGCACCTCGACCTCGTCCAGCAGGTGACGCTGGTGCTGCTGTCGGTATTGAGTGCGGTAGCGGTGGCCGCGATCCCGGGCGGGTCGCTGCCGCTGATCGCCGGGCTGCTCGCCACGTTCGGCATCCCGCCGGAGGGCATCGGCATCATCCTCGGGGTGGACCGCATTCTCGACATGACCCGCACCATGACCAACGTCGGCTCGGACGTCGTCACGACCGTGGTAGTGGACGCTCGGCAGAAGGCCGCCGGCCACGTCTGACGCCTGCGAGACTGCGCCGCCATTTCGCCCGCCGCCTAGGTAGATCCCGCGAACCCGCCGCCGGCCGTGCGCGGATCTTCCGGTCTATGCTTGGCGTGCCGCAGGACTGCCGCCACGGCCCCGGGAGGTGCCCATGGACGCCCTTCGCAACATCCTCGTCCTAATGGAGCCCGGCAGCGAGTCGCAGCCGGCGTTCGATGCGGCACTCGTGCTCGCGCGCCGCTTCGGCGCCCGGCTCGAGCTGCTGATGGTCGATTACCAGGATCTGCACGCGGCCTATTTCTCGCCGCCCACCGCGACGCTTCAGGAGTTCCACGACTCAGTGATGGCTGCGCACCACCACGTGCTCGAGCGCTACACGAAGCAGGCGGCAGACGCCGGCGTGACCGCGTTGTGCGAGGCGCTCTGGGGCACGCCGTTCCACGAGATCGTGCTGGGGCGCGTTGCGGCCACCCGGCCCGACGTCGTCGTCAAGCACAGCGTGCACCACAACCGCATCGAGCGGACGCTGTTCACCGGCTCCGACTGGCACCTGATCCGCGACTGCCCGGCACCGCTGCTGCTGGTGAAGGACGCGGCGCGACTCGAATCCGCCCGGATCCTGGTCTGCGTCGATCCCATGCACGCGCACGACAAGCCGGCCGCGCTGGATCACCATCTGCTCGACACCGCCGCGCTGCTGGCAGGGCCGCTTGGGGCTGAGGTACACGCGTTGCACGTGTTCTCGATTCCCACACCCGTGAGCGTCATCGGCGATGCCTACATCGCCGCGGCCGCGGTGACGCCGACGGACGCAACGGTCGAGAATGCCACCGCCGCACTCCGCGTACTCGCCACGCGACACGCGCTGCCGCCCGACCGGGCGCGCCTGCGGGTGGGACGTCCGGCGCGCGAGATCCTCGAGGAGGCAAGCGCCATCGAGGCGGGCATCGTGATCATGGGCGCCGTGTCGAGGGGACGGCTCGACCGCTGGTTCGTCGGCAGCACCGCGGAGGCGGTGCTCGACCGCCTCGCGTGCAACGTGTGGATCGAAAGGCTGTCGCAGGACTGAGCCCGTTCAGTCCTCGAGGCGCGTGAGGCGCGCCCGCAGTCCGGCGAGCGCGTTCTCTGCGGCGCGGGCGGCGCTCGTGTCCACCTCCAGCACGTGGGCGAGTTCAGGTTCGTCGAATCCCTCCCAATACGAGGGTTGCCGCTCGAGCACCTCGATCCCGGCTTCCGACGCATCGGTGCGCGCGGCGCTTCTCGAGGCGACCCGCTGCCTGAGAACCGCGTCCGGCGCGTGGCAGTGCAGGATGGCGGCGTGCGCATTTGCGGCGGACGCCAGATCG
>Ga0209392_1000208_pt1 | contig 12316 bp, 7 predicted proteins | sample PPLLak3cmMay2015_FD_187252 | JGI IMG/M metagenome (GOLD analysis project Ga0209392, IMG submission 187252) | Freshwater sediment microbial communities from Prairie Pothole Lake near Jamestown, North Dakota, USA - PPLs Lake P7 Core (1) Depth... | ecosystem: Environmental > Aquatic > Freshwater >...
AACTTACAGCCGGCATTGCGCATGAGATTCAGAATCCCTTAAATTTCGTAAATAACTTTGCTGAGATCAACAATGAACTGATTGAGGACCTGAAGGAAGCATCTTCTAAAAACGATCAAAGGGAAATCGACAGACTGGTACTTCAGCTCCAGGAAAATGAAGCCAGGATAAAACTCCATGGAAAGCGTGCCGACAGTATCGTTAAGTCCATGCTGCAACATTCAAGGTCGGGATCAGGTGTTAAAGAGTTGACTGATATAAATAAGCTGGTAGATGAATATGTAAGGCTTTCATTTCATGGCATGCGTGCAAGGGATAAATCATTTAATGCGGAACTCGATATTGATCTGGATCCTGCCCTGGGAAAGACTTTTATTTTGCCCCAGGATTTTGGTCGGGTAGTATTAAATTTACTCAACAATGCCTTTTATGCTGTGAATGAAAAAAGAAAAATATCTGCTGAATCTTTTAAGCCAAAAGTAAGCATAAGGACTAACAAGTCCGGGCCATGGAAAGGCCAGCCAGACTCCATTCAGGTTATCATTGCTGACAATGGAAATGGAATACCGGCAACATTTACAGAAAAGATATTTCAACCATTTTTTACAACAAAGCCAACTGGTGACGGCACCGGACTCGGCCTGAGCCTTAGTTATGATATCATTACAAATGCACATAGCGGGGCATTAACTGTTGAATCAAAAGAAGGGGAAGGGGCGGCGTTTACCATTCAGATTCCGTTGGTTTAATAGTAAAAAACGGCTACCTTCAAAATGATCCAAAAAACTGCGAAATGAAATCCTTGATAATTGTTTATTCATTTTTATTAGTGCAACTTATTGCCGTTGCCCAGAAGCCAAGGGCAAGGGATATAGGAATTCCTTTTGAGGGTACAACCGGGAAGTTCAATGCCATAACTGATGTTGCCGGTGTGGAAGTGGGGTATAGTACGATCATTACCGGATCAGGTAAAAATATTTTGGGAAAGGGGCCGGTTCGTACCGGTGTTACCGCTATACTGCCAAGGGGACGGAATAATAACCCCGTTTTTGCCAACTGGTATTCCCTTAATGGAAATGGGGAAATGACCGGCACCACCTGGGTAACTGAATCAGGTTTCCTGGAAACACCCATCATGATAACCAACACCAATAGTGTGGGCGTTGTGCGTGATGCGGTGCTGAAATGGTTTGTTGAGAAAAACTGGTACAAAGAAGATTTCTGGTATACATATCCGGTAGTTGCTGAAACCTATGATGGTTTCCTGAATGATATTTACGGATTTCATGTGAAGGAGAGCAACGCATTTGAAGCATTGAATACAGCGGCATCAGGACTAATAAAAGAAGGCAATGTTGGGGGTGGAACAGGTATGATGTGCCTTGGTTTTAAAGGTGGCACAGGAACCTCATCAAGAGTGGTAAAAATAAAAGACTCAACCTATACAGTTGGGGTTTTGGTTCAATCAAATTTCGGGGGGAAAAGAAACCTTAAAATTGCCGGAGTGCCGGTAGGACTCGAGTTAAAAGATACTTTGAACTATGAATTCAAGGCAGCGCCATCTTACCGGCAGGAAGGTGATGGCTCCATAATAGTTGTAGTTGCAACTGATGCCCCTTTATTGCCCCATCAGTTAAAACGCATTGCTGCAAGGGTTCCTCTCGGTATTGGCATCGTTGGTGGAAGGGGTGAAAATGGATCGGGTGATATTTTTATAGCTTTCTCTACGGCCAACACAACCGCTTTTCAAAGGGATAAATTTTCCAATATTACTGAGTTTCCAAATGATCTGATCAATCCGCTTTTTGATGCAACGGTACAGGCGGTTGAAGAAGCCATCATCAATGCCATGGTAGCTGCTGAAACGATGGAGGGAATCAATGGAAACAAAGCATATGCTTTACCCCATAAAATGGTAATTGATATTTTGAAAAAGTATAAACGGATTAAATAGATCATTGGTAATTAAAGTGAATAGTTATGAGAAATATTTATTTATTGGTTTCTGTCTTTTTTATGTTTTCTACTGCAGACGCCCAAACTTCTGTCTCTGATTTTTCTGCTATTACAAAAAGGGAACTCAGGGAAATTACTTTAACCGGCACCGGATATGAGTTAGGATTGCAACATGGAAAACTGTTTAAAAAAGAAATCGGGGAGATCGTTGGCAAGTGGAAAAAGAATACATCCGATATGATGGGCCGTGATGCAAATATTGTACTGGCAGAGTTTTTTGAGTATGCACAGTTTACGGCAGCCATTAAAAAATGGACGCCTGATCTCTATGAAGAGGTTCGGGGAATTGCTGAAGGGTCCGGGCAGCCATTGAATGATATCATGGTTTTCAATCTCCTGGATGAATTCTGGGTCTACCAGGATAATCTCAGCAATCATCATTGCAGCGGCATCGGGGTGCCTGCACGTAATGGAAACAGTGCGTACATCGCGCAGAATATGGATATAGAATCCTATACCGATGGCTACCAGGTGCTGATGCGACTAACTAAGACGGATAAACGCCCCGAACAACTCATCTTGACCCATCCGGGATTAATTGCCTTAAACGGAATGAATGAAACAGGCATCGGGGCCTGTATGAATACGTTGATGCAATTAAAAGCATCAAATACCGGATTGCCTGTTGCTTTTATTGTAAGACGTATACTTAATTCCACTGACAAAGAAGATCTGCTTCAGTTTATCCTATCTGTTCCTCATGCTTCCGGCCAGAACTATATTATTGGAATCCGGGGTGAGGTATTTGATTTTGAAGCATCGGCCAATAAAGTAATAAGATTTGATCCTCAAAATACAAATGGTACAATTTATCACACCAATCATCCATTGGCGAATGATGATGTGAAAGACTGGTTCAAAAAATTTGATCCCAAAAGTTTAGATGCAATTGATCCGGGGAAGTCAAACAGCCATATCCGTTTAACAGCCGTTCAGAAAAGAGTGAAAGATGCAGCCAGTGTGGATGATATCCTCATTAAAAAAACATTGAGATCCAAAGACGACATGGACAACCCGGTATGCAGGTCGCCGAAGAATGGGGGATTCACTTTTGGTTCGGTCATCATGACCCTCACCGGCAATCCATTCCTGCAAGTTACAGCCGGCCCGCCGGATGAATCGGAATACAGGAAGATTGAATTTACGGCAAGATCTCAAAATAAGTAATATTTACAACAATAATTTAGTAAGTGATTAAACAGATTTTATGATCATTAGCATTAGTAAAAGTTCATTCTCCTTTTTTGTTTTTTTATTTTTTATTCAGGCATCGTTGATTGCACAGACCAAAAAACCGGTTACAAGTGGTATTAATCTGACAGCCGTAAAACAAATGGCTTATGCCGATTCCTCCAGGCTGGTTGACATATACAAAGACCTTCACCAAAACCCCGAGCTGGGTTTTATGGAAGTACGTACATCAGCCATTATTGCCAAAGAATTACAGGCATTAGGTTATGAAGTCATTACGGGTATTGCCAAAACAGGAGTAGTGGGGATTTTGAAAAATGGTGATGGCCCCATTGTGATGTACCGGGCGGATATGGATTGCAATTCCGTAAAAGAAATCACCGGCCTGCCATATGCCAGTACTAAAACCATGAAAAAAGATGATGGTACAGAAGTTCCGGTTATGCATGCCTGTGGGCATGATGCCCATGTAACATGGTTACTGGGTGTTGCTAAAATAATGATGGCTTCAAAAAACCAATGGAAGGGCACATTGGTTTTCCTGGGACAGCCCGCCGAAGAGCCACTGACCGGTGCCAAAGCCATGGTCAATGATAAAATGTATGAAAAAGGTGTACCCGTTCCCGATTATTTATTTGGCTTGCATACCACACCCATTGCTGTAGGCAGTATTAAAAATGGCGTAGGAGAAAGGGCTGCGGGCAGCGACCAGCTGGATGTTACTTTTTATGGTGTGGGTGGGCATGGGTCAAGGCCTGAAGTGGCAAAAGACCCGATCGTAATGGCGAGCAATGCCATACAGCAATACCAAACCATTATCAGCAGGAATATTGCAGCGCAGGATGCGGCGGTGCTGACTGTTGGCGCCATTCATTCCGGCGGTGATAACAACGTGATCCCTGCATCTGCAGTGGTAAAATTAAACCTTCGGTGGTTTACGGAAGAAACGAGAAATACTTTGCTGGATGGAATTAAAAGAATCAATGAAGGCATAGCAGTTGCAAACGGCCTGCCTAAAGAGTCATATCCATCCATCTTGATGAAAGGAAGTGTTTACCCGCAGGTGAATGATACCGTCTTATCAGCCAGGATCAATAAAGCACTTAGACAGGTATTGATGCCCGATAATATCATTTCCAATTTTCCAGCCATCATGGGCTCTGAAGATTTTAACCATTTGGTGTTGGGTAATAAGAAGACTATTTGCGATTATGTTTGGGTGGGAACCGCACATGCAGATGATATGTTAAAAGCGGCACAGGAAGGCAAAACAGCTCCGTTTTATAACCACAATGGAAACTATAAGGTTGATTTGTCTGCAATACCATTAGGTGTTGTAATTGGCGTAACCAGTTTGCAAGAACTTTTTAAAAGGTAACGTCATTCTTAATTGGTGAAATTAAAATTAAATAAATCCCATGCTATTTAACTCAATGCAAAAAATGCTTACTTTCTTCCTGGTAGTTATTTTATTCGCAAATTCATTGTTGGGCCAGTCAAATACAGTCTATGAAATTGTACTGGTAGGTGGACGTGTTATTGATCCGGAAACCAGGTTAGATGCCATTCGTAATGTGGGCATTTCTAATAACCGAATTGCTGAAATCAGTTCCGGTCCTTTGAAGGGAAAAGAAGTTATTGATGTTTCCGGATTAGTTGTTTCTCCGGGTTTTATTGATCTGCATGTGCATGGAAGAAGTAATACAGAACAGGAATATCAACTGCATGATGGTGTTACCACCGCATTGGAGTTGGAATGGGGTATTGAATTTCTGTCTGATTGGTACGCTTCCCGTAAGTCAAAGGCGTTGATCAACTACGGCGCCAGTGTGTGCTGGCCGTTTGAACGGTTTAAAGCACTTGATAAATATAAAGCAGGTGTAAACGCGATATATCAATCAGTATTAAATAATAGTTCATCTATAGCGGTACGTAATAACATTATGATGCCTTCATTTGCTGAAAGCATCACACCTGAGGAAATGAATCGAACACTGGCCAATATAAAAACATCCTTATCTGAAGGCGGCATTGGTATTGGTGTACCTATCGGGTACCTGCCGAAAACAAAGTCGGAAGAAATGTTTAAAGTATTTGAGCTGGGCGGCGAATTGAATGCATTGATCTTCTCGCATGTGCGCGAGCCTAATATGATTTCTATACAGGAGGTCATTGCTGATGCAGCGCTTACAGGAGCACCTCTTCACATTGTTCATATCAATAGTATGTCGCTGGGTCAGATTCAACTTGCGTTGGATATGGTTCAAGCGGCAAAAAATAAGCAGATTGACATTACCACTGAATTGTATCCATATACTGCAGCTTCCACGGCACTGGAAAGCGCTATGTTTTTAGACGGCTGGCAGGAAAGGATGGGGATAAGCTATAGCGACCTTCAATGGGTTGCAACCGGAGAACGGCTAACGAAGGAAACATTCGAAAAGTACCGAAAAACCGGAGGGACCGTGATCATTCATATGATGAAACCCGAATGGATTTCAAAAGGAATTGCTTCGCCCGGTGTAATCATCGGATCAGACGGGATGCCTTTTGCAAAGCTGGCACACCCCCGCACTGCCGGAACATTTTCAAGAGTATTAGGCAAATATGTGCGGGAAGATAAAGTCATTGATTTAAATACTGCCATAGAAAAGATGACATTGCTACCGGCAAAAAGATTGGAAGGAATATCACCCATGATGCGGTTCAAAGGGAGGATACAAGTTGGCGCAGATGCAGACATCACCATTTTTAACCCAAACACTATTGCAGATAAAGCCACATTTGAAAAAGGGCTGGAATTTTCAGCAGGCATCGAGCATGTAATGGTGAATGGAACATTCATATTGAAGAATGGTAAAACGGTTGGCAATGTTTTTCCCGGACAGCCAGTTTATGGGAAGTTTAAAAAATAACCTGTATTCAATTCAATTACAAAAGAGACCATTTTTTTATACCAATTTGTCCCCTTATTAAATGCAGTTTAGACGCTGTTTCAATGATTATAAAGATTAGCCCTATGGGTTGAAAAAAAATAAAATTGCCAGTACTTTTCTGTATAATTAATAGCCATAGGGTTTAATTGCCGGTATTGGGTTTTTAATATTCTCTTCTAAATCCTTACCAAATGCATTAAAATCTTAATGTTCGATAACCATCAACATTGAAAGTTAATAGACTGCAATCCTCTATGAATAAACACTTCTATAGTTATCAGAGGCATTTTTTGAAGCGGTGTTTTACAAATCCTGATTTCTTATATATATATAGATTCATTCTTTAGACGGTGTTACACATTACAAATAAAATTATTCAAGATTGCAGCAATCTGAATAGAATTTTTGTCTAATTTGTCAGCTTTAGTGGGATAAACAACATTTTTTCCAATAATATTGATGACGACACAGGAATTAACAATATGATAACCAATTAAATTAAAACAATCTTCCTGGTCCGTCAGGATCAAGTTTTGATGTGAAAAATTTTACTTAAAAAAAACAGCTCATGAGAAAACTGGCATTATTAATTTCCGGATCACTGCTTTTGTCTCTTCAGTTGCTGGCACAAAACACTACCATTTCTGGTACTGTATTAGATGCCCGCACCAAAAAGCCAATCTCAGATGTATCGGTAACAGCAAGTGGTACAACTGCAGGTACTACAACAGGTCAGGATGGAAAGTACAGTATTACCATCCCTGCAAACTCTCGCAACTTAATTTTTACTTTTGTTGGCTACACATCCATCACACGCTCTTTTGGTAGACAAACTACACTTGATGTTGAATTGGAAGAATCAAATTCAGAATTAGCTGAAGTGGTAGTTACTGGTTATGGTACCCAACGAAAGAAGGCTTTTACAGGTTCTGCGTCCAAAATTGACCCCAAGGAATTTTCAAGCCTTGTAACACCTTCTGTTGACCGTCAATTGGCAGGACGTGCCGCCGGTGTTCAGGTTTCTACACCAGGCGGTTTGGTTAATACGCCCGCACGCATACGGGTAAGGGGTGTTAATTCTATTTCCGGAAATCTTTCACCACTTGTAGTTGTAGACGGGGTTCCATTTATTACGGGTAACCTTGCTGGTACTACCAATTCAAATGCTTTAGGAGATATAAACCCGAATGACATTGAAAATATTGAAGTATTGAAAGATGGTTCTGCAACTGCCATCTTTGGCAGCCGTGCAGCAGGAGGGGTAATTATGATCACAACTAAAAAGGGTACCAAGAATGGCAGGTTGCGTATAAATTACGATATGACATTGGGCGTTACTAATGTTAAAAACGAGTGGGACCTATTAGGTGCAAATGATTTTATAACTATTGCCAATGAAAAATTAGCCAATAATGGCGGCCAGGCGCCTAGAGCCTTCGTAAATCCGGCTGGTACCAATACCGACTGGCAGAAGGAAGTGTTGGTTAATAATGCATTTAATCAAACGCATAATATAAGTTTCGCCGGTGGCACTAGTAAATCACAATATTATTTTTCCGCCGGGTTTTCAGAACAACAAGGTGTAATCATTTCCAATAAAAATACAGCATACCGCTTACGTTTCAACTTTGAGAGCGAGTTAAACCGGTTCGTTAAATTTGGTAACAATACCACTTTGTCTAAGCAGGTGGATTTTGACCAGAATAATGGCTCCAATGCATTGGGAGGTGCCATCGCGTCCTCACTTAGGCAATTGCCCAATGTTAGTCCTTACGACACTGGTCATCCTTCTGGTTTCAACATATTATATCCAACGCTTAATTCAATGAAACCGGCACCAAATACCCAGTCGGTTGATGATAACTTTTATAACACAGCATTTACATTACGCAATAACATACAGTCTTCTGATAAACACCGTATTGTAAATAATTCCTTCATAGAAATCACACCCATAACCAATCTGAAAATACGCTCAACTTTTGTTTACGATCTTTTGGCTGATTATAGCTTTCAACGTAATGATCCAAGACATGGCGATGGTTTTGGTAGTCAGGGTCTCGCTTTTAATTTACAGCAAAATATCCAACGGGTTTCCTGGCAGAATTATGCAAACTATAATAAAACATTCGCTAAACATAACTTTTATCTGACAGCTGGTTATGAAATTCAGAAAGATTTAACCAAGTTTTTTTCTGCGACCGGTTCGCAGGTATCTGACCTTTTCTTTATACAAGAAAATATTATTAGCGGTGCCGGTGCGATACAGTCAATTGGTGGAAACTATTCAGAATCTGCCATTGAGTCCTTTTTTGGACGGTTTAATTACGATTTTGCCGGCAAGTACTTTTTCCAGGCCACTATCCGACGTGATGGTTTGAGTTCATTAGCACCTGAAGTACGTTATGGTAATTTCCCCGGTTTTTCAGCCGGATGGCGAATTTCTGAAGAAAATTTCTGGAAAGGCAACAGTTTTCTTTCCCGCGTTGTTAACGACCTGAAATTAAAGGCATCCTATGCCGTAGTTGGTAACCCGGTTGGCGGTTTCCCTTATCTGAGTACTTTTAGCAACAGGCCTTATGGAAACATTAGCGGACTGGGCCCAAGTTTACAAGGCAACCGTGATTTGCAGTGGGAGCGTAGTACAAAGTATGATATTGGATTGGAAGCATCCTTCTTAAACAATCGTTTCCAGTTTGGCTTTGATTGGTTCCTGAATGATATTAATGAACTCATTCTTAATGTTCCAACACCACCAACTGCCGGTGTGCCTAACAACAGTATTAGTCAAAACATTGGCACGCAGCGGAACCAGGGTTTAGAATTTAACCTTTCAGGGGACATCTACAGCAATAAGAACTTTAGATGGGGATTCTTTGCGAACTTTACTACAGTTCAAAATGAAATCACTTCACTTTATTCAATTGGAGAGCAAGCCATTGATTTTATTCCCAATGGAAATTATAATTTGATTAAAGTAGGCGAATCAATAAATGTTATACATGGATTAAGGTGGGCAGGGGTAAATACATCCAATGGAAATCCAATGTACTTTAATGCGAAAAATGAGTTGATTCAGCATAATACAAGTGGTAATAATGCGTACTATTTTGCTGATAGTAAAGATGCTGCAGTTGATTTAACCAGGCCAACATCGCTCACTTTTAATGATCGCGCTATACTTGGCAAAGCCATTCCAACCTGGTTCGGTGGTTTTGGAAACAATCTCCGGTATAAAAATTTCGATCTTGATTTTCTTTTCCGCTTTAGTGGTGGAAACGACATCATGAATATAACCAGGCAGGAGATACTGCTGAACCAACAATTCCAGAACAATGGATCAGAAATATTGGATCGCTGGACTTCACCGGGACAGGTAACCAATGTACCCCGTTTAAGGAATGGTAATGGTAATAATATCAACCAAGCCGGACTTGCTGTTTCTCGTTTCGTAGAGAGTGGTAATTTTATACGCTTACAAAATGTTACCCTTGGTTATAACTTTGATGGTTCTAAGCTCAGCACTGGCACTAATGGTTTTGTTAGTGGAATGCGCGTTTTTGTACAGGGTCAGAATCTTTGGATGTCTTCCAAATACTCTGGTGCTGATCCCGAGAATGCAAGTGAAGCAGGGTTAGATGCAGCTGTATCACCACAGGTTATGATATTGTCAGGTGGTCTTAAAGTGTCCTTCTAACCATTGTCAACATTTAAAACAGAAAAAAGATTATGAAACGTATATATTTAAAAACATTAGCGCTATCGGCAATTGTAGCTATTTTGATGAGCGGATGTAAAAAGGAATTGGATCTTGCTCCTTATAATGCATTTACGGATGAAAGTGTATTTACTACACCCGAACGTGTAAACCTTGCTATCAATGGAGTATATGATGCGGCACAAAGTGGTTTTTTTAATGGAGCAATTGATCGTGGCTATCCCTTTGGTGCGGCTAACGTTCAGCAAGGGGACTGCAGAGGAGAAGATATGGTTAACCTCCAGGCCTTTTTTCAAATTACCTATCAGGCATCTTATAACCCAACTACAGCTAATAACGTAAATTACTGGACTTCAACCTACAGGCTTATCAATTTTGCCAATGTTGCAATAGAAGGCCTGGAGAGAGCAGCTGCAAGTGGTGTAATCACTCCAGCTGTGGCCACAACAGCACAGGCAGAAATGCGTTTTCTCAGGGCATTAGCTCATCATGAAATGGTGGTATTTTTTGCGAGGCCCTTTCTTGATGGAAATGGCAGCAATTTAGGCGTTCCATACAGGGATTTTGCAGTAAACAACGCTGCTGCAGTTGATAAAGTTCGTAGTGATCCAAGACCTACCGTTGCACAGGTATACACAAAATTACTCGAAGATTGCGATTTCGCTATTGCTAATCTCCCAGTAACAAATACCCCGGCGGTTGTAAGGGCCCAAAGGGCAGCTGCTATTGCACTTAAAATGAAGATTTTAATGCATATGGGCCGTTGGCAGGATGCGAAAACAGAAGGTGACAAGTTGATTCCTGCTTCTATTAACCCGCTTACACCTGCATCTGTAGTAAGCCCCATCGGCGGGCATGCACTAACAGCAACTGCTCTTGGAAGTTTTTCTGCCAATAGCACATCTGTGGAAAATTTATTTACTATAAAGAACGACGCATTAGATAATCCAGGTGTAAATGCAGCATTGCCCGGTATGTATGGTGCTGCCAGCCTTGGTGCTCGTGGTTTGGTTGCAGTTTCCCCTATTGTTTGGAACCGGGCTGAGTGGCTGGCTGGAGATGCGCGTCGTACAACCCTTTATGTACAGGGCGCCAATGCAAACACCAGGCAAAGTATTTTTACCACAAAATATCCCGATTATATTCAGAGAGGTTCTAACAACCCGATTTTCCGTTATGCAGAGGTATTGCTTATGCAAGCTGAAAATGAAGCCCGCATAGGTTCAGCGGTTTCACAGCGCTCAATTGATTTACTCAATACTGTACGTAACCGCAGTGTTCCATCACCTGCGACCAATCAGTATACTGCTGCGTCATTTGCAAATCAAACAGCACTTTTACAGGCCATTCTTTTGGAACGTCGTTTTGAATTTGCCGCAGAAGGAAAGCGTTGGCATGATATATCCAGGCTATCAAATGATGCAATTGCGGTTCTTCGCCCCGTGGGTATTCCGGCAAAACTTCTCAATGGTGCAGATGGTGCCGCCATTTATGGAATAGGCGTTGCTCTTCCAGCAAGTCTGCAACCGGCTATTCCTTATAGCGACTTCCGTTTTCTCTGGCCAATTCCGGCTGATGAAGTTACACAGAACCCGGTTATTACACAGAACCCCGGCTATTAAATAATTTGCTTAAACAGCATATTAATATGTTCATGGTGCCTTCCAACTGGAAGGCACCTTTTTTAATGATAAAATTTAGTATATAACAGAAATTACATTTTAATGAAAAAAGTATATTCTTTTTTATTTGTAATGTCAATCATAAGCATAGTACAGGCCCAGAAAAAATTGACAACTGATCAGGGCGATGTTCACAAAACTGTAATTAATTTATTCGATGCATTGTCAAATCGCGATTCAATAATGCTTAAAGCGAATTGTACTGCCGACGTTTTATTATTTGAAAACGGGCAGGTTTGGAATTTAGATACCATGATGCGAATAGTCATTTCTTTAAAAAAACTGGATGATTATAAACGTATCAATAAGATCGAATTTATACATACAGAAATTCATAAAGATGTGGCTTGGGTAACTTATCATAACCAGGCTGATATTACCGTTACTGGTAAACATCGGGTAGTGAAGTGGGTGGAAACAGTTATTTTAATAAATGAGAAAAATAAATGGAAGATTAAGATCCTTCATTCTACACCGGATATAATATTTTAGACTTCGTTACTGTTTAATTCACTCCTCCTTTTCTGGTGGGTGATCTTTGCTCCGGCCATTTACCCTGTTCACCCGTTCTTGGATTTACAGGTAGTACAATTTTTTCACGGGAAGCATTCGCCGGATCTTCGCAAGCCATATACACCATGATAGCTGTTAGAATCGCATTGTTTCTAACATCATCAAAAACTATTTTATCATAGGTATCCCGGTTGGTATGCCAGGTATAACTAAAATACAGCCAGCTATTAGAACCCAATCCAAAAGCCGGAACACCTGCT
>Ga0209392_1000210_pt1 | contig 12222 bp, 10 predicted proteins | sample PPLLak3cmMay2015_FD_187252 | JGI IMG/M metagenome (GOLD analysis project Ga0209392, IMG submission 187252) | Freshwater sediment microbial communities from Prairie Pothole Lake near Jamestown, North Dakota, USA - PPLs Lake P7 Core (1) Depth... | ecosystem: Environmental > Aquatic > Freshwater >...
CTTCCCTGTCAATATAGTGGATGTGAGTAAAATGGAGATTTCCAAGATCAACAGCAAACCTAAAAATCCTTTGGTTCTGGGCAGAAATCCTTCTTTTTTATTGTTTAAAGACAACAAAGTGAAGTATGCGGTCATCAATGGATTTGTGTATGATGTGGCCAATAAAAAAAACATGATAAAAAATAGTGTTGTTGAATGATCTTTCGGGCAACTAAGATATCATCCAATTAAAAAAATCTGTGCACATTTTTTTTTGATTTTTAATTCATGTGATTCACGAAATCAAATTTTTTAATCCCATACATTGGATCTGGGCTAAAACAACAAAAAATATCTAACATGCGCGCACGCTCTTTTAGTCTGCTTGTAGCTTTCTTTGTCGCTTTGCCGATGTCAGGTTTACATGCCCAGGTAAAAGTTGTTTCAGCTCTTGACGGATCAGGTTTGGATCAGGTCACCATAAGCAGCAAAAATGACAGCCTGGTTGGTTTTACGGATTCAGAGGGTTTCTTTACTTTAAGTCTGTCCGGACCATACCTTTTCTCGAAAGAGGGCTATACTTCAAAAGTAAGCCATATTGATACAAGGCAGTTTATAACTGTGCTTTTGGATCCGGAAACAGAAAATCTCGGGGAAATTATAATCCGAACAAGCAACTTTCAGACCAGATTAAAAACATATGACGGTGCTATTTCTGTAATCCCCGCCAAAGTACTTAACCAATACAGCGCGTTAAGCCTGGCTCCTATCCTGAATACAACTTCGGGTGTTTTTATGCAGAACGGAACCCTGAATACCAATAAGATAACCATAAGAGGGATTGGGTCGCGGACTGTATTTGGCACCAGTAAAATACGTGCTTATTATCAGGACATACCACTTACAAACGGTTCAGGGGAATCAACTGTTGAGGATATAGAAATCAAGGCACTGGGCAGCATGGAAATCAGCAAAGGACCCTCGTCAAGCAGGTATGGTGCAGGCCTGGGCGGTACCATACAACTGATCCCTGACAGCGGTAGTTTTGGAGATAAATCCCTGCAGGGTGGCCTGCTTTTCGGCTCTTTCGGTTTGCAAAAATATTGGCTCCAGACTTCCCTGGGCAACCAAAAAAATTCTGCCAACCTGCTGTATTCCGACACGCACAGTGACGGGTACAGGCAAAACAATGAGTTCAACAGAAAGGTACTCACTTTTGGGAGTCAGCACAAGCCCGGAGAAAATAATACCATTTTTTTAATTGGAAATTATATCGATCAGAAAGCATACATACCCAGTTCTGTTGATGAAGATACTTACAAAAATAACCCTGAGGCTGCTGCTCGCAACTGGTCTGAAGCAGCGGGTTACGAAGATTACCAAAAGGGCCTGTTCGGATTGTCATGGGAACATACTTATTCGGATAAATCAAGTCACTATATCAGTTTGTTCAGCTCTTTCCTCCATTCATATGAACCCCGGCCTTTTAATATTCTTGATGAAAAAACAAAAGCCTATGGTTTAAGAGCACGGTTTGCATCAAAGGCAAAAATAGCAAACAAAGCCCTGCAATGGACTCTGGGCGGTGAGTTGTTCAGCGATCAGAATTCCTATCAGACCTACCAGAATCTGTACAGAAATTACCCCCCCGGCACAGGCAGTGTGCAGGGAGAACAGCTCAGTGACCTGAAGGAAAACAGGGCTTATTTTAACCTCTTCCTTGATACGGAATATCCCATTTTTGAAAAAACAAAAATGACCTTCGGGGTCAATTATAACCAGACTTCTTATAAACTGAACGATCGTTATTCAGTTGATGACAGTGACCAATCCGGCGATTATCAATTTGATCCCATTGTTTCCCCCAAGTTCGGAATAACTTATGAACTCAATGACCATCTGGCTGTTTACGGGGTAATCAGCCATGGATTCTCACCGCCTACCCTGGAGGAAACGCTCCTTCCCAACGGGGAAATAAACACAGATATAAAACCGGAAAGCGGCTGGAATTATGAGGTTGGTACCAGAGGAAAAATATTGAAGGACCGGCTTTTTTTCGATACCGCACTGTATATAATGACCGTCAAGGACCTCCTGGTACCCCAACGTACAGGCGAGGACGAATTTGTTGGTATTAATGCCGGTGAAACCAAATACAAGGGTCTGGAGTTCAGTTTGAATTACTACCTGCTGAAGTCAGAAAAAATTACCCTATCAATCCCGGGGTCTTTAACTTATAACGATTTTAAATTTACAGATTTTCAGGTTCTGGAAGCAGATTATTCCGGCAATGAACTGACCGGAGTACCGCAGTTTTTGTTCTATTCAGGGATCAATACAGAAACACGATCAGGCATCTTTTTCTTTCTCAACTACAATTATGTCAGCGAAATGCCCATGCGCGATGACAACACGGTTTATTCCGATGCCTATGGATTGCTCAACCTGAAACTGGGTTTTAAAAGTCCAATTACCAAAAGACTTCAGTACGAACTCTATTTTGGCATAAACAATATCACCGATGTGAAATACGCTTCCATGATCTTAATAAATGCTGTGGGTATCGGGAACACCGGGCCCAGGTATTACTATCCCGGTGAACCGGTCAACTATTACGCCGGGTTCAATTTAAAATACCTGCTTTAAAAACAGCAGGTAAAACGTTCTCGTAAATTAACTTTCTTATTTTTAATCAAACTGATAACTTCCTTATCTTTGCATGATTAATTTTTACAACCACAATCATGCAAAAAAAAGTTATCCTTATCATACTGGATGGCTGGGGAAATACCCAGGACCCAAAAGTTTCGGCCATCTACCAGGCAAACACCCCTTTTTTTGACAGCCTTACAGAAAAGTATCCCCATGCCAGCCTGAGAACAGACGGGCTCAATGTTGGCCTTCCGGAAGGGCAAATGGGCAATTCTGAGGTTGGCCACATGAATTTGGGTGCAGGCAAAATTGTATACCAGGATTTTGTAAAAATCAATAAGGCAGTAAGTGACGGATCATTGGCCAATGAAAAAGTCTTGACTGATGCTTTCGAATATGCCAAAAAAAATGGTAAAAATGTTCATTTACTGGGCTTGATTTCGGATGGCGGGGTGCATTCTCACCTCCACCATGCCAAGGGGCTGTTGAAAGCAGCCGATGCTTATGGCCTGAAAAATGTCTATTTGCACGCCTTTACAGATGGCCGCGATTGCGATCCAAAATCAGGCAAGGGCTTTATTGCAGAAATGGAAAATTATATGAAAGAGACCACCGGCAAACTGGCATCGGTTTGTGGCAGGTACTATGCCATGGATAGAGACCAGCGCTGGCAGCGGGTGAAATTGTCGTATGATGCCATCGTAAATGGTATCGGTGAAAAATCGAAAAATGCAACCGAAAGCATAGCCAAGAGTTATGAAGCGAACATCACGGATGAATTTATTAATCCGATAGTGATGGTTGATGAACAAAACAAGCCTGTAGGCAACCTGCAAAAAGATGATGTGGTTTTATTTTTTAATTTCAGAACAGACAGGGGCCGCCAGTTGACCCGTGCCCTGAGCCAGGAAAATTTTGAAGAATTCGGCATGCATACACTGCCTTTGTATTATGTTACCATGACCAATTACGACAAAACATTCAAAAATGTTCATGTAATCTACCCCAAAGATAATCTTGAGAATACCCTGGGAGAAGTGCTTGAAGCGCATAACAAAAAGCAGATCCGGATTGCGGAAACTGAAAAATATCCCCATGTTACCTTCTTCTTTTCAGGTGGCCGGGAAAAGGAATTTATTGGCGAAAAACGACTTTTATGCCCCTCTCCAAAGGTAGCAACTTATGACCTGCAACCTGAAATGAGTGCCAACGATATCAAAGAGGCCATCGTTCCGGAATTGAAAAAAGGTGAAGCTGATTTTATTTGTCTGAATTTCGCAAATACGGATATGGTTGGACATACTGGTGTTATGTCGGCTGCCATTAAAGCTGCGGAAACGGTGGATGCCTGTTTAAAAGAGGTTGTTACTACAGCTCTGGAAAACAATTACACGAGTATCATCATAGCCGATCACGGCAACAGCGAAACGATGATCAATCCGGATGGTTCGCCGAATACAGCGCATACAACCAACCCGGTTCCCCTGATCCTGGTCGATTCCAGTTACAAGGGTGGAATCAGGGACGGAATTCTGGGAGACATAGCTCCTACCATTCTGGATATCCTGCAGATCAGCAAACCGCCGCAAATGACACAAAAGTCTTTGCTGGTGTAATTTATAGGATTTATTTTTATAGTTTTGTGCCATGGCGCAAATACCACAGAGAACGATTCCTAAAAACTCATTGATCATTGCAATCGATTTTGACGGGACCATTGTTGAAGATAATTTTCCTGAAATCGGACCCGCTAAGATCTTTGCCTTTGATACCCTTCATGCCCTGCAGAAAAAAGGGCATCGTTTGATCTTGTGGACCTACCGTCATGGTGACCGGCTGGACGAGGCCGTTGAGTTCTGCAAAAAGCAAGGCGTCGAGTTTTATGCCGTCAACAAAAGTTATCCGGAAGAAAAGTTTTTCGGCAAAGTGAGCAGAAAGATCAATGCCGACGTGTTTATCGACGACAGAAATCTGGGTGGCTTGCACGGCTGGGGTGAAATTTACCAGATGCTGCTCGAGACAGAAAAACCACCGGAAAGAAAGGTTAAAAAAGGCTGGTTCGATTTTTTAAAATCCTAAGTACTCTGCCCTTCCATATATTCCCTGTCGATTGCTTCCCTGTGATCAGGGTGGGCGATCTCAAGTAAAGCCTTTTTTCGTTGCTTGATCGTTTTTCCAAACAGGTTGGCTACACCGTATTCCGTTACTACATAGTGCACATTGGCCCTTGTGGTCACAACTCCCGCGCCTCTTTTCAAATAGGGCACGATCCTGGATTCCCCTTTGTTGGTCACTGATGGGAGTGCAATGATCGCTTTTCCCCCTTCGCTCAACGAAGCCCCTCTGATAAAATCGACTTGTCCGCCAACGCCTGAATAAAGCCTTGTACCAATCGAATCTGCACAAACCTGTCCGGACACATCTACCTCAATGGCGGAATTAATCGCAACCATCCGCGGATTCTGACGGATGACGGACGTATCATTCACAAAATCGGAAGTTTTCAATTCCACAAAAGGATTGTCATCAACATAATCATACAATTTCTTGCTTCCAGCAATAAAGGTTGCCAGGGCCCTTCCTGGATTTACGCCCTTGTAATTGGAATTGATCACATCAGAAAGGATCAGTTCTATTACCCCGTCAGACAACATTTCTGTGTGAAGACCGAGATTTTTATGATTGGTCAAATTTTTAAGCACTGCATTGGGTATGGTTCCAATTCCCATTTGCAGGGTACTTTTATCTTCAATTAATTCGGCGATATACGTTCCAATTTTATTCTCTACCTCTGAACTGGGCGGCATGAACAATTGATGAATAGGCTCATTCACCTCAACAAAGGAATTCAGTTCCGAGATATGAATTAACCCATCACCATGAACCCGTGGCATCTGCGGATTGATTTGCGCGATGACATGTTTCGCGTTTTCAATTGCTGCAAGGGTAGCCTCAACAGAAACTCCCAGAGAGCAATACCCATGTTTATCCGGAGTTGAAACCTGAATCAGGGCCACGTCAAGATTTATAAACCGTCTTTTGAATAAAATGGGTAATTCACTTAAAAAAACCGGAGTATAGGATCCGTTGCCGGTTTTTAGTGTATGGCGAACATTCGGTCCGATAAAAAATGAATTCACATGAAAGCTATCCTTCAGTTTTGGATCGGCATGCGGAGCCTCACCTTCAATATGCAAGTGACAAATTTCAACATTTCGCAATTCCTCGCTTCTTTCCACCAGTGCTTTCAGCAAGGTGGTGGGTGCGGCAGCGGCGGCATGAACATATACCCTGTTATTTGATTGAATTACCTTTACAGCTTCCTGAGGAGTGACCGATCTATACATAACCATTGTTTTATGAACCAGCTCAAATTTACGACATAACAGACAATTGATGAATGACAAAACTCATGTTTTCTTCCTATTTTAAATTATCTTTGCCCCGAAAATGGACCGGAAATGATCATCGTAAAAACCCGAGAAGAAATTGAGCTCATGCGCGAAAGCGCCCTTGTCGTGTCTAAAACTTTGGGCATGCTGGCTTCAGAAGTAAAACCGGGGGTTACTACCCTGTATTTGGATAAACTGGCAGAAGAATTTATCAGAGACCAGGGTGCCATACCGGGATTTCTTGGTCTTTACGGATTCCCGAACACGTTGTGCATGAGTCCGAATGCACAGATCGTACATGGCATTCCCAACAGCATTCCACTGAAGGAAGGAGATATCATCTCTATAGATTGCGGGGCCCTGAAAAACAACTTTTACGGTGATCATGCCTTCACTTTTGAAGTTGGGGAAGTAGCGCCGGAAATAAAAAAATTACTGCAGATCACAAAAGAAAGCCTTTATGTTGGAATCAAAGAAATACGCTTGGGCAACCGCGTTGGCGATGTAGGTTATGCTGTACAAAATTATGTGGAAAAATATGGATATGGCGTAGTCAGGGAACTTGTGGGGCATGGATTGGGGAAGAAAATGCACGAAGACCCGGAATTGCCTAACTACGGCAAAAGAGGACATGGAAAAAAATTTGTCGAAGGTATGGTGGTTGCCATAGAACCCATGATCAATCTGGGAACACATAAAATAAACCAGCTTAAAGACGGCTGGACCATCCTGACAGCCGATGGCAAAGCCAGCGCGCATTTTGAGCACGATGTGGCCATTGTTGACGGAAAACCGGAATTGCTTTCTACCTTTAAATACATTTACGAGGCTTTGGGAATTGAGAGTAATGAAGAGGACCCTTTTAGGATGAAATAGTTATTTCACAGAGATTCACAGAGAAAAAATGAGTTGCACAGAGAGAGTATGGAAATTAATAAACTTTCAGAAAAAATTATTGGAGCAGCCATTGAGGTTCATCGCACGCTGGGCCCGGGTTTGTTAGAATCGGCTTATCAGGAATGTTTGGTTTTTGAATTAAATTCTCTCGGACTGCATGTAGAAAAAGAAAAAACGCTTCCCATAATTTATAAAGACATCAAATTAGATCATGGTTACAGAATTGATTTACTCGTTGAATACCAAATAGTTATAGAGATTAAAACGGTTGAATTTTTAACAGATGTACACACTGCACAAGTGCTGACCTATTTAAAACTTGGCAATTACCGATTGAGATTATTGATAAATTTTCATACTAAGCTTTTAAAAAACGGATTAAAAAGATATATTAACTCCGTGAATCTCTGTGTTAACTCTGAGTGCCTCTGTGAAACAACCTGAGCAAATGAAATTATTTAAATTCATATTAAACACCATCCCCAGGCCCTATCTGATCAAAGTGAGCTATCTCATCCGGCCGGCACTGGCACTATGGCTCAAAGGAGATCGCTATACGGATCCCATCGACGGGAAGAGTTACCGCCAATTTCTTCCTTATGGTTATGGTTTACAAAGACCGAATGTGCTTTCACCGGGAACTTTGTCATTGGAACGGCACCGCCTGATGTGGCTGTATCTGAAAAATGAAACGGACTTTTTTACTGCCCCAAAAAAGGTACTCCACATGGCACCCGAACAGTGTTTTTTACCCTTGTTCAAAAAATTGAAAAACCTCGATTATACCACAGCCGATCTCTATGCCCCCAAAGTGGATGTAAAGGCCGATATTTTAAATCTTCCCTTTGCAGAAAACAGTTTTGATATGGTCTTTTGTAACCATGTGCTGGAACATATTGAAGATGATGCAAAAGCCATGAGCGAGCTTTTTCGTGTTCTAAAACCCGGAGGCATGGGCATTTTTCAGGTTCCCCAGGATCTGAATAGAGAGAAAACCTTTGAAGATTTCAGTATTACCAATCCGGAAGAAAGGGCCAAACATTTCGGTCAGTACGACCATGTGCGGGTTTATGGCAGAGACTATTTCGGCCAGCTCAGAAAAGCAGGTTTTCAGGTTCTGGAAGTGGATTATTCCAAAAAACTTAGTGCAGAACAAATTGACAAATACCGCCTGGTAAAAGGGGAAATTTTACCGGTTTGTTTGAAATAATTTTATCTTAAAATAGCGGGTACTATTTTTTTTAATTTTTTATTGGCGTTACCACAAACTTCCTGAATTCTACCGGGCCATGGTCTCCCTGAATCAAGAATTTTCCGGGTTCTGCTTCCTTACTGTCAATGGCACCTCCCGTTATGCCCGGTATGATCTGGTCAGTAATAACCGCTATTCCATTTGCAATAACCGTAACCCTATTGCCGATCAGGGTAATGTCATAGGTCTGCCATTCTCCTGCCGGTTTTGCTGCCATTTGATTGGGTGTAAGAAAACCATAAACACCGGCAAAGTAGATATCAGAGGGCTCTTTGCCATAACCGTCTTCAATCTGCACCTCGTACCTGCCCCTCAAATAAATTCCACTGTTGCTTCCTTTGGGATACTTGAATTCCACGTGCAGTTTAAAGTCCATAAAAGCCTCGTCAGAGATCAGGTTAACACCCGACTTCGGACTTTTTAAAACCCCGGATTCCACTACCCATTGGTTCTTCTCGCCACCTGCTTTCCATCCTTTTAGGTCTTTCCCGTTAAAAAGCTCGATGGGTTCTCCCCAGACAGGGGTATTGACATAGGGAAGAACAGGAGCTCTTTTGCCTTCCCAGTTATATGTTTTTCCATCGGTATACACCATGGTGCCTTTGATTTGTTCACCTACCAGCTGTCCCTCAAATTCCATGTATTTGTCTCCGGGTTCCCACTGCGGTGGTATGGCAAAACTGAACCTGCCATCCTTTACTTTGACTTCAGCCACCGGCCTTGCACTTCCAAAAGCATAGACAAACCGGCCCACCAGGGTTTTGTTACCGGAATGGATAACCTCCAGCCAGGATGGAAGTTTTTCACCGTTCTGGTCGATCACCAGATCCCACCTGCCTTCAAGTGGATTTGCCTTCTGTGAAATTATATTTTGATTAGTAAAAAAAAGTACGAATACGGTTAGGATAAAAAAGGATCGAGAGTTCATTATGAAATGATTTAATGTGTTATTACACAGTAAATATAATACTAAATAAGTTTTTATTTTGATCAGAATAAAAACAGACAAGAAAAAAATTTTGCTTCCTGCTCTTCGAAGTCTCCAGACTTTGAATAGTGGTACATATAACTATACAACAGCAATGGATATTAGTTCTTTAGTAGTGATTATAAAAACATCCGGGAATTTTATTCCTACAATTCCTTCAGATCCCGCACATCCATCCAGCCAATTTTGCCGTCGGCAATTTTGATCTTTCTCCAGTTGTCGAGGGTTTCAAGAATTTGCACTTTGGTGCCTTCATGAAGGGTGAAATTGAGTTCACTGTTCATGGTTGGCGCATTTTTAACACTTACCTGCGGCGCGAAAACAATGGCAAATTCAGCCTTTTCAACCAGCGTTTTGTTCTGATAAGCAAAGGTCACTGCAATGAAAACCAAAACGGCACAGACCAGACTGCTGATAAAAAACAGTTGTTTCCGGCTGGTAAAATCAGAAAAATGGTACAACAAAAATAAGACAGCAAATAAAACAGCAAATACCACAGCTATGGTTGCCCAGGTATTGTATGAATACCTCAAGACCACATTTTCGCGGTAATTATCCCCTATGCTTTTAGGCAATGGTTCAATATTGTCAATGGTCATTCTGTTTGCAAAATCGAGGTTGAACAAGACATCGTCGTCATTGGGTTTGATTTGCAAGGCTTTTTCGTAATAATAAACAGACTGTGCTACCTCATTCGTTTTGTAATAGGTATTGGCTATATTATAATACAGTTCATATGAAACGATACCCTTTTTCTCGATATCAGAATAAACCTGCAAAGCCTCGGCATACTTTTCACTTTGGTACAGTTTATTGGCCTGCACAAATAAACTGTCAACCGATTGCGCACTGAGTGTTGTAAAGGTTAAAAGGATCAACAAAATCCAGATCCTGTACAGGTTCCTTTTCATTTTTTTGGTATAGGTTACTTTAAACATAGTTAGTTTATGATAAGAAACGATCCAATTTTGCCAAAACACTTTTTGCCTTTTCGTATTCCTGCTCCATCATAACGTTGGTGGTCGGAGTATACCGGGCATAATTACAGTCGTCGAGTACGGTGATCAATTCATCAATAACTGTTTGTTCCACTTTTTTGTTCTGAAGCAATTCAGCCACTTTGTCTATGCTTATATCTGCTGTCTCAGCCTGCAATTTGCCTTTCAAATAATTGTGCAGCGCTCTTTCGAGGGCTTCGTAAAACGATTCTTTATTTCCGAGTTTTTTTCTGGCCTCTGATAAATATTTTCGCGCCAGCCTGTCGGCCTTTCTGCGTTTGTTGCCCACCACATCCTGGTCTCTCTCTTCTTTCTTGTTGCCCAGAAAGATCCCGACAGGAATGGCCAATAAAGGGGCGAGCAATAAAATGTAAAACAGTACAGAACCATAAAAATCTGTTTTTTCCTCTGCCGGTTTTAAGTCGGCTTTGGTTTTGATAAACCGGATGTTGGTCTCTTTACCAGGCACCGATTGCTTGGAGATAGCCCGGCTATCATCCTCGGTTAACTCCTTACCTTCCGGCGCGTCGATGATCAGCGGGTCTGACACAATGGTAAAATATTTTTCGGCTTTGGGATCGAAATAGGAAAAAGATACTTCAGGGATCTTGAATTTTCCTTTGAACTGAGGAACAATAGCGTACTGATCGTAAACCGTACCCTGTAATCCGGAAAGAGATACATTTATCTTTTCCTGGTGCTCAGGTTCAAATATTTCCAGGCCCACCGGTGAAACGAATTTAGGAAGTTCTATGAGTTTCAGGTTGCCATTTCCGGTAACTTCCACCTTGATATTGGTCGACTCATTAGCTTTCAAATTTGTTTTTCCAGCCGTAACATTAAACTTAAAACTACCCACAGCTCCTTTAAAGTCTATGGGTTTATTTTCCTCAGGAAGGGCTTTTACTTCAATAGTCCTGTTGCCCGTGGTTACGGTGAAGTTTGTTTCTTCAAACATCATATTTCCGAAAAAATCCCTTCTTCCCATAGGTGTTCCTGCTACTATTTCCATTTCCAGGGGATCGACCTGTAATTTACCTGCCCTGTTCGGAATTAATACCACCTTTTTTACCACTACAAAACGGTATGGTTCTCCCTGAAAAGTGCCGTCTTGTGCCTGCCAGTCAGATACTTCTATATTCTGTTTCCAGAATCCGTCAAATGCCGGACTCGAAGTTTCCCTGGTATTCTGCACATTGACCTTCCCGGTATTTACATAGAGTTTGTATATCACAGAAAAACTCTCACCTACATACGGATTGACATTTGAAACCTCCGCCACCAGGTGTACGTTTTGAGAAGCCAGATACCGCGGATCGTTGCTGTCTTTTGGTATGTTTACCGCATCCGTGACCTGAACCCTCACCGCATTGGACTTTATGATCTCGCCATCATAGGTGATGCTGGCAGAACCAATTAAAAAACTGCCTTTTGACAAAGGCTGAATAATATAGGTATAGGTTTGTTTAAAGGATGTTTTTCCGTTGATTGAGGAAAAACTGGTCGCCTGGCTTGGGCCGGCCAGCACGGTAAAATTTTCAAATCTCGGCGGTGTAAAATCGTCAGCTCCCTGCTTGTCAATGGTAAAATCCACCCGCAGGCGTTCATTCATACCCAGCGCGGTTTTGCTCACTGCGGCTTTAAACGTTACCTGAGCAAAACCAAACTGTACGGTAAAAAATAACAGGAAGATGGCTTTTAATTCTCTTCTCATTTACTTACTATTTGTTTTACCAATCTTTTTCGTTTTTCACTTTTTGTCCCTTTACCTCTTTGGCATTTACTTTTTTCTGGGTTTTGTTCTCTTCATTGTTCATGGCATCCAACAGCTGTTCCATTTGTTGCTGCGACAACTGGTTTGGATTGGGTTGTTTTGGCGGATCCTTTTTGTCCTGATCTTTTGGCTGATTCTGCTGGTCATTTTTGTCCTGATCCTGCTCTTCCTTGTTCTTATCCTGGTCTTTCTGGTCTTTGTCTTTGTCCTTTTGCTGATCCTGATTCTGATCTTTTTTCTGATCCTCCTTTTGGTCCTTGTCTTTGTCCTTTTTCTGATCGTCCTCATTT
>Ga0209392_1000211_pt1 | contig 12217 bp, 12 predicted proteins | sample PPLLak3cmMay2015_FD_187252 | JGI IMG/M metagenome (GOLD analysis project Ga0209392, IMG submission 187252) | Freshwater sediment microbial communities from Prairie Pothole Lake near Jamestown, North Dakota, USA - PPLs Lake P7 Core (1) Depth... | ecosystem: Environmental > Aquatic > Freshwater >...
TGGAGCGCCTTACATACCGCTCTTAAAAAATTCGTCATACTCGATCTTTAAATTCTGCCCAACGGTGTGTTTTCGGGGCACGGTTCCTTCTTTGAAACATTCAAAGACCGTCTTTTTACTCTCAGGTATCGGCAACAACCCGGTTTCCGCATCTATTTTGGCAAAAACAATATCATCCGGTACCTGAAAAACTCTAACCGGCTTACTTTCCAGTATCCGATTCATAAAATCGAGCCAGATAGGGGCTGCCGCACTCGCACCGGTTTCTCCTTTTCCGAGAGAAGCTTCTTCATCAAACCCTACCCATGTTCCCGTAATGTATTGAGGCGTATAGCCGACAAACCAGGCATCATTCATATCATTGGTCGTTCCGGTCTTACCGGCTACAGGGCGGTTCAGGGCCTGAACCCTTTTTCCGGTCCCCTCTTTTATAACACTTTCCAAAAGGCTTGTTATCAGGTATGCTGTGCTTTTTTCAATAACTTTTTCCTTCTCAACTTCAGTCTCTTCAAGAATGTTTCCATGCCTATCGACAATTCTGGTAATGAAAACCGGTTTTACACGATAGCCCATATTCGAAAAAACCGCATAAGCATTAACCAACTCCAAAAGAGAAACACCTGAAGAACCCAGCGCAAGAGAAAGATCCCTTTGCAATGGAGAGGTGATTCCTAATCTTTTAGCATAATCAATCGTGTAACCAACCCCTATGTCCTTGAGTATCTTGATGGTAACAAGATTTCTAGAGTGGGCAAGAGCATCCCTAAATAAGGTCGGACCATAAAATTTCTGGCTGTAATTTTTCGGTTTCCACACAAAATTTTGTCTCCTGTCCTCATAAACCACGGCTGTGTCCAAAATGACCGACGCCGGAGTGTAACCTTTGTCAAGTGCTGCAGCGTAAACTATTGGTTTAAAAGCACTTCCTGGTTGTCGCCTTGACTGGATAGCTCGATTAAACTGACTTTGTTCAAAATCCCTTCCTCCCACCATTGCTTTGACATGCCCCGTTTCAGCCTCAAGGCATAATAAAGCCGACTGAACTTTCGGTTCCTGCTCGAGCGCTAATTCCCAAATATTGTTTTCAGCTTGTTTTTCAATCGTTTTGACATATATCACGTCACCAATTCTCAAAACGTCTCCCGGCTTTTTTACACTATTTTCATGATAGGCAACGCCGGGATCCGGCTTCCTGGCCCAATCCATTCTTTTTAGCGGAATAATGCCCGTATCATCTCCGATTCTCACGATGGTCTCATTGTTCGATTCCCTAATATCTGTTACAATTGCCTGTACGATTTGATTTTTTTCAAGGGGTTCCTCTTTTATCTTTTCTTTAATTTGGTCACTAAACGTTTCGATTTCTTCCTTAGCCAAGTTTGTTAAGGAACCTCTGTACCCCTGCCGCTTATCCAAATCTCTCAAACCTTTTTCAATTTCTTGTACCGCGGTTTTCTGCATATCGATATTTACAGAGGTGTAAACTTGTAATCCCCCGTTGTATAGAAGATCCCGTCCATATTTTTTTTCAACATATTGACGAACATACTCCGTATAATAAGGAACCTTTTCCAGATACCAATTTCGTCTTGTTTTTATATTCAAGGGCTCACTTAACGCCTCGGCTGCTTGCATATTGGTAATATAACCTTCGGCAACCATTCGGTTCAGAACATAAACCTGCCTGTTACGAGCCCTTTCAGGATATTTGAACGGAGAATACCTGGTGGGCGCCCGCGGAAGACCGGCTAAAATCGCACACTCGGCTAAAGTGAGTTCTTGAACATCTTTATCAAAATAATTTTCAGCCGCCGCCTTTACTCCATAGGCACCATGACCAAGATAAATCTGATTCAAATAAAGAAAAAGGATTTCTTCTTTACTGAATGTCTTGTCGATCCTGTAAGCGAGTATCACCTCCCTTATTTTTCGTTGATAACTTTTTTCCGGAGATAAAAAAAATGATTTGGTCACCTGCTGAGTAATGGTGCTTCCGCCCTGAACAATTGATCCCGCCTCAATATTTTTTAGAAATGCACGCAGGATACTGAGCAAGTTAATTCCCTTATGCTGGTAGAATCGGTCATCTTCCGCCGCAATAAAGGCGTTTTTAAGCATATCAGGCATATGGGAAAGAGGAATCACAATTCTTCGTTCATTAAAAAACTCCGCTATTTTCCGGTTATCATCGGAAAAAAAGGTGGTAACGGTGGGGGGATTGTAATCCTTTAATGAGGATATTTTGGGAAGATCCTGGTTAAAGTACATGTATCCCCCCACCGTAATCAGAACTGCGGTTGTTAAAGTTATAAATCCGACTAAAATAAAAACGCCCAAGATAAAGGACACAATATTTCCGGGTTTTCGTTTGGATCTCCTTTGGAGTATCTCACTTTTACTTCTTTGCTTTTTTATCATTTATAGATATCCTCAACCATATTTCTTTAACCGACGCAAAAAATTTTAAGTTCAATTGCCGCATACTTTTCGGCATGTATTAAAGTGATTTTAATATTTAACAAAACAAGACTCTTTGAGCAAGTTCACCCGGCACATGATGTATGGAAAATGAAAATGTTCATTGACATTTCTTTGTCGCATGGATAACAAAATAAACTTGGTTCGAAATACAAAAATCACAAAAATATTCTATCAATAATTTCCGTCAGTTGGAAATTTTAATTTTCTTTTTCTTTCATATAGTCACTTTAGTTAATGGAGCATCAAAAAAATGGCGGATCTAAACTTTGACAAAATGGACGGCCTTATCCCCGCAATCGTGCAGGATTATAAAACAAATGACGTACTAATGCTGGCGTTCATGAACAAAGAAGCATGGATTCACACCGTTTCCACGAAAAAAGCTACCTTTTATAGCCGAACCCGTAAAGGGTTATGGGTCAAAGGTGAAACCTCCGGCCATATTCAAGTTGTCAAGGAAATTTTTATCGACTGCGATAATGATACGATATTGCTCAAGGTGGAACAAATCGGTAGTGCCGCTTGCCATACGGGATATGCCAGCTGTTTCCATAAAAAAATTGAAGACGGTCAAATAAAAGTAATTGGTGAACCAATATTCGACCCTAAAGAAGTTTACAAATAATCAATCTTCTTAAACAATTCATCGGAAAGAATCCAAATGTTTTCCGGACTATTTAGCAGGATCAATAAATGAGCGTGAGCAGATTAAAAGACATTTCGCCATTCATCGTCATGGATGTCTTGGAAAGAGCCCATGAACTCGAAAGACAAGGTATTCGGGTTATACACCTGGAGGTTGGTGAACCTGATTTTGACACTCCCGCCTGCATCAAAAAGGCAATTTGTAAGGCAATGGATGAGGGACAAACCCATTATACACATAGCTTAGGCATTTTTGAACTCAGGGAGGCTATTTGCCATCACTACCACGAGAAATATGGAGTGACCGTATCCCCTGATCAAGTACTGGTTTGTTCAGGCACCTCCCCTGCCATGCTTATCATGTTTGCCGCATTATTGGAAAAGGACGACCAGGTCATTATTTCAGACCCCCATTATGCCTGTTATCCTAATTTTATCAAATTTCTGGATGCCCAGCCCGTTATGGTTAAGGTTTTTGAAGAAGATGGTTTTCAATACCGTCCGGAAGCTATCAAGAAAAAAATCAATCATAAAACAAAAGCGATCTTTATAAACTCACCTTCCAATCCCACCGGTAATCTGTTATCTTCTGAACGTATGGCTGAAATAGCCGAATTTTCGCCATACATTCTTTCCGATGAAATTTATCATGGCCTGGTTTACGAAGGAAAAGAGCATTCTGTTTTGGAATTCACCGATCATGCCTTTGTTTTAAACGGTTTCTCAAAACTTTTCGCCATGACCGGACTTCGCCTTGGATATGTCATTGCTCCGAAAGATTTTATCCGACCGATGCAAAAAATTCAGCAGAACTTTTTCATTTCAGCAAATTCTCTGATTCAAAAAGCCGGCATTGCCGCTTTAAAGGAAGCGCAAAATGATATCATAAACATGAAAAATATTTATAATCAACGGCGCCTTTACATGATTGACCGGCTGAAAAAAATGGGACTCGGAATCACGGTAGAACCTACGGGAGCTTTTTATGTTTTTGCCAATGCAAAACATATATCAAACGATTCGTATAAGCTCGCTTTTGATATTTTGGAAAAAGTATTTGTAGGAGTCGCGCCGGGTATCGATTTTGGAAGCAATGGTGAGGGATACCTTCGCTTTTCATATGCCAATTCTCTTGAAAATATTGAAGAGGGCCTCAACAGGCTCGAAAATTATCTAAACAGTATTTAATTTAACTTTTGTGCAAACACATTCATGATTATTAAATCCGCAGTCTTTATTAAAAGCGCCGTCAAACCGTCACATTACCCGGACCCGCTGTTTTCTGAAATCGCTTTTGCCGGTCGATCCAATGTAGGAAAATCTTCCCTGATCAACGCATTGCTCAACCGGAAAAGTCTGGTTAAAACCAGCCGTACCCCCGGACGAACTCAACTAATCAATTTCTTCATGATCAATGAATCTTTTTATTTTGTGGATCTCCCGGGATACGGATATGCAAAGGTCCCCCCGAAAATAAAAAAGGAATGGGGACCAATGATTGAATCCTATCTTTTTAATCGAAAAAATTTAGATGCTGTTGTCCTTGCCATGGATATTCGAAGAACTCCAAAAGAAGATGAAAAAAACCTTTTGAAATGGTGTTCCCATCTAAATCTTGAAAGAATCCTGGTTCTTACAAAATCCGATAAATTATCGAAAAACAAGCAGATTCAGCAGCAATCCGTCTATGCGAAATCTCTTTTTATCGATAAAAGCGAATTGTTTCTATTTTCCGCAAAAAGCCTTCAGGGAAAAGAAAATATTATAACAAGACTTGAAACAATTATTTCCAATGCTTCCCAAAAGGTTCTTACGTGAATCATTCAACAACAAATTTTAAATCAGGATTTGCTGTAATTATAGGTGCGCCCAATGTGGGCAAATCCACGTTGCTAAACCGTTTGCTTGGCGAAAAAATATCGATTACATCTCGAAAACCTCAAACAACTCGCAATAAAATTCTGGGCGTCTTTCACAGGCCGGACGCCCAGATCGTTTTTTTGGACACGCCGGGGATTCATGCGGCCAAAGATATATTCAACATAAGAATTGTAGAGCTTGCCCTTTCATCCATTGGTGATGTCGATGTGGTTCTTATGATTGCCGACATCAAAAAGCCTGATCATGTTTCCGAGAAAATTTTATTAAGAACGTTGCCGGCGACCAATAAACCGGTGATTTTGGCCCTCAACAAAATCGATCGGCAAAAATCTTTAAATGTCGCATCAATTGCGGAGCAATGGAGCAGTATTTATTCATTTGACTCCATATTTCCGATTTCCGCAAAATTCGGTTTTGGAATCGAAAAGCTTATCGACGCTCTTGTAAATATACTTCCTCCCGGACCACCTTTTTTCTCGGAAGACACCCTCACCGATATGCCCATGCGATTTATCGTCTCTGAAATCATCCGGGAAAAAGTTTTCCGTCTTACCGGAGAGGAAATACCTTATTCCATTGCCGTGACCGTTGAAAAATATGAAGAAAAAAATAATTTGTCCGTTATTTATGCAATAATTCATGTTGAAAAAAATTCACAAAAAGGAATCGTTATAGGAAAACAAGGACAAATGTTAAAAAAAGTCGGCCAGGACTCCAGAAAAGATATTGAAAAACTTTTAGGCCACCCAATTTTTCTCAATTTATTTGTCAGGGTACAAAAAAATTGGAGCAAAGACACAAAGGCGTTAAGAAAGTTTGGATATTAATGATTTTATCTTTTCATCCGCTGATTTCCGCTGATAAAAATATTCTATGCGCCGGCAGAGATCCCAAAAATCAGGATCTTGAAGCTATTAAACAGGCCGATGCCATTATTTTGCCCTTAGGGTGCAAAAAAACTCTTTATGACCTGGTCCGGGAAAACTGCCGGTATGTATTTCCCAACTATGACATGCGATTTGATTTTCCCGGTAAACTTGGTCAAATTGAGCTATTCCGAAAAATGGAAGCCAACCATCCGGACACTAAATCCTTTTGTGATTTAAAAAACTTTGAATGGCAATACAACCTTTCAAAAAAAAAATGGCCCCTGAACCTTCCGTTCGTATCTAAATTCGATTGGGGAGGCGAAGGAGAGACCGTCTTTTTGAATCGCACGATTTCCGATTTTTTATCTTTTATCGAAATGGCTCGCCGTTTTGAAAATACGGGCCAACAAGGTTTTTTGATCCAGGAATGGATACCGACCGCCTTTAAATCCTTAAGGACTGTCGTTGTCGGTGAACAGCTAATTTCCTACTGGCGTATTCAAAAATACCGGAATCAGTTTAAAGCGAGTCTATCTTCCGGAGCTGTTATTGATTATCAATCCGATCCCGCGTTGATTGAGAAAGCAGAATCCGATCTTAGGCTTTTTCTTAAAAAAACAAACATTAACCTTGCCGGGTTTGATTTTCTTTTTTCACCCTTATCCTCAAAACCGTATTTTATTGAAATTAACTATTTTTTTGGTAGAAAGGGCTTAGGCGGATCTGAAAAATTTTATATGATGTTGATAAAAGAAATCAACCACTGGCTTAAGTCCCTGGGATTTTCTCGTTGTCTTGAGATTGATACCCATTAAAAACGAAACATTTGTAAAGCCGATACGTTGCACAACCCATGGATCCATTTAACTTTAATATTGAAATCGAACATATAAGAAAAGAAAAAGACAGGGCTCGCATTCTGAGAGCCACCCAATGGTGGAAACGAAAAATCTCCGGGGGGATATGCTATTACTGTAAAAATTCTGTTAAACCTAAAGAATTGACCATGGATCATATCGTGCCTCTTTCACGAGGCGGTTTAAGTACAAAAGGAAATGTTGTTCCTTCATGCAAAGCATGTAATAACAAAAAGAAACAACTTTTACCTATGGAATGGGATCAATATTTGAAGAATATATCGGATAATTCATAAAACATGGGTCACTGGGGGGGAATGGAGTAAAAGCCGGTTATTGCTTTGGTTAACAAAAAAACGGCATTTTTAGTGACCCATGCTAAAATAATTTAATCATCCCGCCTTGATGGATCAACCTGGCCCAAATTTGAACCGGTAACACGTTATTTTCTGTTGACAATCTGGACAAGGTTAAAGAAAATGAACGGATGTAATTTTTTTCAACCACAATGGGATCGATTAATTTTGCAAGACGCTGACCTGAAAACAAAAGAAAGGAAAAATGAATGCCCTCCGGCCTTGAACTTCTCAAATCAATCGACATGTTTTCAACATTTACACAGGAAGAATTGGAAAAGATCGCTCCCCTGGTAAATCCCATGAAGGTTATGGAAGGTGAGATCCTTGCCAAAAAAGGTTACCGTGCCCGCACCTTTTTTATAGTAATCAAGGGTGATTTCTTGCTTTCTTTTCAGAACGGTAAAGCAATCACGCTTCATAATAAGGGAGATATCATGGGTTGGTCCACCCTGGTAGCGCCTTTTGAATACAGAGGTACTGTCATCGCTCTGACCAATGGAGAAGTGTTGACACTGCAGGGTCAGGAATTTTACCTGCTGCTTCAAAGCGAGTCGGCTTTGAGTAGTAAAATCATGAATGAAATCAACTCAATAATTGCCTCAAGAACACCTTATCACGAGGTTTGAACCGATATAACACTAAAATTTCAAGGAGGAAGACTTTGTACGGATTAGAAAATATCTCCGCGCATAATGGATGGGCTATAACCTTTGTAGGCGTTACCATTGTTTTTACCGGATTAACGCTGTTGTGCTTAAGCATCGGCCAGTTACACAAAATATTAGGTTTATGGGAGAATAAAGATACCTCTATAACCAATCAAGACCGTAAAACATTAACCTCTAACGCGGCAAATGCTTTTCCCAAACCAGTCATGCCCGTTAAAGATCTCGAAACCATTGCCCAATACAAACTGATAGTCGAACGACTCCAACAACCGTTTTCCCTTCCCAAATTGCTCGATATTGCAGTAAAAATCGGACTGGACCGGCCACATTCAACAATCAATACTCTATTGGTTAAAAAGATAATTGTTCCGGATGGAAAAGGTTATTTTATTTGGACATTATAATTTAAATTCACAGGATCTGAAAAAACAGAAAAATCGGATTAAAAGGGGAAGATTTAATGGCACAACTTTTTCTTGAATTTTTATCCAATACCGGATTTGCTCTTGCTGATTATCGTCATCTCATTATGATTTTAACAGGGATCATTTTCATATATCTGGGCATCGCCAAACATTACGAACCTCTTTTGCTGGTACCTATCGGATTTGGTATTCTGGTCGGCAACATCCCTGTTTTTAAAGGCCTCGGGCTTGGAATATATGAGGACAGCAGTGTGCTTCATTACCTGTATATGGGGGTAACTTCCGGAGTTTATCCCCCTCTTATTTTTTTAGGGATCGGAGCCCTTACCGACTTTTCCACGATGCTGGCAAGGCCCATGCTGATGCTTTTGGGCGCAGCGGCACAAATGGGTATCTTTGCCACTTTTCTTGGCGCTCTTGCTTTGGGGTTTGCGCCGAATGAAGCCGCTTCCATTGGAATTATCGGCGGAGCCGACGGGCCTACCGCCATATTTTTAACCGCAAAATTGGCCCCGCATCTTATCGGCCCCATCGCCGTTGCCGCCTATTCCTACATGGCCCTTGTCCCTGTGATTCAACCACCTATTATGAAGCTTCTGACCACCAGAAAAGAACGGTTAATCCGAATGGAAGAACCCAGGGAAGTCTCAAAAAAAGAAAAAATCATATTCCCTATCATAGGCTTTTTGCTCTGCTGCTTTGTGGCGCCCGCGGCCTTACCCCTTTTAGGCATGCTCTTTTTTGGTAATCTGCTAAAAGAATGTGTAGTTGCCGAACGTCTGGCCCAAGCCGCGCGAACATCCGTTCTCGATACCGTTACCATTCTTCTTGGCCTGACTGTCGGCGCCAGTACCCAGGCCGATGTATTTCTGACACCCCAGTCCGTTGGCGTTTTTATTCTTGGCGCTGTTTCCTTTGGTATAGCCACCGCCTCAGGGGTTATTTTCGCCAAAATCATGAATCTGTTTTTGAAAACCAAAATTAATCCACTCTTAGGTGCAGCCGGTGTATCCGCGGTGCCGGATTCCGCTCGTGTCGTTCAAATAGTGGGACAAGCGGAAGACCCCAATAACTTTTTGTTGATGCATGCCATGGCACCCAATATATCAGGTGTAATCGGTTCCGCCATCGTAGCTGGTGTTTTATGGAGTTTTATTGGATAATGGATAAAACCACAGACAATTCAAAGCGGCTGGCCACCATTTTAATTTACGGTCGCGTTCCTCTGATATTCATTGGATTGGTCTGTGCTTTGGGTGTCATGTGGACAAAAGACCCCATCATTTACACCCTTGGGGTTTCTATTCTTTTCATTGCCATGGCATTCGATGTCTCAGGTGTGTGGATCAGCTCGCGTTTCGAGCAGGTCCCTGCGCTGATTCATCTCGCCGACCGGGTGATGGACAAGCTGGTTTATTCAATGATTTTTCCATTGGTGGCGGTCGGGGAAATGTGGCGGCTTCAGCAGATGGGCACGGAAGTTACCAGAGGTGAACGGCTTCACGCTATCTTTGTGCTCATTCTTTGTATCACGGTACTAATAAGAGACAATTTTGCGCATTTTATGCGCAATTTTTCCATTCGAAAGGGTGAACAACCCGAACCCAATGAATTAAGCCGTTTGAGAATTTTGGTTGCGGCGCCTGTTGCAGCCATTTTATACGCACATGCCTTTTATATTCCTGGTTTCTCACACTTGCCGTTTCTTGGTTGGTTTTCCTGGTTCGGACATATCTCCTTAAGACTTCTTTTTTTCATAGAGATCCTTTTTCTTGTGATCAATTTCGGGTCAATCGCTCGCCATTGCAAAAAATACGGGAGCTTATGCCTGGACGAATTGTGCTTTGAAAATGATCTTCTCAGAACAAGGATCCTGTCGTTTTTTCCGAATACCCTCACCGTCATGAACGCCATTATGGGTTTGCTGTCGGTTTTTTTTGCTTACCAGGGAAGAATACAAGAGGCCTATTTGATTTTGATCGGGGCAGCTTTTTTCGACAAACTGGATGGTGCTCTCGCAAGAAAGCTAGGATTGACCCAGTCTAAAAATACCCAGGGCTCCCATGGGAATATTACCATGGGGGCCATTTTGGATGACATCTCCGATGCCATCAGTTTTTGTATATGCCCCGGATGGATCTTTTATATTGTTTTTTCCGAACATTTGAACGATATTAGTTTTCTATTTCCCATCGGAGCCATATCCATCTTTTACGCACTCATGGGAATCACTCGCCTTATTTATTTCACCCTGGACAAGAATCCCATTCCAGGATTCTTCAAAGGGTTGCCAACCCCTGCCGCAGCATTGCTTGTCACAGCTCCCATAATCATTTTCAACCACAACTCGACCGCTCAAAGCGATATGGTTGTTTTCTGGGGAAATTTCTGTTTTTTCTGGATGATTTTCATTGGAATAATGATGAATTTTTATCCCATTCGTTATCTTCACGTAGGCCGATTTATGGATCAACATCCTTGGTTTACCTGGGCAAGTATCCTTTTTCTTTTCATTTTTATTTTTACACCATATTTTGGCCACGCTGCATTTGCTCATATGATTTCATATCTATTATCTCCCTTCATTACCCGAAAAATAAAAACCGATTTGACAACTTCAAAATAAAATGAGCGTTCAGGTAAAAAGATACGGCTCATGGTAAGCTGATTTCCAGACTTGATATTTATTAATAGAAATGATACGTTATGACCGTTCAATCAAGTCAATATTTGATGGTTTTGTAAAAATTTCAAAAATAAAGAAATACCGGTGATTTGATGGTTCTTGCAGACAAAGACCTTCAGAGTCTTTTTGATTGTCTTAAGCAAAGGCAATATCGATTGCTGGGTTCCACCTTTAACCATTCCGCCATTGTTTATGACGACATCGAAAATGCTGAAGATATTCCGCGAGGCTATAGTGATCATCAGGCAGGTGGAATCTATCGCCTTTTGAAAACCAATACATCCGCACATTTTGATTATGTGGTCGGCCAGCATTCCTGGAAAAAATACCTTTTCCCTCCCGAAAAACCCCTCTTTGAAGTGCACCGCAAACCAGACGGTTTCGAGATTTGCGAAATAAAAGAAGAATCAGCGCCCATGGCATTTATCGGTGTAAGACCGTGTGACCTTGCTGCCATTGCGATTCTTGATAAGATTCTGCTGGAAGGTCCATATCAGGATCTATTTTATAAGCGAAGGCGCGAGAACCTGCTGATAGTTGCGGTCAACTGCACTCGACCATCCGGAACCTGCTTTTGTGTCTCCATGAATACCGGCCCCAGGGCGGAATCGGGATTCGACCTTGCACTTACCGAAGTGATGGAATTTAACCAACATTACTATGTGGTGGAAAGCGGATCACAAAAAGGACAGGAGATTATGGAGGAACTGCCGGTTCGGGAGGCCTCCCAAACTCAGTTGGACAAGGCACACAATCTTTTAAACGAAGCAGCCGGGAAAATGGGGCGACGACTTGAAACAGACAACCTTAAAGATATTCTTATACGCAATTTTGAAAATCCCCGCTGGGACATAACGGCGCAAAGGTGTCTTGGATGCGGCAATTGCACCCTGGTTTGCCCCACCTGTTTTTGTACTAACATAAAGGATATTACCGAACTGGACGGCAGGACCGCCTACCGCCTCCAAGAATGGGATTCCTGCTTTACCCTTGATCATTCATATATATCCGGTGGGAGTCTTCGCACTTCCGCCAGGGCCCGGTACCGGCAATGGATGACCCATAAGCTTGCCGATTGGATAGATCAGTTTGGGATGTCGGGATGTGTCGGCTGCGGACGCTGTATCACCTGGTGCCCGGTAGGCATTGACATTACCGAAGAAGTGCATGCCATTCGGGAAAGCGAAGCAAAAAACAGATAGCCGTTTAAAGGATTACCACATGGAATCGCTTGATAAAATTTTGAGAGAACATCCTTTTTTGAAGGGATTGGAAGAGCGCTATCTTGATCTGATTACCGGGTGCGCCGCCAATATGGTGTTCAAAAAAAACGAATTTTTGTTTCG
>Ga0209392_1000215_pt1 | contig 12164 bp, 13 predicted proteins | sample PPLLak3cmMay2015_FD_187252 | JGI IMG/M metagenome (GOLD analysis project Ga0209392, IMG submission 187252) | Freshwater sediment microbial communities from Prairie Pothole Lake near Jamestown, North Dakota, USA - PPLs Lake P7 Core (1) Depth... | ecosystem: Environmental > Aquatic > Freshwater >...
GAACTGCATCGCGACGAGGGGCAACAGCAGCAGGAGCGCCGCCGTGCCCCAGGCCGCGATCCGCCAGCGGCGGCCGTGCCTTTCGATGCCGTTTTCCGCGTTTCCTGCCATGGCAATGACTCCGTGCGCGTGCGAGATCGTCAGCAAGCCTGACGATTCACGAGCGGCGTGGGGAAGTTATCAGGCTTTGCCCGGCCTTGGCTCCGTGCCGACGCTCAGTTCGGTGAGCTCCTCAACGCCGCAGCTGCAGCGCCGATCGTTCACGCCGCTGCGCGGCTGCCCGTCATGCGAGCGCAGCGCGGATCCCCCACCCTGCCATCAGCAGCCCCACGGCAGCGACCCAGCTGCCGGCGACCCGGACCGCGATGCGGGTCCAGGGCTGCCGTAGCGACACGACCAGCGCGGACACGAGCGCGAGCACCACGAACACCGTTGCGACGATGCCCAGCAGCGCCGTCGCGTCCCGCCCTGCCGACTCGAGACCGGCGCCGTTGAGCGCGCCGTGCACGATCCCGAGCGCAGCGGATAGCAGGACTACAAGCGACGGCGCGAGCCGAATGCTGGCCGCGGCCAGCACGCCGAGGGCAAGCAGGGAAAGCACCGGCGCCCAGGACGGCGGCGTGAGCCGGCGATCCCGCCCTCGCCCGCTACGCCGGCCGCGTCGCCGACTCCGGCGAGGGCCGCTGGACGGTGCAGGCCGCGGTCGACACGAGCGCGCCGGCCCCGGTGCTGACGGCGGCGCTCTACGCGCGCTTCGCCTCGCGCGGCGGCACGGACTTCCAGAACCGCCTGCTTTCGGCGCTGCGCCACGCGTTCGGCGGGCACCAGGAACCGCCGCGCTAGCGCGCGCACAGGCACGTCCTGGACGCACATCACGTTCACCGCCACTGCACTGGCACACGCCGATCGGCGATGCCATCGCCCGCTCGCGGACTCTTGTCGCCAGTCACGCCGCGCCGGCTCGCTACCGAGGATCATTGCGCTTCTCCCAAACGAACCCTCCCGCGCCATGACACTCACTCGCCTGATCCCGGCCCTCTTCTTCGCCTGTTCCCTGGCGGCCTCGGCCATGCCGCCCGCACCAACGACGGGCACCGCGCTCTCCGGCACTGTTCTCGAAGCCAAGGACGGTGGCGGCTACACGTACCTGCGCCTGCGCACGAAGAATGGCGAGGTGTGGGCCGCGGTTCCGGCAGCGCAGGTCAAGACGGGCGCCGAAGTGAGCATCGCCAATCCGCAGACGATGAGCGGGTTCCAGAGCAAGGCGCTGAACCGGACCTTCGACACCATCATCTTCGGCACCCTCGCCGGCGCCGGAACCCAGGCTGCGCCCGACCTGCGCGCGATGCACGCGGGCGCGAACCAGGCGCCGAAGGTCCCCGAAGTGAAGGTCGAGAAGGCGAAGGGCGCAAATGCCCAGACCGTCGCGGGGATCGTCGCAAGCGCACCGAAGTTCAAGGACAAGCCGGTCACCGTCCGCGGTCAGGTCGTGAAGTTCTCCCCCGGGATCATGGGCAAGAACTGGTTGCACCTGCGCGACGGGACAGGCTCCAGCCGCGACGGCACCGACGACCTCATCGTAGTCACGAACGACTCGACGAGCGTTGGCGAGGTCGTGCTCGTCAGCGGCACCGTGCGGACCGATCGCGACCTCGGCATGGGCTACTCGTACAAGGTGCTGGTGGAGGACGCCCGGCTGGCGAAGTGAGCGCCGCGGCCCTGCCGCCGCAGGTGGTCCTGGCTTCCTCCGGTCACATCTTGTGGCACTTCTGGCAGGGGGCCATGCCCTTGTCGAACTTCATCAACCTGGCCCGGCCGCCGTCCGTCGTCCGGGCTTGACAGCAGGCGGCGTTCCTATCAAAGTGATATCACTTTGATAAGGAGGCCGCGATGCAACAGTCCCCCCGCACCCAGGAGGTCGAACGCACCAGCCCGAGCGGCTACCTCTGGGTCGCCATCGGCATCGCGCTGGTCGCCGCCGGCATCTTCCTCGTCGTCCGCCCGATGGGGCTGCCCTTCCTCGCACTCGGCATCGTGCTGATCGTGCTCGGCGCGTTCACGCTGGCCGGCCTCTACATGCTGCAGCCCAACGAGGCCGCGATCCTGCTGCTGTTCGGCGAGTATGTCGGCACCGACCGCTCCGAAGGCCTGCGCTGGGCCAACCCGTTCTACAAGAAGCAGAAGATCAGCCTGCGCTCGCACAACCTGATGAGCGAGCGGCTGAAGGTCAACGACAAGCGCGGCAACCCGATCGAGATCGCCGCCGCGATCGTCTGGCGCGTGCGAAACACCGCGCAGGCGGTGTTCGACGTCGAGGACTACGACGAATACGTGCGCGTCCAGGCCGAGGCCGCGGTGCGCCACCTCGCCTCCTCGTACAACTACGACGAAGGCGAGGACGAGCACTCGACGGAGCCCACGCTGCGCGCCAGCCAGGACAAGGTGACGCAGGCGCTGATCCGCGAACTGGCCGACCGGCTCGACCAGGCCGGCATCTCGGTCGAGGACGCCAAGCTGACGCACCTCGCCTACGCGCCCGAGATCGCGCAGGTGATGCTGCGCCGCCAGCAGGCCGAGGCGATCATCGCCGCGCGCAGCAAGATCGTGCACGGCGCGGTGAGCATGGTCGAGATGGCGCTGAAGGGCCTTTCCGAGCGCGACATCGTGCACCTGGACGACGAGCGCCGCGCGGCGATGGTCTCCAACCTGCTCGTCGTGCTGTGCTCGGAGAACGACACGCAGCCGGTGATCAACACCGGCACGCTGTACCAGTGAGCGGGCGATGAACGCGCTCGCGCTCTGGATTCCCGGCACGCTGCTCGTCGTCGTCGGTGCCGTCCTGCTGGCGCTGGGCCAGGTCGGCTTCGGTGCCGCCATCGCGATCATCGCCGTCGGCGTGGCCGTCGAGTCGGCCGGCGTGCTGCTCTGGGTGAAGCAGCGGAAGACCGCGCGCAAGGGCTAGACGATGTCGTACCTGCACACGCAGCACGGCTGGCCGGTGCGCATCGCCTTCGGCCTCGCCGCGCTCGTCTTCCTCGTGATGCCCGTGGTGCAGCCGCTCGACCAGCCGCTGCCCCGCGCCGTGCTGCTCGGCGGCGCCGCCGTCGCGGTGGCGATGGGACTGCTGTGGAGCCGGATGACGATCCGCGTCGACGGCGACCGGCTGCACTGGTCCTTCGGCCCCGGCTGGCCGCGCTTCTCGCTGCCGCTGGCCGAGGTGCAGTCGGTCGAGGTCACGCGCACGACCTTCTGGCAGGGCTGGGGCATCCACCGCGTGCGCGGCGGCTGGCTCTACAACATCGCCGGGCTGGACGCGGTGCGCATCACGCGCCGGGACGGCAGGCATGTGCTGCTCGGCACCGACGAGCCGCGCCGACTCGCGTCCGCCATCGAGCGCGCGCACGGGCGGCCAGGCGAAGGGGCGCGCCGGTGAGCAGCCCGGACAAGAAGTCCTTCCTGTTGCGGATCGACCCTGCGGTCTGGCAGGAACTCGAGCGCCTCGCGGCGGCGGACCTGCGGTCGGTCAACGCCGAGATCGAGTTCCTGCTGCGCGAATCGCTCGCCAGGCGGGGCCTCCAGCCGAGGGACGCTCGCAAGAAGAAGAAGTGAGGCGGAAGCAGGTCGTCCGGCCGGCCCGTCTCGGCCGGCCGCCTGGAGTCACTCGACCTCCCCGCGAACGATGACCACGCTGCAGGTCGCGGTCTGCAGCAACGCGCTCGACACCGACCCGAGGGTGGCCTTGCCCAGTGCGCCAAGGTCGCGCGGTCCGACGACAATCGCGTCGGCATCCGTCTCGACGGCGACCCGGCACAGCGCGGGTACCACATGGCCGTCACCGATGTGGGCTGGCGCGCGCGAACCCGCATCCCCCATGGCTGCGCGCGCCGCATCGATGGCGGCGGTTCCGAGCTGATGGTCCCAGTTCCTCGTCGTCTCGCCCGGCACTCCCAGCGCCGCGCCGACCGGCCCGAGCTCCGGCCGCACGCTCGCCAGCTCGATGGAGCAACTGCCGAAGGCTGGCGCGACACGCGCCGCCCAGGCCGCCGCCTGATTCGCCGCCTCCGATCCATCGACCGCGACCAGCAGCTTCATGCGCCGTCCGAGGTCCAGGGGGCAACGCGCGTGCGGCGGCATCAGCCAGACCGGGATCGGACTCGACTGCGCAACCCTCAAGGCGACGGACCCCACCAGCAGGCCGCGCAGGGCGCTCAGTCCGCGGGTGCCCATCACGATCAGCTCGGCTCCCTCCCGCCGCGCTTCCGCCACGATCGTCTCCGCCGGCGCGCCGATGCGAACGGCGGACTCCCATGGCACCAGGCCTGCCTGCATCAGCCGCTCGGCCTCCGCGAGGCGCTCGCGACCGACTGCACGCAGCGCCTCGTCGATCAACCCCGGATCGAAGCCGGAACTCGGCCACACATGCAGCGGCGGCGGCACGACGGTCAGCAGGAGCGCCTTCAGCGCATTGTCGGCGGCGCCGCGCCACGCCGACCAGCAGCGGATCATCGCCGTGGAGCATTCGGATCCGTCGACTGCGAAGAGCACGCGCAGGCTGGCTGTCATCTTTCCTCCCGTTGTCGCACGAGCCGGGCGCCGTCAACCGGAAGCCCGACGTTCATCGGCGTTCCTCCAGGGTCCGAACACCTGGCGCGCTCGCCGGCACCGGCACAGCCGCTCCGGCCGGGGCCGTCTGCACGGCGTCGGCGAGATGTTCCGCGGCGAAGTCCGCGGCATCGCGATACGGATGCAGCACGAGCGTCGCGCCGACGGTCTCCATCGCGGCGGCGTCCTCGTCGCTGTGGACGGTGACGGCGGTGCCGCGGTCGAACCCCGCCGCGGCCAGCGACTGCAGCAACGCGGCGTTGATCTCGGGCACCGGCAGCGTGCTGACGATCCAGCGGACGGTGGCCAGCGGCAGCGTTTCCAGCAGGTGAAGGTCCTCGGCATCGCCGAAGCGCGCGTCCATGCCGCGCGCCTGCAGCGCGCGGATCACTTCCGGATCGAAGTCGAACCCGGTCACGCGCACGCCGCGCTGGTGCAGGTCGCCGAGCAGGCGGCTGCCGTAGCGCCCCAGCCCGAAGATGACCACCTCCGGCGCCGCGGCGCCGGAAGCGTGGCCCTCGTCGCTCTCGCGCGTCGGTCGGGCCCGCTCGAACACGCCCAGCCACGGCTCGAGCCGCCGGTACAGCGGCTCCGAGTACAGGATCATGTAGGTCGAGCTGGTGATCGTGATCAGGCCCACCAGCGTGACGAGTCCGAGCGCCGCGGCGTCGACGTGGCCGAGCCCGATGCCCATCGCCACGAACACGATCGAGAACTCGCTGATCTGCGCCACCGTCAGCCCGGCCAGGAAGCCGGTGCGCTTCCGGTATCCCATCACGCCCATGATCACCATCACGATCAGCGGGTTGCCGACGAGGACGAAGGCCGAGAAGGCCAGCGCCGCACCGATCTCGCCGCCGAGGGTCGCGAGGTCGAGCTTCGAGCCGAGATCGATGAAGAAGAACAGCAGCAGGAAGTCGCGCACCGTGGCCAGCCGCGTCGACAGCGCATCGCGATAGGGCGTCGACGCCAGCGAGAAGCCCGCGAGGAACGCGCCCACTTCGCGTGAGAAGCCGAACCACTCGCCCGCCGCCGCCAGCAGCACGCCCCAGGCGATGCCGAAGAGCAGCAGCAGTTCCTGCGAGCGCGCGATCCGCGCGGTCAGCGGCGGCAGCACGAAGCGCATCAGGACGCCGATCACGGCCAGCGCGGCCGCCAGTTTCGCGGCGATGACCGCGGCGGTCGTCCATGGCGCGCTTCCGGTGCTCCAGCTGCCGACCACCATCATGGCGATGACCACCGCGATGTCCTGCACGATCAGGAAGCCGACCGCGATGCGCCCGTGCAGCGAGTCGAGCTCGCGCTTGTCGGACAGCAGCTTGACGATGATGATCGTGCTGGAGAAGGTCAGCGCGACCGCCACGTACAGCGCCTTGACGCCGTCCATGTCCAGCGCGAGCGCCAGCAGGAAGCCGAACACGATCGTGAAGAGCAGCTGGCCGAGGCCGGTCGCCAGCGCGACGGGCCCGAGGTGGCGCACCAGCTTCAGGTCGAGCTTCAGGCCGACCACGAAGAGCAGCACGGCCACGCCGAGCTGCGCCAGCAGGTCGATCTCGTCGTGGGCCTGCACCCAGCCCAGCCCGGACGGCCCGGCCAGCAGGCCGACGAAGATGAAGGCGACGATCAGCGGCTGGCGCAACTGCAGCGCCACCGCGCCGACACCGGCGGCCAGCGCCAGCAGCGCGGCGATCTCGCTGAACGTGCCCTCGAGCATCGGCGTGGACCTCAGGTCATCCCGGTTCCGCGGAGCAGCAGCACGTCGCAGGTCGCGGACAGGACGGTGTGGAGGCTCACGCTGCCGAGGAAGGTGGCGCCCAGTTCGGACTTGCCATGGGCCGCGATCGCGACCAGGTCGGCATCGAGGGCATCGATCCACCGCTCGATGCAGGTCGAGGGGTAGCCGTGCCGGACGTGCAGCACGCGCTGCCCCGGAGCCACACCGGCCGCGTCGACGAAGTCGACGAGGGTCTGCTGCAGCCGCGCCTGCGCGCCGCGTCGCTGGCCGGCCAGGACCGCGGCATCGACGCCCGCATAGCGCGCCAGCCCGTCGTACGGCAGCTCGAAGGCGTGCGCCACGTGCAGCGTGGCCTGCGGCAGCCACGCAGCGCAGGCTCGCAGCGCCGTGCGCGAAGGAGCGGAGAAGTCCGTGGGCACCAGGACCGTTCGATAGTCGAAGGGCGGCGCGCGCTTGACGACCAGCACCGGGCACGGACTGACGCGCAGCAGCTTCTGCGCGGTGGTTCCCACGAACAGATGCCGCACGGGGTGATCGCCGCGTGACCCGATGACCAGCAGCCCGGCATCGACGTCAGCGACGACGCGCGCCAGCTCGGCGGCCGCCCGCCCCGCGCTCGCCCCGACCTCGCAGCGCAGGCCGCTCGCCGCCTCGATCTCGACAGCGCGCCGCCGCAGCAGGTCGGCGGCCATGGCCACGACAGCGTCGGGCGACGCCGGATCGAGACCGGCCGCGTCGGCGGCCCGGCTCACCACGTCCTCCCAGAACGAGGCCGCCGCCACGTGATGCAGGACCAGCGGCACGGACCAGAGCTTCGCCAGCGCGACCGCGCGGTCGACGGCATGCTGACTCGCCGCCGAGAAGTCGGTGCCGACGAGGATGCGGCGGGGCGGTGTGGACATCGATCGCTCTCCTTCGAACACAGCGGCCGCGACGCCGGCCCGGCCGGCGCCGCTCACAGCCGCTGCACCCCGAAGTGGCGCAGGACGGCCTTTTCCGCTTCGACAGCCAGGAACTTCACGGCCCCGAGCACCAGGATCAGTGTCCACGCGGTGCCGTCGAGCGCCACGGTCCTGAACACGAACTGCAGCGGCGGCGCATACGTGAACGCGAGCTGAAGGACGACCAGCGCGACGCTCGCCCACAGCGCCACCGGGTTGGCGGTCAGCGTGTCGCGGGCCATGGAGTGCGCGACGAAGTGGCGCGAGTTGAACAGGTAGACCAGTTCGCCCACGACCAGCATGTTGACCGCAGCCGTGCGCGCCGCGTCGAGCGACTGGCCGCGCGCGAGTTCCCACTCGAAGACCCAGAAGGCCATCCCCATCATCAGCAGGCTGACGTACACGATGCGCGCCAGCAGCAGCCGGGTAATCAGCGGCTCCGACGGCGGCCGCGGCGGGCGCTGCATCACGCCGGGCTCGGGCGGCTCGAACGCCAGCGCGATCGCCAGCGTGATCGTGGTGACCATGTTGATCCACAGGATCTGCGCGGCCGTGACCGGCAGGGCGAGCCCGAGGAACACCGCGAGCAGGATGACGCCGGCCTCGCCGCCGTTGGTCGGCAGGATGAACAGCAGCGACTTCTTGATGTTGTCGAAGATGGTCCGGCCCTCGCGCACGGCATGGTCGATCGACGCGAAGTTGTCGTCGGTCAGGACCAGGTCGGCCGCTTCGCGCGCGGCGTCGGTCCCCTTCCGGCCCATCGCCACACCGATGTCGGCACTCTTCAGCGCCGGCGCGTCGTTCACGCCGTCGCCGGTCATCGCGACGATGTTGCCCCGCGCGCGCAGCGCGGCGATGAGCCGCAATTTGTGCTCCGGGCTGGCGCGCGCGATGACGTCGGTGCGCTGCACGCGCTCGCCCAGTTGCGCCTCGTCGAGCGTCTCGATCTCGCGGCCGTCGAGCGCGTGCTCGTGCGCCAGGCCGAGCTGCGCCCCGATCGCCGCGGCCGTCACGCCGTGGTCCCCCGTGACCATCTTCACCTTGATCCCGGCGGCATGGCAGTCGGCGATGGCCTCGATCGCCTCCGGGCGCGGCGGGTCGATCATCCCGGCCAGGCCGAGCAGCGCGAACCGCGGCGTGATGTCGCTCATCGCCAGCGCGGCCGTGCCGGCGGGGTACTCGCAGCGCGCCAGCGCCAGCACGCGCTGGCCGGCGCGCGCGGCGGAGGCGATGCGCTCCTCCCACTGCGCGCGATCCAGCGGCGCGCCGTCGGCGGTGGCCGAGCACAGCGCCAGGACCTGCTCGGGCGCCCCCTTGAGGTACACGCAGGCATGGCCGGCATGGTCGTGGTGCAGCGTGGCCATGAAGCGATGCTCGGACTCGAACGGAATCGCGTCGACCCGAGGCCGCGCCGCGTGCTCGGCCTGCGCGTCGAGCCCGGCCTTGAGCGCAAGCGCGAGCAACGCACCCTCCGTGGGGTCGCCGCTCATGGTCCATGCGCCGTCGTCGTGGCGCAGGCTGGCGTCGTTGCACAGCAGCGCGCAGCGCGCGAATTCGGCGAGGTCCTCGGCGTCCGCGTCGACGTCGGCGCCATCCTTCATGAAGCCGCCGTCCGGCGCGTAGCCCGCGCCGGCCACGTCGAGCGCGCGGCCCGGCAGCACCGCCCGCACCACGGTCATCTCGTTCTTCGTCAGCGTGCCGGTCTTGTCCGAGCAGATCACGGTCACCGACCCCAGCGTCTCGACCGCCGGCAGGCGTCGCACCACGGCGTTGCGCGCGGCCATCCGCGTCGTGCCGATCGCCAGCGTGATCGTGACGATCGCCGGCAGGCCCTCGGGGATCGCGGCAACCGCGAGGCCGACCACGGCGAGGAACATGTCGATCGCGGGAAAGTCGTGCACCAGGATGCCGAACAGGAACGTCAGCACTCCGCCGAAGATGATGAAGACGGTGATGCGCCGGGCGAACTGGTCGAGCTTGCGCGTCAGCGGCGTTGCGATCTGCTGCACCCCGGCCACGAGGGCGCCGATGCGTCCGATCTCGGTCTGCGTGGCGGTGGCGACCACCACCCCGGTGGCCTGGCCGTACGTGACCACGGTGCCCGAGTAGGCCATGCCGTGGCGCTCCGCGATGACCGCGTCGGCGCCGGCCGGCGCGCTGTCCTTGTCGACGGGCACCGACTCGCCCGTCAGGGCCGACTCGTCGATCTGCAGGTTGCGGCACCGCAGCAGCCGCAGGTCGGCCGGCACCTTGTCGCCGGAGGCGATCAGCACGATGTCCCCGGGCACCAGCTCCGCCGCGGCGATCTCGTGCCGTTCGCCCGCCCGCAGGACGATCGCGTGGCTGGCCAGCATCGCCGACACGGCCTCCAGCGCGCGCTCGGCCTTGCCTTCCTGGATGAAGCCGATGATCGCGTTGACAACCACCACGCCGAAGATGACCGCCGAGTCGACGTAGTGGCCGAGCAGCAGGGTCACGACCCCGGCGGCCAGCAGGACGTAGATCAGCAGGTTGTGGAACTGCAGGGCGAAGCGCAGCAGGGCGCTGCGCCGCGCCGGCGGCGGCAGTTCGTTGCGGCCGTGACGCGCCAGCCGTTCCCGCGCCTCCTCGGCGGTCAGCCCGCGCGACGTGGCGGCGAGCGCCTCCAGCACGGCGTCGGCGGGCAGCGCGTGCCACGCGGGCGACGCAGAGGCCGCGAGGGGTTTGCCGGCGGCGTTCACTGGACTACCCACGCGCTGCGCGCGCGGGATGAGCGCTTCGGAGCGGCCGTGCGCGCTCGTGGCGCTCGCACGGAGAGCCGCGCCGCGTCGCTGCGGGCGCTGCCGTCGGGGGAGTGGAGGATCGTCATCGTCGCGCGTCGATGCTGCAGGGAGGCGGCGAGCCGCTTCGCGTCCGCAGTCGCAGGCGCGATGCGCTTTTCGCTGCTTCGAAACCAGTCTATGCAGCCACGCGCCGCGCCGGGGCACTATCGGACCGGTGATTGACTGCGGTCAGGCGCAGCGCCGGACCGCGGGTAAGGACGGATTGAATCGACGCGCACGGCGCAACGCCGGCGCCCTCGCCGCTCGGCTGCGGGCCGAGGCGTCGCTCCGCCGCATCGACCGCCGGCGCAGGGCCGCTCAGCTCGAACCCGGCTTGCCGCCCCCGAGCAGGTGCTTGAACATGTCGAGCGGCAGCGGGAACACGATGGTCGATCCGCGGTCGCCGGCGACCTGCGTCATGGTCTGCAGGTACCGCAACTGCATCGCCTCGGGTTGCTGGGCGAGCATCTGCGCCGCTTCGAGCAACGAGGCCGAGGCCTGCTTCTCGCCTTCGGCGTGGATCACCTTGGCACGCCGCTCGCGCTCGGCCTCGGCCTGCCGGGCGATCGCCCGGACCATCGACTCGTTCAGGTCGATATGCTTGATCTCGACGTTGGTGACCTTCACGCCCCAGCCGTCGGTCTGCGCGTCGAGGATGCGCTGCACGTCGAGGTTGAGCCGCTCGCGCTCAGCGAGCATCTCGTCGAGTTCATGCTTGCCGAGCACCACGCGCAGCGTGGTCTGCGCCAGTTGGCTCGTCGCCACCAGGTAGTTCTCGACCTGGATGATGGCTTTCTGCGGATCGAGCACGCGGAAGAACACCACCGCGTTGACCTTGACCGACACGTTGTCGCGCGAGATGACGTCCTGCGGCGGGACGTCCATGGTGACCACGCGCAGGTCGACCTTCACCATCTGCATGAGGCCCGGGACCACGATGACGAGGCCCGGGCCTTTCACCTTCCAGAACCGTCCCAGCAGGAACACCACGCCGCGCTCGTACTCGCGCAGGATGCGGAACGCCCAGGCGACCAGCGCAATCGCGAGGAACAGCACCGCACTCAGACCGATCTCGTACCCGAACAACATGACGCGCTCCTTTGCCGCCCGGCGGGCGGGCCGACTTCAATCGGGGATGCGTTCGACGACGGCCGTCAGGCCGTCGATGCTGCGCACCCGTACCCGGTCACCGATCGCGAACGCGGCCCCCGGCTCGGCGCCGCAGGCGCGCCACACTTCGCCGTGCAGACGCACGTACGCATCGCCTGCGTCGACCGCTTCCACGCGGCCGGTCGCGCCGATCATGTCCTCCGCCCCGCTCACCACGCGGCGCCGTCGCGCCTTCAACGCGAACGTGCCGACGCCCATGATGGCGGCGGCGCTGGTCAGCGCGATGGCGATTACGGCCGTCCGCGAAGTGGCGTAGCCCGGCACGCCCGGGTCGATCAGCATCAGCCCGCCGAACACGAACGCGACGATGCCGCCCACGCCCAGCACGCCGAAGCTCGGCATGAACACCTCGGCGATCATCAGCGCGGCACCGAACAGCAGCAGCCCGACGCCGACCCAGTTGACCGGCAGCAGGTGCAGCGCATACAGCCCGAGCAGCAGCGCGATCGCCCCGGCCACCCCGGGCACGCCGAACCCCGGGCTGGTGAACTCGACGAACAGTCCGTAGATGCCGATGGTCAGCAGCAGAAGCGCGACCGTGGGGTTCGACAGCAGCGTCAGCACCTTGTTCTGCCAGTCGGGCTCGACCGAGCTGACCGCTGCGCCGGCCAGATCGAGCCTGACCTTGCCGCGCAGCAGCGTGACTTCGCGCCCGTCGATCTTCTTCAGCAACTGCGGGATGTCGACGGCGATGACGTCGATCACGCCGCCCGCCAGCGCGTCGTCGGCAGACAGGCTGCTGGCCCGGCGCACCGCGGTCTCGGCGAACTCCGCATTGCGGCCGCGCAGCTGGGCCAGGCTGCGGATATAGGCGGCCGCATCGTTCACGGCCTTGGCCGTCATCGCATCGACGGGGCCGGCTTCGTCGTCCGTGGCCTTTGCGGGTGGATCGGAGCCGTCGCGATCCTTCCGGGC
>Ga0209392_1000216_pt1 | contig 12139 bp, 11 predicted proteins | sample PPLLak3cmMay2015_FD_187252 | JGI IMG/M metagenome (GOLD analysis project Ga0209392, IMG submission 187252) | Freshwater sediment microbial communities from Prairie Pothole Lake near Jamestown, North Dakota, USA - PPLs Lake P7 Core (1) Depth... | ecosystem: Environmental > Aquatic > Freshwater >...
TCTTTACCTCAATGATTGAACCATTTCCCGGATGAATTGCAGATAAACTAAACCAGTCACCAATTAAAGAGATGATTGCAACCATAACAGCGAGAATTGCAAATAATGTTGCTGGATGGGGTAGTTTGTTTCCAACGATTTCAATGTAGTCCAATGATTTGTTAAAAATTCTTGATGCGAGTTTTTGTTTAGCCAACATTTCCTCCTGAAAATCTGATATTCTTAAGGTCTAATTAATTATATTTTAGATAAATTGTTTAATAAATCTTTTCAAAGATAATAAAGTTGGGTGTTTATACACTTTTAACCTTAACTAATTAAATGAAATATTTTGTACGAACTATTTTGAACTTTTCACGTTGGTTATAATTGTATTGTCAATTGTTGGCATAGCTTTAGGCAGCTACCCATCACTCCGTATGAATAGATCTACGATAGCATTGGTTGGCTCAACCTGTTTAATCATCAATGGAGCTTTAACTATTGATGAAGCATTCAGAGCCATCGATATTAATACAATCATCTTACTTTTTTCGATGATGGTCTAGAACATCAACTTACGACTTTCCGGGTTCTTTAAAATCATCACATCAAAAATAATTTCATTCGCCAGGACACCAATACAGCTGCTTGAACTAATAATATTTTCATCTGGATTATTATCCGCACTTTTTCTAAATGACACTATCGTAATAATGTTTACACCACTAATATTAAGTGTGGTCTTATCATTAAAACGAAACCCTATCCCCTATCTTATAGCTCTTGCGACTGCTGCAAATGTTGGTTCTGTGGCAACAATCGTTGGTAATCCGCAGAATATGATTATCGGAATTTTTTCAAAAATATCTTTTATTGAATTTGCATTTAAACTTACACCGATTGCATTATTTGGTCTTGCAATTATTTGGATAGTAATCGTTCTCATTTATAAATCCGAATTCCGTAATGATAAACTTTCAACAAAAATTGAAGAAGATTACAAAGTTTTTCGTCCACTGCTTATTAAAAGTTCAATAGTATTGATAATAATGCTTCTTACATTTAATCTCGGATTTCCGATTGCACTATCAGCAGTCGGTGGTGCTTCATTACTTCTTATTACAAGAAGAATAAAACCAGAACGAGTTTATATTGAATTGGATTGGTCGTTATTAGTTTTCTTTTCCGGTCTATTTATTATTACACATACTTTAAATGAATTTTTATTTCAAAATATTTTCAGTTTAATCAGGGTTTAATAAGTGGAAATATGAATTTTGATATATAAATTGTTTCTGCTGTCTTGAGTAATCTTGTTTCAAATGTTCCAGCAGTCTTGTTGATAAGTCCTTTACTTTTTGACTTAAATAATTCAGAAAATCTTTGGCTTGCACTTGCAATGTCATCCACATTTGCTGGAAATCTAACATTATTAGGATCAGTGGCAAATCTAATTGTTGCTGAATCTGCAAAGCGACAAGGAATTAAACTTGAATTTTTTGAATATTTAAAGGCAGGAATACCAATTACAATTCTTACTTTGATTTTAGGGATTGTTTGGTTCAGTGTTCTTTAACTTAAATGCTTTTAAAATAAAGAACCCGGTAACCGAAGCTACCGGGCTTGTCCTAACAAAAGGTCTGGGGGTGAACCTTCTGCTAGCGACATCCGAAACTTAAAATAGTTTTTATAAATAATCAAGACTATCAATATTTACGTTGAATAACTTTTTTACACAACCAAGCAAGTTAATTTTGTTTTGCTTCTTTAGATATTATATATTTTTAACCATTTCTGATTAACTGAAACATCTCATATACAGCTTGTTTAATCCCAACAAAAACTGCACGGGCAATAATTGAATGACCAATACTTACTTCATCAACGTCGGTTAACTCTCTGAAAATTTTTATGTTCTGATAATCCAACCCATGTCCTGCATTTACACCTAATCCTAATTTCTTTGCATGTTTTACTGCAACTCTGATTCTATCTAATTCATCAAATTGTTCTTCTTCAGATAGTGCATTAGCAAATACTCCTGTATGAATTTCAACGTAATCACTTCTTATTTCTGCAGCAGCATCAATTTGTCTAATATCTGGTTCAATGAAAAGTGAAACTTCAATATCATATTTATGAAGTTCTTCGATTGTGTTTTTCATTAAGGTGATATTATCGATGACATTCACACCACCTTCGGTAGTAAGTTCTTGTCGTTTTTCAGGTACAATTGTAGCAAGCTCAGGACCAACATCGCAAGCGATTTTAATTATCTCTTCTGTTGCAGCCATTTCAAGATCAAGTTTTGTATTGATAAGTTCGCGAAGTAATCTTACATCTCTTTCGTTTATATGTCTTCTGTCTTCTCGAAGGTGAACAACAATTCCATCTATACCAGCCTGCTCAGCTAACAAAGCCGCAGTTATTGGATCGGGTTGTGTTTCACCACGAGCATTTCTTAAAGTTGCTATGTGATCGATATTTAATGAAAGTCTCATTTTTAACCTCAAAAGATTTGTTTAACTAAATTAATAATTGATGTAAATCCAATTCCATAATCATTCGCTCTAAATCTTAGAGACGATATTACATCTATGGAAAACATTACGCCAATATGAGTAAGTACACAATAATAAATCGAACGCGTTCTTAAAGCAAGAATACCTAAAGCTATTCCTCCAAATATTGCTCCGAATGTTTCTAAGAATGGTTTACCATTGTGGAGTATAACGAACGGAATCATTTGCATAAGAACAGCATAAACACCAAATCTTTTTTCTAATCCAAACAACATGAAACCACGCCAGATAAATTCCCACGCAAACATATAAAGCAGCATTCCAGCTTCATAAATAAACAGTGTATTCCAATCGGATTTTGCACTTGATAAATGAGGATACTTTTCAGCGAAAGCTGGAGTTGCTGAAACAAACCAGATAAGAATAATCATTACAAAAAGAAATAAAATTGAGAAGAATAGCCCAGTTTTTACATCGCCAAGTTGCAATCCGTAATCAGAAAGTTTTTCCTTAAGAACGAATTTTATAATTATGATTCCGAGTATGAAGAATGTAAGGAAGTCTCCTGCAAACCAATAAAGATATTCCACCAAATAAGGATCAGAATAGTTCTGAAATTCTTCAAATAGATTTGCTCTGAAAAATCTTCTGGAGGTAAAGTAGAACGAGATCGTTTGAAGTATTGCAACGGACAGAAAAATCGCTAAAACTTTTCTATCCAAACTTTTGATTATCTCAAATAGTTTCTTTATCTCTGATTTAAACTTAAATTTCTCCATTTCCAAAAAAAGATTTATTTTCTGACCAAAATTAAGCAATTTCCATCACATCCGAAGAAAAAATTCTTGACAAAATTTTAAATCAGACGTATATTAGCACTCGTCATTTAAGAGTGCTAATTAAATTCAAATAATAAAATAAAAGGAGCTAATTATGAGCGAAATCAAATTAAAACCACTTGGTGACAGAGTTGTTGTAAAACCTGCTGCTGCTGAAGAGAAAACAGCTGGTGGGATAATTCTACCCGATACTGTTAAAGAAAAACCAGTAGAAGGAACTATTGTTGCTGCCGGTCCTGGCAAAGTTGCAGATGATGGTAAATTAGTTAAGCTGGAAGTTAAGGTTGGTGATAAAGTTCTTTATGGTAAGTACAGCGGAACTGAAGTTACAATCAATGGGGAAGAATATCTCATTATGCGTGAGAGTGATATATTCGGAATTTTAGGCAAGTAATTTTTTAACAGAAAATATAAAGGAAATAAAAATATGGCAAAATTAATTGTATATGATGCAGATGCTCGCTCTGGTTTGAAAGCCGGTGTGGATAGATTAGCAAATGCAGTTAAGGTTACTTTAGGTCCAAAAGGACGAAATGTAATAATAGAAAAGAAATTTGGAGCACCAACAGTTACTAAAGATGGCGTTACAGTTGCAAAAGAAATCGAACTTGATGACCCGATTGAAAATATGGGCGCTCAGATGGTTCGCGAAGTTGCATCTAAAACTAGTGATGTTGCTGGTGATGGAACAACCACAGCTACAGTTCTTGCTCAAGCTATCTATAGAGAAGGCTTAAAGAATGTTACAGCAGGCGCTAATCCAATGGATTTAAAAAGAGGAATTGATTTAGCAGTTGGTAAAGTTATTGAATACTTAAAATCAATCAGTAGAGATGTTGAGGGTAGAAATGAAATTGCACAGGTTGGTTCAATTTCTGCAAACAATGATAAATCAATTGGCAATTTAATTGCAGATGCAATGGAAAAAGTTGGCAAAGATGGTGTTATAACTGTTGAAGAAAGCAAATCAGCTGAAACAGTACTTGAAGTTGTTGAAGGTATGCAATTCGATCGCGGATATATTTCACCTTACTTCGTTACCGATACAGAATCTATGGAAACAATATTAGAAGATCCATTTATTCTTATCCACGATAAAAAAATTGCTGCTATGAAAGACCTTTTACCAGTTCTAGAAAAAGTTGCACAGCAAGGTAAGTCGATGTTAATCATCTCTGAAGATCTTGAAGGAGAAGCACTTGCAACATTAGTTGTAAACAAGATTCGCGGCACTCTAAAAGTTGCAGCTGTTAAAGCTCCTGGTTTTGGTGATAGAAGAAAAGCAATGTTAGAAGATATAGCGGTCCTTACAAATGGAACTGTTATCTCAGAAGAACAAGGTTATAAATTGGAGAACGCAACTTTAGAATATTTAGGTAAAGCCAAAAAAGTTGTTATCGATAAAGATAACACAACCATAGTTGAAGGTGCTGGTAAAACTGATAATATCAAGAAAAGAATTAATGAGATCAAAGCTCAGATAGATAAATCAACATCTGACTACGATAAAGAAAAATTGCAGGAAAGATTGGCAAAACTTTCTGGCGGTGTTGCCGTTCTAAAAATTGGTGCATCAACAGAAATTGAGATGAAAGAAAAGAAAGCTAGAGTTGAAGATGCTTTACACGCAACACGCGCTGCAGTTGAAGAAGGTATTGTAGCAGGTGGTGGAGTTGCATTAGTTAGAGCTTCTAACGTTCTTGATAAACTTACAGGTGAAAATCTTGATCAGACAACCGGAATTAAAATTGTACAGAAAGCCCTTGAAGAACCTTTAAAGCAAATTGTTGAAAATGCAGGACTTGAAGGTTCGGTAGTTCTCTGGAAAGTTAAAGAAGGTAAAGAGGATTTTGGATTTAACGCAGCAACTGAGAAGTACGAAAATCTCATTAAAGCTGGTGTTATTGATCCTACAAAAGTTACCAGAACAGCTCTGGAAAATGCAGCATCTGTATCCTCACTATTAATTACAACTGAAGCTGTGGTATTTGAAAAGAAAGAAAAAGAATCATCAATGCCTCCAATGCCACATGGCGGTGGTATGGGCGGTATGGATGGAATGTATTAATAGAATTTAATTCTGTTAATTTTACAAGGCGAGGTTTTTCCTCGCCTTTTTTGTTTTAAATCAAATGTTTTTTGATGGCAAGGTATTTGACCAATTCAATAAAAATGATTTTTATCATTCATATTGGTATCAAATAAATGAAATTAAATATGCCGAATGATTTGAAATCTAAAGAATTACTCATAAGGGGAGTAAAATCTTCAGAAATCTTAGAAAAAAATTCAAATCAAAAGAATTCGAGAAAGGGAAATAAATTCCTAATCCCAAGTAACTTTGAAATACTTGCCGTAAAGATGTTCAATCTTGAAGAAAGTTTGCAATCACAAAAACGCACTTATCTTTTGCAGTTTGATCAATTAAGAACGAGTTACGTTGCAGCTGAAGTAACTTTTAAAAATCCCAGCTTTAATGAAGACTCCGTTTTAAGAGGATTGACCATTTGGTACCTGGAAGATGAAGAAGTTGGTAGAAATAATTTTAATCTTGAAGTAAAAAAAGATTGGGAAATTGTTGAGTTTATTCAAAGTTGGGGAACACCTATGCCAGGTTTTTGGAAACAAGGTGAAGGCAGAATAGAAGTTCTTCTGGAAAACAATATTGTTCTTAAGCACTTTTTTGGGATAGGAAATTCTGAGATTTTCGATTTTGCCGGTGATGAAGATAGTGTCACTGAAATCTCAAATAAACTTATCACACAACAACCAAAAGCGATTGAATACTTTAATAAGACTTTCATCGATAATTCTTCCCTTTCATCTCTATTTGAGGAGTTTGATAATTATGTTGGATTGAAAAATCTTAAACAATCCTTGAAAGACTTTATAACTTATCTTGATTTCATCAACGAAAGAAGAAGGAGTGGTGTAGAAACTGAAGAAAGTATATCTGCAAACTGTATATTCCTTGGAAATCCCGGAACCGGAAAAACATCCATAGCAAGATTACTTGGCAAGTTTTTTAGGGCAATCGGATTACTTGAAAATGGACATGTTATTGAGGTTGATCGTGCTGATCTTGTTGGTGAATACATTGGTGAGACTGCACAAAAAACTGACAAGGTTATCAATCAAGCCTTAGGAGGAATCCTTTTTATTGATGAAGCATACTCATTAAAAAAAGATAGTGGTCAGGACTTTGGTCAGGAAGCAATTGATATAATTTTAAAACGAATGGAAGATTATAAAAATAAATTTTTTGTTATTGCTGCCGGATATCCTTTACTAATGCAAAACTTTTTAGAATCTAATCCTGGATTAAAATCAAGATTTACGCATTTTTTTACATTTGAGGACTATTCCTCAGAAGAATTAACTCAGATTTATAAAATTTTTGCTAGCAAAGAAAAATATATTGTATCAAAAGAAACAGAAAAGTTTCTGTTGGAAAGTTTGGAAAAGAACAACAGTAAGTTAGATGAATCTTTTGGAAATGCGAGATTTGTTAGAAATCTTTTTAATCAATCCAAAATCGAATTGAGTAAACGATACCAAATGTTAGAAGAAGGTGCGAAGGATTTTTCCACTTTAAATTCACTTAGCAAAGAAGATATCAGGGCAGCTTTTTCAATAATTGAAAATAGAAGTGATTCAAATGTTCACCTGAAAAAAGTTGATAAATATTTAAATGAAATAAATAAGCTTGTCGGATTAGAAGATGTTAAAATAACTTATAATAAAATTATTGCTTCACTAAAAGTTGAAAGGCTTAAAAAAGAAAGATCAATTACTTCTATACATAGAAACTTAAACTCAATTTTCATCTCAGAGCAGGGTTCAGGAACATCAACCATTGCAAGACTATATGCAAAGAGTTTGAAGGAATCAGATAGATTAACTAAGGGGCAATTAATAGAAATTGATAGCTCAACATTCTATGGATTAGGTAAACTTGATGCTTATCTTATGATTGATGAACTTTTTAAGAAACTATTAGGAAATGTAATACTTGTAAATGATGCTTCAGCTGCTTTGCAATGCACGAATGATTTTAGTGATTCATTGTTACAGTACTTCTTAAAAAAGCTCTATTTAATAAATGATGATGTTGTTGCAATAATTTCCGGTAATGCTGAAGAGATAGACACGCTTATTAATAATTTTCCGGTATTGGAAAACCAATTCCCAAACATTTTTAATTTTGAACCTTACTCGACCAGACAATTGCTTGAAATTGCCTTAAATATTAGCCAGAAAAATAATTATCAGTTTGATGAAGGTGCCTGGCAGCAAATGCTGGAATTAATAATAGAATTAAAAAAAGAAGCTCGTAAAAATTTTTACAATGCTAGAACATTAAAAGAAATAATTAATAAAGCAATTTCGCATCAGGAAAATAGAATTTTAGCTGTTAAAGATATCAATGAAAATGATTTGATGATGATAACTTATGAAGATTTAACCGCGCTTCGATCTGCAGGAATTTAAAATTTTATCTTATACTGCCTATATTTCTTATATCTTTATTTTCTTATTAACTATGAAATACAATGCTTGAAATAAAAAACGTAACAAAAAAATTTGGCTCATTTACAGCCGTTAATAATCTAAATCTTCACGTTAGAGTGGGAGATTTTTTTGGCTTCCTGGGACAAAATGGTGCCGGTAAAACCACTACAATAAAAATGATTTCCGGTTTATACAACCCGACTTCTGGCAGCATTCTGATAGATGGATTTGATATCTATAAAGAACCAATAAAAGCTAAATCTTTAATTGGATACATTCCCGACCAACCATTTATATACGAGAAGCTTACTGGTCGTGAGTTCCTTTTTTTTAGCGGTGGATTATACTCCATAGAGAAGAATAAACTGCAAAAGAAAATCGATGAGATAATCGAAAAATTAGAAATTGGTGATTGGGTGGATAAAAGGACTGAAGAATACTCACAGGGAATGAAACAAAGGATAACTATAGCCTCGGCTTTACTTCACGATCCAAAATTGTTAATCGTAGATGAGCCAATGGTTGGGTTAGATCCGCAAAGTGCTCTGATAGTTAAAAATATTCTTAAAGAAAAAGCAAATAATGGTGCAGCTGTTTTTATGTCAACTCATAGTTTAAATGTTGCCGAAGAAATTTGTACAAGAATCGGAATTATCAAAGACGGTAACTTGATATTTTCTGACACAACAGAAGTGCTCGAAACAATTAAAGGATCCGACCATCATAATTTAGAATCACTTTTCATCCATCTTACAAAATGATGAAAGATGTTTTACACATACTTTATTTTAAGATTCTAATTTTTCTAAAAGTAAACTCCCCTTTTAATTTTTCCGCTTTCTTAAAAAGTTTAGGATCAGGAATCGTTTATTCCATTTTTGCTTACGGCTGTTTTGTAATGACCTCTAATACAATTGAGTATTTACTGGTGAACGTAAAGATAGGATCATTTCTGTTACATCGATTTGTACTTGTTGTACTTTTTATATTTTTTATTGCTATTAACGTTGGCAATATGGTAGTTTCATTCTCTACGCTTTATAAATCGAAAGAAGTTTTTCATTTAATTACAAAACCTATTTCCTACACTAAATTATTTTTAATAAAATTTTTAGATAATTTCTTTTACAGTTCAACAACATTGCTACTAATAATTACAGCAGTGCTCCTTGGTTATGGATTTTATTTTAATCTCGGATTATGGTTCTATCCATTTGCTCTATTCTTTCTTGTACTGCCTTTTATGTTTACAGCGGGTTCTGCTGGTGTAATTGTTTTGCTTATAGTATTAAAATTATCTGGGAAATGGGGAATAAAAAGAGTCCTAACAACTGTAGGCTTCTTATACATGGTAAGTGTTATCTCATTCTACTTTATTAGTAATCCGATAAATCTGGTTGAAAGAGTTTTTGATTATTATCCACATATCAATCAGTACTTCGGTTTTTTAGAAAGTGGATTGGTAAAATTTTTACCTAACTATTGGGTAGCAGAATCACTGTACTGGATTTCTGAGAATAAATTCGAACGAGCTATTCCATTTATTTATGCAAACCTGGTTACTTCAATCTTTGTTTTTGGAATTACCCTTTTCCTTGCAAAGAAATGGTATTACGAAACATGGTTAACTTCGCTAAAAGTAAATGCAGAGCTAAAAAGTAATGGTAAGAAAAGGATTCAAATTTTAGGATTTCATAAAAAATCTTATTTAAATGGATTTGATGAATCAATTGTAAAACGTGAATTCTTACTTTTCTTTAGAGAACCAAGTCAGTGGCTTCATCTTTTAGTGATGATATTTCTAATTACTGTTTTTATTTCAAGTATCTCCGGAATAGATATCATTATTTTAAAAGCATACAATGAATATTTAAAGACCTTAGTATACTTGATTGTTTCCTTATTTAATGTATTTCTTGTAGCGTCTTTATCATTAAGATTTGTTTTTCCAATAATTAGTCTTGAAGGAGAAGCATTGTGGAAAATAAGAAGCGCTCCAATAAATTTTAATGATCTATTATTAAAAAGGCTTGTAATTTACTTTGTTTTGATTTTCTTTATCGGACAGCTAATAAGCTTTTTTTCAAACTTTCAGTTCCCGGTTATGCTTTCAATAGTTGCCCAGATAAATGCAGCACTAACTACAGTTACTTTAATAAGTTTAAATTTTGGTATGGGAGGCATCTTTGCAAATTATAAAGAAAAAAATGCAATTCGATTAGCTTCATCGCAAGGGGCTTCAATTACATTTCTATTTACACTTCTATATCTCGTTTTACTTATCGTAATACTATTTATTCCTGTTTCAAATTATTTTTATGCTATGGAGCGAGGAATCGATATTTCAATATGGAACCTGCTTAGCACAAGCTTAGTCCTTCTAGTAATCGCAATAATCATTTCTACCGTATCAATCAAATTTGGGTTAAAATCCTTTACTAAAGACTTTTAATTTTATAAACCAATAAAGTGCTTTCTACTCTTAGAACAGACTTGTCTGCCGCAGTATTTATGTTACTTTCATAAGATACTTAATAATTACTAGTTGTAAATGGATTGAATGGCTTAGGATTATTCTGAGAAACAGGAAAATCTATTAATATATAAAGTTAATTGAAATAGAAATTTTTTCTGAATTTGATTCGAATTAAAAACTCTCTTCATCAAAGAAAAGATTTACGTTATTGACGCCTTTTGAATTTTTTAACTGAGTGACAAATTCAGTTATAAACTTTGGATCTTTAAGTACGACATGATAAGATAATTCCAGTGAATCGTCTTCCATCATAGCCTTCGTATTAATTAATTTGCTGTCCTTACAAAACTTCTGAAACACAATTAAAAAAGGAGCTTCTTCATATCCGCCATTTGCTCTAAAAGAAAATTGGAGCAGAAAATCTTTTTTCTTTGGATTTACCGCATTAGTTTTAGTTAAAACATATAAGATTAATCCTATAAAAACAGTACTTGCTAATGCTAAGGCATGCAATCCAACTCCGCTTGCCATACCAATCGATAAAGCAAAAAATATAAATATTATATCCTGAGTTTCTTTAATTGCAGTTCTGAAACGTATTATCGACATTGCACCAACCAGCCCAAATGCACGTGCAAGGTTATTGCCAATAACCATTATCACAACTGAAGTAATCAAAGCAAGAACAATTAATGAGTTAAGGAATGAGTAAGACATACCGGGTCCTCGGTAGGTAAGCCTATAGAAAAGAGATATTAAAAGTCCACAGATGAGTGAAACAACTAAGTTCTCAAATACTTCCCCGATCGAAACAGAAACACTTAAAACATTTTGAAAATCATCCAGCATTTTTAATTTCTTCTTTCAAATAGTTGCTATTAGATCCTGTAAAATATGACGACAGCAATAAATGGTTTTTATCAACAATTCTTTTTAACTCCTGATGAGTATCAACAGAGATTGTATATTTAGATAATGCTTGTCTTTTTAGTTCGTATCTTCTGATAATTGTTTGAAGCCATGATGGAAATCCGTTAAAGAATTTAACCTCCAATATAAAATTACCCGGCATACTGTATTTTAATTGCTCATCGCGATAAAGGTCAGATATTTTGGGAAACGGAGTCGATCTTAATTTTTTATCGAATGTTATTCTTAAAGTGGAGTCATTTTTAGAAAAGTATGCTTCTCTTTCATAATTTATAAGTATAACCGGCGAGCAATTTTTTATTTTACTTAAATAAAAAAACTTACAAGCATCATTTTTTGCATCAAGAAAATTTTTTCTTTTAAGCAGATATTTTTCACAATCAGAGGTTTTTAATATTTCTGCAAGATTACTATATAGAAGCGGTGCTCGGTTTTTTGATATATGATTTTCGTACTTACGCTTTATTTCTAAAAACGCGATGCTATTAACATCCTGTAAATTATATCCTCTAATCCGTAACTTTTTTCTAATTTTTATCCCGGCAAGTTTATCATGATAATCATCAAGTTTCATAGTATCGAAATAAATACTATGAACTGTATATTCATTATTAACCTCTCTTGCTGCATACTCGTCGAGCAAAACAAATGGACTGATTGAGTTGCGAAGTTCATCAATTCTATTTGCTGGCACAAGGAACTTATATTCTAAACGCATTAACTTCATATTAGTTGACCATCCTTTGCCAAACTCTAACCAAATAATCAAGTGGGGAAAGTCTTCCGGTATGGATATAACAATCAACAATTAAGTTAGGAATTATATCTGCCCCTTTTCCATTTACAACAGAAGTAACAGTAACAACCTGGATACCATT
>Ga0209392_1000217_pt1 | contig 12131 bp, 9 predicted proteins | sample PPLLak3cmMay2015_FD_187252 | JGI IMG/M metagenome (GOLD analysis project Ga0209392, IMG submission 187252) | Freshwater sediment microbial communities from Prairie Pothole Lake near Jamestown, North Dakota, USA - PPLs Lake P7 Core (1) Depth... | ecosystem: Environmental > Aquatic > Freshwater >...
CGGACAATGTAAGAAAAATCGTATTCTAATCCATAATGTACACATAATCAGATGTTTTGATGTATCCCGGGGATCCCTACCCCCCGGTATACCCCCGGTCTCAAAGGCCAGAGGTGCTACAGAGAAGAATTCTTAAAGCAAAATATGCTTTGTCCAGGCTACAATTATAAATACCCGGCAGAGTAGATATATCCATAAAAGTTGCTGGAAAAAAATATTCCGGAAAAGAAATTTTGATGGCCAGAATGTCTATCTGAAAATTTTTTCCAAAATTTTTAAAATTTATACTTAAATCCAATTCAGCATGTTCCCAACATTTTTTCAATTCAGGTATATTATAGATTATACCCGCATATTTATATATAATACCTCAAATACTATTAAGGATGCTCGACTATATAATAGAAAATAACTATTTTATATAAATTAATTGTTCAAACTTCATTTTCTCAGAAGAAAATGGTCTATTTTGCAACACGTCAGATTTTGGCTCTGACTTTATCAGTTTCACCGGTGTTAGTGAAGGTCAGAATCTTGTTAACCTGATGGCTAAAGATTCTTTCAAAGAGGAAGCAAAGTATTCTATCTCATTTACCATTTTTCGCAATATTGCACCAGTGGCCCTGTTTACAGTAAAAAAGGTTGGGGTTTCAAGTCCGTATGAATATGAGGTCGATGCCTCAGGATCGTATGATAAGGATGCAAGATTTAACGGGAAGTTAATTGAGTATGAATATACTCTGGCAAATTATAAGTTTAGTTCTACTCTGAGTAAGATCCGCTACGTTTTTGGTAGTGCCGGGCAGAAGCAGATCCGGGTTCGAGTAAAAGATAATAGTGGAGATTGGTCAGCCCAGGTGTCTGAGTATGTAGTTTTATATTGAGCATCTGGCTTTAGTTTAAGTTTTATTTGCTGCTTTTTCACCGAACTCCCTGTTTTGGCATTGGCTGGTTCCATTCAGGTAGAGCCCAGTTCCTTCCTCTAGCAATAATCAAATGTAGCTATATCTCAGGACGTTTGCAACTAGGTTTTTGTATGCCTGTTTTGGAGATGTTACAATATTTGGCATTTTCAATTTCGTCAAAAACAGCTTCTTCTTCGGTTCCTTATATTTCAGAAAGCAGTCATGTTCTTATTCAACATTGAATATTTAATAATGATTTTATAGGCTCATCTATTATTGAACTAATTGGATAAAATTAGATTGTTAATGTTTTGTATCACACTTCATACCTCTTTTAATATTCTTATAGAAACTCAATAGCTCTTCTTGTCTTTTCTTTGAGATTTCATCCATATTAATATTTGTAATTGCACATTCTAAAGTATATAGCATGCGAAGATTTACCATTGGATCGATTTCAAAGACTTGTAAAAATGCCTGTTCAGCCTGACATGTAAGTCTCCATATTTACTTTGCCGTGGAAAACTCTGTGAAAAATATTGCTTTCTATTTCTATTATGCAATAGTTTAAAACCATTTTTTCTTATAAAATAAAGAATGTGTTGAAATCATTGGTGGAAAAGAATTAATAAAAAGAGCCATGTTTCTTTGTTAAACTAAAATCTAAAACTAGAATGTATGAAATTCTGCTGATTTGAGACAATATCAGTGCGATTTTTGAAACATGGCTCATGTTAAAATTAGATCAATAAGTATTATGAATAAAAAAAATTCTGCAAAGGGTTCATTTGGCTCGATTAAATGTTAAATAAAGCAACTGAGTGGAAAATTCAGTATTAAAAAATATCATGCAACTTTCAAAGTACTGAGATATTACTTTTACTATTTCTTAATAACATTGGAAAATATGCTGCAACAAGTCTGGTATAATCCATTTTCGAATAACCGCTTTGAGTAATAACCTTCTGATGAAAATATTGTTCTCTGTTCAAAGCAGATTCTGATGTTGTATAACCATCTTCGTCAAGTTCTTTCCCAAGTTTTGTAACACCAAAAAAATCACCGTTACATACATACTTTATCGAAAGAGAATCGGAAAGAACATAATAATTCATACACCGACTTTGTTTTTCAAATACAATCAGAACCTCCATTTTCGAATTCTGATATGAGATAATAAATGTTTCAAGTGCCTTTCCTTTAAGTAACATGGGGGAATCGGCAATTTCAATTTTATAATCTCCCATTTGTGTATGGGTTTTTCCTGTACATATGACCTCCCTTGCAATTGTTACAAAATTAATTACTACTAATAAGACTGAAATTAAAATAATCCTTTTCATGGCTGCCTTTTTTCCGGAGTTTGCCAATTTCTGTCCAAAGCTGGCCAACTGCCAATTATTAAATAAATATATTATTACTCCAAATTTCCCTTATTAATCTTTAAAAATGAAAATTATTCTGCAATTGGTTGAATATATCGATTAGTCAATCTGATTGGCATTCAGATGGTAATAACTATTGTGTTATCTAACTTAAAATATTATTCTATCAGTATGATTCCTTGAATTCTATTTTCTTAAGGGAATCATTTTCCCTATTAGATATCATCAAACTGGGTAATTATCAATTATGAGCTGGTGATTATTTCACTCACTTTCCTTTCACACCACAAAATGTTCCGATCTGCAGAAGCGGTTCGAAAAGAAATAGAATTGTTGAAAACATCTTGGAGACGAAAAGGCTATGTTTGTGGACACATAAAAAAGGCTGCTCTTCCGAAGCAGCCTTTCTTATAAGAATGTATTTAAGATTATTGGACATCCCACCATACTCTATCAGTAATTATCTTACCCGTAGGCATATTAACGCCATTATAGAGTCTTTCATCTTGCGGATAGATAAATCTCCTTGGAACTACTCCTGCTGTTACGTTTCCAACAGACGGTGTAAGAACAGGAAGACCTGTTCGTTTCCAGTCGTTCCAGGTCTCAGGCTGCATATAAAGATGGGTGTACTTGGCATGAATGATGTTGGACAGAGTAATAGTAGCATCAGTCAATGCACCATAATTATCTTGTACCCATGAGCCGGCTGTAGCACCGTACTGTCCAAGAGAAGCAGAAATTGCAGCTCTAAGAGCATCAGCCGCACCTGTGGTAGAGGTTCTGAAGCGCCACTCTGCCTCAATAAACTTAACCTCAGCATAAGTCATGAAATAAGCTGTTGCATTTCTGGCTGCTACAGCTGGTCCTGCCCAGTTGGCAGAAGTTAATTGTGCACCCGGATTTGAACCTGAATAGGTAGAAGGTACTGAAAAATTAGGAGTAACTGTACCGGAAAAGTAAAGTGGCCTGCGTGGATCTGAATTACTATTCATTAAGGTTACAATAAAAGCCCCAACTCTAACATCTCCACGATTTGTGTCGAAATTATAAACTGGACCCGACTCATTCGATGGAGTGCCAAAAGAGAATTTAAAATTGCCAGCATTTGAGGATATAAGACCCCCAGCTGTTATAAGAGTTCCAACAGCATTCCAGTTACCGGCTTTCTTCTGTAGATGCAGTGCATTCCTTAGTTTAAGTGATTTTGCAGCAGCAATCCAGTTTGGAATATTTCCCTTATAGATAAGATCAGAAACGGAATTTGGTGCAGGGATTCCTGATGGAGCAGGTTTTGAAAGCTCTGTAATAGCTTCATCTAGAAGTGTATTTATCGTTGTGTAAAGTGCTTCCTGTGTATCATATGCAGACTGCAATTTTGTTTCTCCAACAAGGGCTTTGCTAAATGGAGCATCATCCCATGCATCAGTTATAATACTAAGAGTATACGCAGTCATAATATTAACAACACCTACATAGTGAACAGCTCCAAGTGCTAAAGCCTTTTCTTTGGACTTTGACAGATCTTTTAGAGTTGCTCCGTACAAAGTATTCCATAGGTTATTATCATCAGACTCACCCTGGTTGTAAAGCTCAAACCCATATGCCTGTCGGTCAACTCCTGAAAGTTGTTGCATCCAGATTGATACAAACCTTGAATAGTCACCCATATAGACATAGGAAAGAGAAGCTGCAGCAGAAGGCAGCAGAAGATTTATCGGTACGTCGCTAGGATCATTTGGACTTATGTTATAAGCAGGGTCAATCCATTTCTCACAGGAACCTAGAAAGAGAACCAGCAACAAGGATATAGCTGTAAATATTTTATGAATTTTTTTCATGGTTGGTTTATTTAGAAGTTTAAATTGAGACCGAATGTAAAAGTTTTTGTTCCGGGCATGTTAAAGTACTCCAGACCCTGAGCATTACTTGACCCATATAAGTTGGTTTCAGGATCAACTCCTGAAAATGGAGTGTCAATCCAAAGGTTCCTACCGGTAAAATAGATTTCGGCTCTGTCAATTGCTGCCTTCTTAAGAATCGATTTTGGTAGCGAATACGAAATAGTAAGTTCTTTAAGCCTTACCCAGTCAGTCTTCTCAACAAACTGAGATCCTGCTCCAAAGAATCCGCCACCCTCATTCTGATACCATGACTGATTTAGTGTCATTGGGATAGAAACCGTAGTACCTTCATTCTGAGAATTCAGAGTGCTCAAACCGACTCCTGTGAAAGTATTCTGTGCTCCGCGGTTCTCTGTATCTTTATGTGTTCCGAACTGGTACATGGCACCTTTTGTACCGTTCCACATGAAGCCACCGTTCTTTATATCAACCAGGAAAGACAGAGCAACACCCTTAAAGGAAAAACCATTGGTAATACCCATCGTCCAATTTGGAAGAACATCACCCAACGCAGCATCAGATGATGACAAAATAGGCCAACCGTACTTAGCATTGGCAACCCCTCCGATAGTAGGACGATCATCAATAATCAGATCTCCGCTGGCATCTTTTCTGAACTCACTACCAAAAATACTACCATAAGAGTTTCCTACAACTGCTCTTGACTGTGCCGAAGTAAAGCCACCTAGAGTCACATTTGGAACTCCTTCAGCAAGTGAAAGAACCTTGTTTTTATTCTTGGTATAATTGATATTTAAATCCCAGGAAAAATCCTTTGTCTTGACTACAACTCCAGTAAGAACAAGTTCTATCCCTTTATTCTCCATACTACCGGCATTGAGGTTAGCTGAATAGAATCCGGATGATTTAGCAACAGGGACTGCAAGAATAAGGTCTTCACTAAGAATCTCATAATAAGTAAAATCTAATCCTACGCGACCATTAAGAAATCTGAGATCAAGTCCAACTTCCCATGTAGATGTTCTCTCAGGCTTCAATGTCCCGTTAGGCAGTGTATTGGTGACTGTGAAACCAGAGGTTCCAAATGCAGGGAATGAAATTGCTGTTGTTGTCCATCCATCACTGAATGCACTTGAAGGGTAAGTTGCTAAAGTCCCATAAATTGGTGCATCATTCCCAATCTTGGCGAGCGAACCACGAACCTTCCCAAAAGAGAGTATATTATTTCCCTTGAGGATTTTCAGTTCTGTGAACACAAATGAACCACTAACTGAGGGGAATCCAAAGTTATTATATTCAGATGGGAGAGATGTACTCCACTCGTATCTGTAGGTTGCATTAACAAAAAACATGGATTGCCACGAAAGGCCAAGGTCTGTATACCATGCTGCCGTGCGGCGTCTGTCTAAAGTTTCAAATGCCTCTTTAGTCGAAGCATTACTCATATTTCTGTAATTAGGAATTACCAGGGTAGTACCTCTCATAAATACGTTCTGATTACTTGTCTGGTAAATGTTGTTTCCTAAGATCAGATTACCTTTTAAACCAGGAATTATTTCCCTGTTTATTGTTAAGTATACATCCTGTGTCAGATCTTGTACAAAATAGTTATCCTCAATTATTCTACCAGCAGGAATTGACCTTGAACCTATTTCGTAGAACTGACGCCTCCTGTCAGAATAGAAATCTGTACCAATACGATAGGTAAGATTCATTCCCTCTGTAAATGTGACAAGAGCATTAGCACTAGCAGTAATTCTGTCTACCTTATCATTGAATGGGTTGTTATTTACTGTCCAGTAAGGGTTATCGTAACCTCCACCCCTGTGTTGGTTCCTCTGTGTGAAGTCAGCAAACTGATATGCTTTTTGTTCAAGCCACGGTTTTTTAAAACCGGCTCCGTTATCCCAGTTGGCAGCCTGCCGTGCGAGACTGAGCATCACCCCTGATGTGTTTGAGCCCTGTTGTATTCTGGTACCACCAGAATTTGCATATGTAATCTTTGCACCAGTTGTAAGCCATTTAGCGAACTTGTGCTCTCCATTCAAAGAAAAACTTGTTCTAGACCACTCGTTCCTTGGAACGACACCTTTTGCATTGAGATGCCCTGCGGAAAAATAATATTTGGTATCTTCGTTACCTCCTGATAGAGAAATATTATTATTTATCGTAAGTCCCGTAACAAAAAAATTATTCATATTATCTACCGGAACAATTGCATCACCTGCATCTGAAGCTGTTGAAGGAACAATAACGCCTTTGGTATCACCCAGCCCTGCATTGTAATAGTATGGATCCTTTGTGGTATTTGAATGTCTGAGTGAAGAGATTTCTGGCCCCCAGGCATTTGTCTGGTTATTGACATAAACTCCTGCTGAACCTTGTGCATAGGTAAGCTGCATAGGAGGGAGCTGTGAAACCTTATCGGTCGAAACCGAGGAATTAATTGTTATGTTAAGTTTTTTACCAGCAGTAGTATCGCCTTTTTTTGTTGTGATTACTACCACCCCGTTTGCTGCACGGATTCCATAAAGAGCTGATGCCGCACCACCTTTTAAGATATTTATTGACTCAATATCATTAGGATTGAGGTCAATAGCTCTGTTTGAGTAAGCTACACCAGCTGTACCTGATTCTGTTCTCAGCTGGGAATTGTCGATCGGAATACCATCTACGACAAATAATGGCTGGTTATTTCCAGTAATTGATGACATTCCTCTTATAGTTATGAAAGATGAAGCACCTGCTACCCCGGAGCTACTTGTAACCTGTACTCCGGCTACTTTTGCTCCCAGAGAGTTAACCGGGTTGATGGCTCCTGATCTGACAACATCATCTGAAACCACCGACTGCACAGAATAACCCAATGCTTTCGATTCCCTCTGAATTCCAATAGCAGTAACAACAACTTCATCAATCTGAAGAAGGTCCGGTGACAAAACTGCATCTATGACTTTCTTTCCTTCAATGGGAATTTCAAGAGTTTTCATTCCTATAAAGGAAAAAATAATTACTTGAGCACCTGAAGGTCCGGTAATAGTGTACTTCCCATCCGAACCTGTCAATGCTCCAACTGTCGTCCCTTTAATCTTAACATTTACTCCAGGTATAAAACTGCCATCATCGAAACTAGTTACTGTTCCAGTGATTTGCACGTTCTGTGCTGACAACAAACTGCATGTCATCAGCAAAAATGTGAATACAAGGCTTCTTTTCATGAAATTTGAATTTAGGTTAAATTTTAAATTGGTTACTATTAAGTCAAAAACATATCTTAATTGATGACCCATACTCATAAAAACTGCATGATGTTTATTAACCTAAAACTTTATGAAAAAGCAATTTCCCATTCTTGAGTATGGGTCAATATTATTCTGTTCAATAATGTGTAAAATGAAACCGTATTAACATATTAGGTTAACCTTTTAGTTCTTTATTGAATGAGATTTTAATTTCTATTACATTATTAAAAAATATTACAAACAACAGTGTGGATATTAAAATCATTCTTTTCATGGCTCCCCCTTTAAGTCTGCTTGCCCTCTTAGATCCAAAGGCCTACAGGCTGCAGTTACCAATATTGTTTTTTTTAAAACAAATTTTGCATAATTCCTATCCAAAGAGAAAAATATTCTTCAAGTGGGGGGAATTGTCGACTTATTGTCGATTTTGTCTATTTCAGGTATAGAAGAAATCTATTTCTAAGCTTTCAGACGGTAGGAATAGAGGTGATATATTGCTATTATTGGATAGTATTTTCCCTTGTTTATTTCGGGCTATAATTGGAATTATTTTAATGAAAATGTTTTATTGTTTAATTGTGTTTTCTAAACTTCGGGATAGCCTGCCAAGTCATCTCTTTTGCAGCTTTTACAATGAGGGAAAGGTATATTTATTTGAAGATTTGATTAAAAGTAATTTAACTTAATCTCAAATGACGGTATCTATAAGTATACAACGGCTACTTTGAAGCCTTTAACAAATATGTTGAGCCTGCTATTTCACATTCAACAATTTTCTCAAATATTTCAATGAATTCACTTATTGCCTGTTCACCTTTTTTTTGATCGTAATTATTCTTAAACCAATATATTAAATTATAACCCTTACGAAAATACTGGGCTGATTTCATAAACTCTATTGAAGCAAGCCTTAAGTCGTTATCAATCATAGTTGAGGCCTGACCTGCCAAAAATGCCGCAGCATCTCGCCGGAATCCAATCCCAAGTTTAAAACACATTTCATAATTCTTAATAATCTCGATACTCTTAGATATATTTTTAGCTGAAATCGCATTAAGATCTTTAATTATTTCATTCATTCCATCAATTCCATAAAAAGCTTGATATTTATCCTTAATAGATCCTAAAGTTTTTTCAGCATTTCTTTTCCATATTCTTTTCCAGTTTATATTAATTTTTTTGTCTTTGGGTTCAATAACTACTATCTGATATTGTCTCATTCCCCAGAGATATGGCATCTTTTCCCAATCAGAAATGGGCATTGAAACATTTTCACCTTTCCCAAATGGAATTTTATCAATATTATCAATGAATTGATTTCTATAATCACCCGGGTCATTATAGATCATTACATTGGCACTATCTTTAAAACCGTAGGCCAAAATTGTATGAGGTGTCCATTGTATTAGTACAGGTATATCACGGGAAATATATTTAACTATTGTTTCCCTGGCTTCTTTAAGTGTTTTATGTACTAAAACAGTGGCCCTAAACCCAATCAGATTGCAAGCAAACACAATCTCCTCAACAGGATCAGTATCAGGGTATGCAATTGTATAATAAGGAGTTTTTAAATACATGAAACCATAGTTCCATCCTAGATTCAGCAACAACGACTGATCCATATTAAAACCATAGTAATCTAAATTCATCTGTAGGGCCGTCATAGCACAGTAACCATCCAGCATTGCGTAATAATTCACACTATCAATTAAATAACAATCCTTGTCCTGACTAATAAGATTTTTATTTAATCCAAAAAATAAGAGTACAAGTAGTACTATTTTAATATTATTATTATTCATTCCTATTGCTTTTTTAATTACACTATTAATAAAGAGCATGTTATAACTAGTTACCACAGATAATTGATTCAATTGAAACTACAAAACCAAGATATTCCTGCCAGGGTACTATCCATTCCTTTTTATTGACCTTATTCCTAAGAAGGAAGGAAGATATTTATCAATTTTTTTTTCTCCATTCCAATCATCCTCATACATAGAAGTAACCATGAATCCTTCTTCCATTAACCCTCCAATTTGATCTGTAAGGGAGTGGCCAAATTCTAATGGTTCATTATTCATGAATAAAACATCTAATTCCTCTAATGAAAGAGAATAGAGGTCTGAATATGGTTGTTTATAGGCCAATCTGAAAGAATCTTCTGTTTCGGAAAACTGGTAAACAACAGGATTAATCAAACCAGTCATTAATATACCTTCTGGTTTTAATACACGAAAACACTCTTTCCAGACTTGTCTTACATTGTCAATAAAAACTACAGAACATGGATTAAAGACAACATCAAAGTAATTGTCGGCAAAAATTGAAAGATCTCTCATGTCACCTTGAACTGTTTTTATTTTCAGGTCAAGTTGGTCGCTAAGTCTCTTGTCCTGAAGTAGCTGTCTCTCTGATATATCAAAGATAGTTACGTCTGCCCCTAAAGCAGAAAGAATTGGTCCCTGTTGTCCTCCTCCACATGCAAGTCCTAATAGTCTTATCCCACCTATGTCCGGAAACCAAACCATTGGAACAGGTTTTGTCGGAGTAAGTACAATACTCCAGTTACCTTTTTTTGCATTTTCAATCTCATTCTTTGAAACAGGTATGGTCCAGCGATTTTTCTTTTCTACATAACTATCCCAAGCTAACATATTGTGTCTTAATATATTCATATACTACCTCTTGGTTTTTTATCATCCCATTCTCTTTTCAGCATTGCAAACTGAAATTCACTTCCCCATTTACCTTTTAAAAAAATATTTTCTACAAAATGTCCTTCAAGCCTAAAACCAGTACTTTTTAATAGTCTGATAGAAGCCAGATTTTCGATGTCAACAGTTTCTACAATCCTAAGAACATTTTCTTTATCGAAGAGAAATGACAAAATTCCATTAAGGACTTCCTTCCCATATCCCTTCTTTTGTTGTAAATGAGAAATAGTAATACCTATTTCAGCAATTCTAACATTAGCCTGATTTAACCTTATAGCACAATCTCCTATTAGCAACTGATTAGATTTGTGTTCAATGCCATATTGTACCCATTCACCTGGTAATCCAAATAGCTTATCTTTTTGAGAATTTATGAAATCTTCAGCCTCTGCAATTGTCATTATGTCAAATCCCTGGTACTTTGTAACTTCAGGGTTAGAACGATATAAATAAAAATCTTCAAGATCCGCAGGCTTAAGATTCCTAATTATAAGCCGGTTCGTTGATATCGATAAAAACTTCATATTCATATTCTCCATATTTACATTTGGAAATACTCTTTGTTTAAGCGGATTAAATTTACTCATAAAGAGCCCAGCCCCGGTATTTACCATATTTTTGGGATAAGTCTGAATTTTACAACTTTGGAATATTCGTAATATCCTTCTAATTTATCCTGAAGGTATTTATCTTCAAGATAAGTCCTTACAAAAAAAGCTGCTATTAAAATCAAAGACCCTAAAAGACCAGAAATTGAATTCATTGATATTGGGAGAAATAAATAGAGAATTATTGTTCCCAGATATCCGGGATGTCGCACAATTTTATAAGGCCCGTTCTGAATTACTCTCTGCCCTTTGTCCTTTTGAATACGTACTACACTTGAGAAATAGTTATTTACTCTTATACACCAGTTATGCTTAAGTGCCAGCGACTTGCGAGACAGATCCTGCTTTGACTCAAACGCCTAAGCATAACGCTCCGAACGAGAATTTCCTTTGACTTGCGGGACAAATTTGTAATCCACGATATTTTTTCATACTTTGACTAGACAATAAGAGATTATGACTTCAAATTACATTTATTGGAATGTTGACCCTGAGATTATTAATGTTTTCGGCATTTCTCTTAGGTACTATGGAATTCTATTCGTAAGTGGGATAATTCTTTGCATCTATATTTTAGGTTGGATTTATAAAAGAGAAAACATCCCATTGGAGAATCTGGAGAAATTATCAATCTACGGTATGATTGGTATTCTGGCAGGGGCAAGACTTGGACATTGCTTATTTTATGAGCCATCTTACTATTTATCACATCCTCTAGAGATGATTCTTCCAATTACCTTTCCGCCTGATGGTGGGATAGAGTTTACTGGATTTCAAGGATTGGCAAGTCATGGTGGGGTACTAGGATTACTGATTGCATTATATTTCTATTCTCGAAAGACTAAGCATTCAATGATTGACACAATTGATTTGATTGCGGTTGTTATAGGATTGAGTTTTGGATTTATAAGACTTGGAAACTTTATGAATTCTGAAATTATCGGTATTCAGACAACAAAACCTTGGGCTGTGATTTTTGAGCGAGTAGATAACGTTCCGAGACATCCAGCTCAATTGTATGAGGCGATTGCATATTTTATCATTTTTGGAATAATGATGATTCTTTACAAAAAAATGAGAGATAGACTTAAAAATGGGTTCTTCTTTGGGCTGGCAGCTGTTTTATTTGTTACAGCAAGATTTTTAATCGAATTTATAAAGGAAGACCAAGTCGGATTTGAAGATGGAATGACACTAAATATGGGACAACTTTTGAGCATACCATTCATTGTTACAGGAATTGGATTTATTATTTATGGCTTATTGAAAACTAGTAAATTACCCAAAGCTGACATCCAATAATTAAGTTTCTTCATATCTTGACAACTTAAAATCTCAAGACTGATTCGCCATGACATTTAATCCACGCCTAAGCATAACAAGCGGGTAGGCTTAATTGCCTTCGC
>Ga0209392_1000220_pt1 | contig 12072 bp, 12 predicted proteins | sample PPLLak3cmMay2015_FD_187252 | JGI IMG/M metagenome (GOLD analysis project Ga0209392, IMG submission 187252) | Freshwater sediment microbial communities from Prairie Pothole Lake near Jamestown, North Dakota, USA - PPLs Lake P7 Core (1) Depth... | ecosystem: Environmental > Aquatic > Freshwater >...
AGCGCTGAATGAGTCGACGCGAAACATTCAATTTCTTCAGGGCGAGCTTGAGCGCACTAAAGTCGTTTCGCTGCAGCAGGCGATTGCGCGCCTCGTAGAGTCTGAAATGCAGAAGCTCATGCTCGCTCAGGGGACGGACGAGTATGCATTTCGAGTTATTGATGATGCCCAGCCACCCTTCAAGCGCTCCCGGCCGAAGCGTGCCGTGCTGGTGCTAGTCGCATTTCTAGGTGGTCTATTCGCATCGGCGCTGTTGGCGATCCTGATCGATCCATTCAAAGCTCTACTTCATGAAGTCAATGCTGGATAGCCTTTGGGGTTTGCCCCGGCCTTCTCGACCCCGAGATTAGACAGGAAGGGTTGCGTCACCCTGACTTTTCATAGTCGTCGAGAACTGAAGTAGGGTGCTTCCGGGGTCCTTGCCCGGCAAGGTGGGGAAGCAATGAGGCGATCGAAGCTTACCGAGGAGCAGATTATGTTCGCTATCAAGCAAGTTGCCGCGGAGTGGTTGGTGGCAGACGTGTGTCGGCAGATGGTGATCAGCGAGTCGACGTTCTATGCCTGGAAGAAGCACTACGGTGAGCCGGCGCCTTTCGAGGTCCGGGAGCATCGGCAACTTCGGGATGAGAATGGTCGACTGAAGCGGCTGCTGACCGATCTGACCCTCGATCGGCATTTATTAAGTCGTCAAATTGTATCTGACCACATCCAGGCGTCGAGACCTCGCTCAATGCACAATGAACTGCTTCCGGCCCAGAGCCCGCCTGTCGTTCGCGCTGATGCGCCTCGGGAGCACGGTCTGGTTCAACTTTCAACAGGCGCGCGACAGCGGCTCCGCGAGAACGGAACTGCGGTAACTGGCAGTGGCTCTGCGGCGCTTCGGTCAGGAGCGCCATCGCATTGGCCACAACCGGTTGCATCGGCCCAAAAGGCTGGACGGACTACAAGTTCGTATGCGAGTACGTCGGCGCAAGGGAATCGGTCCGCACAGAGGGCCGGCACCGGAGGCCGCGAGTGACGGTCAGTGCTTGGAAATGAATTTCGACCTTGACCGGTCGTCCAGTGGTTTGACGTTCCGGGTGATGACCGTGATCGCCAAGTGCCCCGGGCAAGCCCGCCGGAAACAGCTGGATCGAATCTTTCAACGGAGAACTGTACGACGAATGCCCGAACGTGCACCCGTTTGTGACGTCTGGGAAAATGCCGGCGGTGCCGTGAGCCTGCCGCGATGATTACAATCGTCATCGCCAGCATGGATTCCTCCGCCGTCCGACCCCGAGTGAGCTTAAAGAGAGAGGTCAGAAGGCCAACGCCGAGGTGCCGGATCTCCAAATGCGGGGTGTTCGAAAAACGCACTAACGTCAGGTCTGAACGGATGGCACTGGCGAGGCCCGCATGCAGCCGTTATCTGGCAATTTCGGAGCCAAGCTGGTCGCAAGCATCCTATCGAGAGGTCTCATGAATCTCACACACAGAAGCGCTGAAGTTCTTTCGACATCCATCGGTTCGAACACACGATTCTGGCAATTTGTCGTCGTCCTTGAGAATGCCAAGATTGGCTCGGATTGCAATATCTGTGCTCACTGCTTTATTGAGAACGATGTGGTAATCGGTGACCGTGTCACGGTCAAGTCCGGCGTTCAGCTGTGGGATGGGTTACGAATAGAGGATGACGTATTCATTGGGCCAAACGTGACTTTCACGAACGACCATTTTCCGCGTAGCAGGCAATACCCTGAGCGCTTCGCAATTACGACGGTTAAGAATGGCGCGTCCATAGGTGGGGGGGCGGTCATTTTGCCGGGCATTACGATAGGAGAGCGAGCGATGGTCGGAGCTGGGGCTGTCGTCACCAAGTCAGTTCCTGCGGGTGCTGTGGTTGTGGGCAATCCCGCTCGAGTCATCAGATTTGTGGAGGCTGACAACGAACAAGCTTCTTAATTTGCTGGTCCGGGAATCGGCAAACGCAGCGATTAGAATGCTGGCTTTTGGCGGCACCGCTCTTGCCGACGCCAGTTCTGTCATGTCGTTTCGCGCCGAGTCCAAGAGAATCTTTCTTGAGCGCCATGTTGAATCCCAGCCAAGAGTGAGGCGCATATGACTGAGAGCGACTGCATCATTCCAATTGGCACAAAAATTGACCCGACTGTCACGATCGGCCGCGGCGTTGTATTCGCAGGTGACGGTATCGTCATACGTGCTAATGCCAGACTTGATGCGGCCTGTGTAATTGGAGAAGGCGTAACTATCGGCCAAGGGGCCTGGGTGCGGGCAGGAGCTGTTGTTCTGGGCTCGGTGCCGGCGAACGCTATCATTGAGGGAAATCCAGCACGTGTTGTTGGTTACTTGAATCGTGCCGAGTTTGATGGGAGACCAGCTCCGCGATTGGTCGAGGCGCTGGCCTTGGGCAACGTTGAGCGTCCGGCGCGAGTACCGCTCGATGTAGGTGGGGCTGCCGTGTATTTGATGCGCCGGGTGGTGGATGCGAGAGGTTCGCTCACTGTGGGTGAAGTACCAACCGAGGTTCCGTTCTCTCCCGCGCGCTACTTCGCTGTTTTTGACGTTCCTTCAGCCGAGCTGAGAGGGGAGCATGCGCACAAGCGCTGTCAGCAATTCATGATCTGTGTTCATGGTTCTTGCCGTGTATTGTTAGACGATGGGCATAGTCGTTGTGAGGTATTGCTTGATCGACCAGATATGGCTGTCTTTATGCCAGAGATGATTTGGGGCACCCAGTACAGATATAGCCGCGATTCAGTATTGCTTGTATTCGCTTCTAGGCCTTACGAACAGGAGGACTATTTGCGCACATACGAAGAGTTTCTGTCTGAACGTCATCGCGTTCAGTCCATTCAAATAGACGGCTGACCCAATGAAAGTGCCTTTTCTGGATGTTGGCGCGTCCTACCTAGAACTTAGAACTGAAATCGATGAGGGTATCCAGCGGGTATTGGATAGTGGTCACTACATTCTTGGCCCAGAGGTTGACGCTTTTGAGGCCGAGTGGGCCGAGTACTGCGCTGCCAAGCACGCCGTGGGAGTGGCCAACGGCTTGGATGCCTTAATCCTCGCGCTACGTTCTCTGGGTATTGGTCGTGGCGACGAAGTGATCGTGCCGTCCAATACCTACATCGCTACCTGGCTAGCGGTGTCCTCCGTGGGAGCTACGCCTGTGCCCGTGGAGCCGGATGAAGCAACGTACAACATTGATCCGGCACTAATCGAAGTAGCTATCACGCGAAACTCTAAAGCGATTCTACCTGTACATCTGTACGGACAGCCGGCGGACCTAGATCCCATCCTGGCGCTGGCACGAAAGTACAACCTGAGTGTGGTTGAGGATGCCGCGCAGGCTCACGGTGCTCGTTACAAGGGTAAGCGCATTGGTAGTCACGGAGATATCGTGTGCTGGAGCTTCTACCCTGGCAAGAACCTCGGTGCCCTAGGCGATGGCGGTGCCATCACCTCCAATGACCCTGAATTGGCAGACCGGATTCGTGTGCTACGAAACTACGGCAGTCGAGTGAAGTATGTGAATGAAGTACAGGGTGTGAACTCGCGCCTGGATCCGATTCAGGCGGCTGTGCTGAGGGCGAAGCTGCCTCGTCTGGATGCATGGACTGAGCGTCGGAGATCTATAGCAGCGGCCTACAATGAAGGACTGCAAAGAACAGGCTTGGTACTGCCATCTGTGCCTGATTGGTCGGAACCCGCCTGGCATCTCTATGTTGTGCGTCACGGGAACCGAAACCAACTCGCGGTTGCTCTGAGCGAACTAGGTATCGGTTGCCTCATCCACTATCCGGTTCCGCCTCACCTACAACTCGCCTACTCGAACCTCGGTATTGTCGAGGGCAGGCTCCCGATTGCGGAGCGCATTCACAACGAGGTCCTTAGCCTGCCGATCGGCCCCGCGATGACACAGGACGATGCAAGGGCCGTCATCGAAGCCGTTCGTGCGGCGGTTGCTCAAGTCGGCTGATCCACGCGGCGTCACCCGCTCGCTTTGGCTCCTATGGTGAATATAAGAACCAGCCTCATGCTGGCAGCGCTGACACTGGCAAGGATGCTGACCGCGCTCGGCGTCATGAAAGCAATTGCGGTGACACACGGGGCGGTAGGCGTGGGTTTGCTGGGGCATCTGCAGGGTGTGACCGGATTGATTGCCGGATTCCTCGCGGCGCCTTTGGGTAACGGCCTAATCAGGGCGGTTGCGTCGGCAGTCGGAAGCGGCGCCCCCGACCGAGGCTTAAGGTATTGGCGGGAAGCGCTACGGATCTCGACATTGATTGCCGCAGCTGGATTAGCGTTTGTCGCGCTATTCCATGCACCGCTCTTGCTGATGCTCAGCCAGGACGGACTCTCGATCGTGCTTCTGCTCGTCGCGCTGGTCGCTGCGCCGTTTCAGGCGCTCACCACGGCCTTTCAGTCGTTGCTGAACGGCTTAGGCAAGCTCCGAGAGCTGTCATTGCTCGGAATGGTCTCGACGCTGGCGACGCTTGCCATTTCACTCATCGGCGTCTGGTCCGGTGGTCTCAGCCAGGGCTTGGCGACCGCGCTGTTGGCTGTCACAGCGCAGACAGCTGTGTTCGCTTTCTACTTTCGGTCGACGCCATGGCTCGCCCGAGGTGTCTGGGTGCGTGACGACGGGACGGCAGACATCCGTCGGGACATTCGCGTATTCGCAGCCACCGCGGTCGCCACCGCTATGCTAATTCCTGGCGCACAAGTCTTTATCAGGTCCTTCATGGCAGAGCAGAGCGGATGGGCGGCTGTGGGATACTGGCAGGCTGCCCAGCGCCTATCAGACGCACACCTGAGTCTGCTTGGCACCATCCTGTCCACGCAACTGCTGCCACGCCTGGTGCGGACCGAACAAGCCCGGGTTGGTTCCTCCGTCGTGACGGGCACGGTGCTGAGCGGCCTATTGCTCGTGCCGGGCGCCTTGGTGTTGATGCTGTTCGGGGAAAACATTGTGCGCCTGGTGTTTTCTGACGCCCTGCAGCCCGCAACACAGGTGCTTGGGTACCATGTCACCGCAGACCTGTTGCGTGCGCTTTCCTGGCCTGCTTCCTATTTCTTGATTTCGCGAGCGCAGTTGCGCAGTTTCTGTCTCGCGGAGACGATCTTCGCCATGGTCTGGGTTCTGGGCACAATTGTGCTTAGCAGCGGCTACGGTTGGGTCGCGGCCTCTATGGCATATCTTGCGGCGAGCGCCTCCACCCTGATCTTCCTAGTCCTTTGTGTTGCTCGGCAGATTCGGGGCGCCTGACTTGAGAATCTTCATTCCCGTGCTCGGCTTTGGAAAGGCAGGTGGATATCGCGTGCTATCCAACTTCGCCTCCGAATGGAAAAGTCTGGGACACGACGTGGTCTTCCTGTGTCCGAGGGACTATCACAACCTCTACTACCCGACGACGGCGAACGTCAAGTACTTGCCTACCATCTATTCGACTCTCCCTGGTTTCCTACGCGCCAAGGTCTTGAGGGACCTGTTCGGGCTTGTTTCACTACTATTGGCACTGTTGGGGCGGGCGGGGCGCGATGACGTGATCGTCGCCAATCGCGACCTTACCGCATTCCCTACACGCCTGGCTGCGCTGCTGAAGCGGTCTCGTGGCCTGTACTATGTTCAGGCCTACGAGCCGGAATTTTACGAGTTCGAGAATCCACTGCTGCGCGCAACCGCGCGCGCCGTCAGTGCAAGCACTTATTCGCTGAACATGCTGCGTATCGTCAACTCGCCGATTTACAGGAATTTCAAGAGACTTCAGTCGAAGCATGTCGCGCCACCAGGAATTGACTTGACGACATTTCATCCGAAAGTCACCGATGGGCCCGCAAACGACGGCTGTCTGACGCTCGGTTGCATCGGCCGAGTTGAATTTTGGAAGGGCACCAAGGACGTGGTGGAGGCCGTGCAGTCGCTCCGAGACCAAGGTCTCGACCTCCGGCTAAGAATGGCTTTTCATCTACCTCAGGACTTCGCTCATCTCGACTGGGTTGATCTCGCGCAGCCGCATGGCGATCCGAACTTGGCAGAGTTCTATCGCTCATGTGACTTCTTCATTGCTGCAGGAAAGATCCAGTACGGCGCCTTTCATTACCCTGCCGCCGAGTCGCTTGCGGTGGGAACTACCCTGGTAGGTTCGCCCTACTTTCCCGCCACCCCTGCAAATTCGTACCTGTTCTACGAATGCAATTCGGAGGCGATTGCGGCGGCTCTTCTTCGTGCCATTCGCGACAATGAGGCCTCCCGTCGCGCCCGAGTCGAGACCGGCTTGCGAGACGTGGTCGGCCTGTCCTGGGAGCGAGCGGCGGCTACATTCCTCGAGCATTTGAGGTCGGCCTAGCCGTGGGCCCCATCCCTCACGACGCGCGGACCGATACCCTGCTTGTACTACCCGTCCAGGTGCTGGCCTGGGCGTTTTTCATTCTGCCGATCATCCGGCTTTTCATCTTCCGGCTTACGGGGTTCGCCCTCCCGCCGAGTGTTCATGTCGCCGCGATAACCTTTGTTGCATTGCTGTACTTGCTGGTGTCGCACCGGAAATTCACTGTGCCACTATCGGCGCCGATTGGATTCTCGCTGCTGTTCCTGCCCTTGACGGCCTATCTCGCGGTGGGTGGTGTTTCCAACTCCATCGGTGCGATATTGGCTACAACGTGGATCTACTTCCTGGCACCCTGCTGTGCCATATTGATCGGCACCATCAGTGCCGATCGGGCCGTGGGTTGCACCTCGGGACGTCCATCGCAGACTGTGGATCGATGGCTTACCGTGTCGACGCTTTGTGTAATGTCCGGCATCATCGTCAACGTCGTCGACTTTGCTCTTCTTGGTGATTCTTACTTCGAAGTCTACAAGAGCTTTCGAACGACTGCGGCCGCTACGTTTGCCGGCTTTAGTCTGCCCCGTCTCGCGGGCGCATACTTTTCTGGTCTCGACCTTACCTTCGCCATTATCATGTTGTTGCTGATCCAGGCAAGCCGAGGCCGACGCGTCGCTTGGGTAACGCGGTTTATCCTATATGTCTCGGTGCTGTTCACGTTGACACGGAACGCTTACGTAATTCTGGCGCTGTGGATTCTCATTTCCCGTCTCTCTAACAAGAGCATCTCGAGATTCGGGGCGGTCGCTTATCTTCTGAGCCCGTTGCTCAGCCTTGGCGTCATGACTTTGTTGGCGTTTCAGTCGGCTTCGGGGCAACTTGAAATGAACGCCGAGACATCGAGCGTACTCACACGCCTATCGTCATGGGTGATTATCTCGGATGCCGTTCTCAGCAATCCGGCGGCGGGTTTTTTTGGACTTGGCCTGACTCAGAATGCTCTAGTGCCCGGTGAGTCGGACATCTACGCGATTGACAGCTTTTTCTGGGAGCTCGTTTGCTACGCCGGCGCTGTCGCCTTCATTGCCTATGGCCTCCTGTTCCGCGAGGTGCGGATTCAAGCTCTTCGGAAGAGTTCGACGGTAAGCCGGATCGCTTTAGCATTGACGGCGCTGATCCCGGTCGCTGGAACTTTCAATAACATGGTTGGCAGCATGTTTTCCTTCGTTCTCTTTATCTGTTACGGATTGCTGGGACGGTTCGCCCTCGCACACCAAGGGCCGACAGGGCAGGCGCCCGACCTTGAGGCTCCGCGCGGCGGACTTGCCTACGATTCTCCCCTGCGATGACTCGGCCTGCATTGTGCCGGCCAGCCGCGGTAGTCTGGGTCCTTTACGAGCCGGCCCGTGCCAGGAGTAGCGTCAATCTCATCAGCCGGATTGGCTGTTTTATGCCCATCGAGAAAGTCGTGGTTGTCTGGAACGGTGAGGGTCCAGTAACTTTCAACAGTTCTGAGCTCAGGGTAGGAAATGCCCTGGTGGAGGTGATCAAGGGTAGCAATCGCGGTCGTGAGTTCGGTGGGTACCAGGATGGCCTCGACCACTTGCGGGAGTCTGCTGCGGGTGGCGTGTGCTTTGTTAATGATACAGCGGGAATTCACAACTATTTGCCGCGATTTTTCGTTGATGCATTCGTACGCGCCGCGCTTAGGCTCAGAAACAGGCGCGGAGTTTGTGTCGGGCATGTCGATCGTTCGTTACAGACCCTTGAGATCGGCGGACTGGTCGGCGAGTCTTGGATCCGATCGAATCTTCTTTATCTAGATGAACCCGCCCTTCGATCTCTCGATTGGAAGGTCTATTCCCCTGAAATCAATGCGCTGGTTCCAGGTGCATTTCCCCATCATTTCTTCTCCGATGCATTGAACTCGTCGATGCAGGTGCGAATAAGTCGGTGGCTGTTTCAGCCGGGCTCAAAGTCTTGGTATGCTGCCGCGCCGTTGACGGATGAGAATGCGGATTTTATGGCAGGGAAAGCGCGGGCGGTGCTTCAAGAGTACTATCTTTCGATGCGGCTCAGTCACGCGGGAATTCAGATATCAAGAACCGATATGACAGCGTTGCAGCTCTTCTGGCTCAAGTTGATCAATCGCATCGGCAGGGAACTGGGAATTCTCAAATGATCCTTGTCCCTTGGAGCGCGCTTTTTGCTTATTTTGCACGACCGCCGAGTGGCTGGCGAACGCCCAGCATGTTTGAAGATCGGCAGGGAAGGGCGGCGCGTGATTCGGCTTTCGGCTTCTTTAGAGTGGGCGCTGTTCACCGCGACTAGCGACCATCGCGGAGCTAAGCAGATGATTAGTGCTGCCCCGTGAAATTCTCTGTCATCACCCTCCATCAATCCTTGCCGCCGCTCTTCAGTGGCGATGGCTCGCTTCATGCGGTTTTCACGGTCAATGCGCAGTTCGTACGTCTGGCCAACCAGCAACCGAACTTCGCCCGCGCGCTCGGGGTGGGTCACTGTGTCGTAGACGGACAGATCTTGCTCTGGGCTGCTAATTTGCGCGCGCGTTCGCAAGGCCTGCCGCGATTCGAGAAACTCAGCGGTAGCGACCTGGTCTATAGGATCTCTGCGCAACTCGCCCAATCGAATCGAAGGTTGCTGCTGATCGGGGCATCCGAGGCCGCGAACTTGGCATCCGTTCGCGTCCTGCAGGAGCGATTCGGGGTCGACGTGCATGGGTACTCGCCGCCGTTTGCCGCCTATCCAATGCCCCGGGAATGGGTCGACAATGTGCTCCGGGTGATCAATGATGTGCGGCCAGACGCTATATTCTTCGCGTTCGGCGCTCCCAAGCAAGAATTGCTAATTGCGGACATCATGGCGGATTTGAAAGCCTGCGGTGTCGGACTCGTGATGGGCGTCGGCGGAAGTCTAGACTTCGTCTCCGGAAACATCCGCCGCGCACCGCGGTGGATCCAGCGCGCTGGTCTCGAGGGTCTCTACCGACTAGTGCAGCAGCCCAGCCGGATGCGCGTACGCCGCATTACTGAGAGCATCGCGGCGATCCGCTATTTTTTTGAGTGACTTAAGATCATGAATGTAAGAACTCATGCTCGCCCACCGCTGCGCCTAGTGTCGTGTCCCGTTGATAACTTTACATAGACGCTCGATCTTGGCGAGGATCGATTCGGCCGTGGCGGTCCACATGAACGGCTTCGGGTGCTGGTTGTAATGCTTCACGAACTCATCGATCTTGCGCTTGAGATCCGCCACCGAGTCGAACGAGCCGCGGCGAATCGCCTGGGTCGTGATCAGCGCGAACCAGCGCTCGACCTGGTGGCGTTAGTAACGAGAGATGTGGCGCCCTTCACGACGGTGGTCGGCAGTCCGGCAAAGCTTCTACAGAAGGGGTGACTTGACGCATGCAATCGTCTTGTTCTAGTCGACGAACGCCCAAGCGCCCCATACGGAGTCGCTGCGGGCGAAGGTGACAGTCGTTCAGGGCGCTATATGGCTGGTTCGTTATCGCTGAGTAAGGGCGCAGCCGCATCCTTGGCTGAGAGTCGAGGCGTGACAGCAGCAATTGGCCATTGAATGGCCAATTGCGGGTCATTCCAGTGTATGGTGCGTTCAGCGGTGGGGGCGTAATAAGTGGTTGTCTTGTAGAAGAAGTCGGCGGAATCGCTGAGCACCAGGAAGCCGTGGGCAAACCCAGGCGGAATCCACAGTTGACGCTTGCCTTCCGCACTGAGTTCCACTCCGGTCCATTTGCCGAATCGCGGACTGCCACGTCGGATATCGACCGCCACATCGAATACGCGTCCGGACGTCACGCGGACGAGTTTTCCCTGGGCGTGAGGTGGTATTTGATAATGCAACCCGCGCAGCACGCCGCGCGACGATCGCGAGTGGTTGTCCTGGACGAAATCGACCTCGTATCCGACAGCATCGTTGAACGCCCGGCGGTTGTAGCTCTCCATGAAAAATCCGCGCTCGTCCCCGAAAACCTTGGGCTCGAGGATCAAGACCTCCGGCAGGTCGGTGGGAATGACCTTCATCAGAACACCCGTTCGCGCAACAGCGACATCAGGTACTGGCCATAGCCGTTCTTGCTCAGCGGTGCCGCCAGGGCCTCGAGCTGCGCGGCATCGATCCAGCCGGAGCGATACGCGATCTCTTCCGGGCAGGCTACCTTCAGCCCCTGCCGCTTCTCCAGCGTCGCAATGAACTGACCCGCCTCCAGTAGGCTGTCATGCGTCCCGGTGTCGAGCCACGCATAGCCACGGCCCATGATCTCGACGTCGAGCTGGCCCCGCTGCAGATAGTGGGCATTGACTTCGGTGATCTCGAGCTCGCCGCGAGCGCTTGGCTTGATGCTTGACGCGATATCGCAGACCTGTTCGTCGTAGAAATACAGCCCGGTCACCGCGTAGTTGCTCTTGGGCGTCTTCGGCTTCTCCTCGATCGAGAGCGCTCTCTGTTGAGCATCGAACGCGACGACGCCGTATCGTTCAGGGTCCGTCACGTGATACGCAAAGACCGTTGCACCGTCGGTACGGGTATTCGCGCGCTTCAGCAGGGCGGCGAAGTCGTGACCATAGAAGATGTTGTCGCCGAGCACCAAGGTGCTGGGGTGATGGTCGACAAAGTGCCGGCCGAGGATGAATGCCTGCGCGAGTCAGACCGGGCTCGGCTGAACGCAATAGCTGATGTTCATGCCCCAGCGGCTGCCGTCGCCCAGAAGTGCCTCGAAGCGCGGGGTGTCCTGCGGCGTGCTGATGACGAGTACCTCCCGGATCCCGGCAAGCATCAACGTCGACAGAGGGTAGTACACCATCGGCTTGTCGAAGATCGGCAGCAGTTGCTTGCTGATTGACAGGGTGGCCGGGTGTAGGCGGGTACCGGATCCGCCCGCGAGGATGATTCCCTTGCGCTTCACGTGTGATCTTTCCGATTGGTCTTGCGGGGTTCAGAGCGTCGGTCGGCAGCCCAGTATCTCGGTCAGCATGCGGTTTACCCCGAACTTCCAGTGTGGCAGCGTATGTCCAAATGTCTTTCTGAACCTGGACGTGTCCAGCCGTGAGTTCAGTGGCCGCCGGGCCGCCGTATTGAATGCCGATGACGATACGGGACAAATCGCGCCTGGCGCCACAAGAACGGACTTGCCCGTCGCACGAGCGGTCTCGATGATATGGCGGGCATACTCGAACCACGTCGTCTCTCCGGAGGCCGTGACATGGTACGTGCCGCGCAGTTCGGGTCGAAGCATTGCGAGTCCCAGCGCATGGGCGGTGACATCAGCGAGAAGCTCGGCCCCCGTCGGTGCTCCGTGTTGATCGTCGATAACCCTGAGTTCATCGCGCTCGCTAGCCAACCGGAGCATCGTGCGTGCGAAATTGTGGCCGCGGGACGCATAGACCCAGCTTGTGCGCAGGATGAGATGTTTGCAGCCGCTTGCGCGAATCAGCTGCTCGCCTTCGAGCTTGGTACGCCCATAGGCATTCAAAGGACCGGTCGCATCGTCCTCGGTCCAAGGCTTCGAGCCGGAGCCATCGAACACGTAGTCAGTGCTGTAGTGCACCAGCCACGCTCCGCGCTCCAGAGCAGCACGCGCCAGTGCTGCCGGTGCGGTCGCATTGATGGCACGCGCCACATCTGGTTCGCTCTCAGCGCCATCTACAGCGGTGTGCGCCGCCGCATTCACGATGACGTCCGGCCGCACCTGGCGAACCGTTTC
>Ga0209392_1000221_pt1 | contig 12067 bp, 16 predicted proteins | sample PPLLak3cmMay2015_FD_187252 | JGI IMG/M metagenome (GOLD analysis project Ga0209392, IMG submission 187252) | Freshwater sediment microbial communities from Prairie Pothole Lake near Jamestown, North Dakota, USA - PPLs Lake P7 Core (1) Depth... | ecosystem: Environmental > Aquatic > Freshwater >...
CGACGCACTCGACGAGATCCTTGACGAGGCGCAGGGCTCGCCTGTGCTGTGCGCCTACGCTTACCGCTCAGACGCAGAGCGGATCATGGATCGGTTCAAGGCGCTGCGGCCAATTAACCTGACCGAGTGCAAGACAGAGCGCGAGTTGAACAACGCGATGGAGCGGTGGAAGAGCGGTGACTGTCCCCTGATGATCGGCCACCCGGCCAGCATGGGCCACGGCATCGACGGGCTGCAGCACAAGGGGCGCACGCTGGTGTGGTTCGGGTTGAACTGGAGCCTTGACCTGTACGACCAGTTCAACGCCCGGGTGCGCCGGCAGGGTCAGGGTGCTCCAGTGGTGTGCCATCGCATCCTGTGCCAGGACACCCTCGACCAGGCGCAGGCTCTGGCGCTGGACGAGAAGGCGACTACGCAGGCCGGTCTGCGTAGCGCCGTGAAGGAATACCGGAAGCAAAAAGGAGTGTGAGGCATGACCGTCAAGATCACCAGTGATCGGGCCGCAGCGGTGGATCAGGACTACTTCTGGCGCCCCCTGCACACCTGCCCGCTGTCGGCCAAGGTCCAGCTTCTAACCGAGGGCGGCGTGGCCGTCTACGGGCAATACAGCCCCGGCTTCGGTGGCTACCTCGGCTGGGCACCGCTGCCCAAGAAACCGGAGTGGATGAAATGACTGACCGCGAACTGCTTGAGGCCGCTGCGAAGGCGGCGGGGTATTGGTCCGCTGAGTTCAACTGCGCTGCCAACTTGCCGCGACCGGACTGGAACCCCCTCACCGACGACGGCGATGCGCTGCGGCTGACGGTGAAGTTGGGGCTTGCCGTCAGTGTTGAATACCAAGTCGGCAGCACATCGGTGCTGTGGGGGCCACCAACGGGCCATGTCCGCGAAGATCATGGCAACGACCCCCTTGTCGCCACCCGCCGAGCCATCGTCAGGGCTGCGGCAGCTATATCAAAGGAAATGAAATGACTGACCTGAGAGACGCTGCGCGTCAGGCGCTGGAGGCGTTGGAGAACGGCAGGCGCGTCCGTGCCTGTGAGGGCGGAACCAAGTATCAACCACCGTTAGAAGAAGCCGCCATCACCGCCCTCCGCGCCGCGCTGGAGCAGCCGGAGCAGGAAGTCAAAGGCTGCGACCACTGCAACCACCCGTTGTACGCCGCTATCAAGTGCCGCGTGTGCGGGCGCGTACGAGCAGAAACACAGCGCGATGAACTATTGCAGGCGTTGAAAGATGCAACTGATGCGATTGAGCATTGGGGCACCTACGCTACAGATTACTTCCAGAAGAAGTGGGACTTGCAAAGCGACATCAATGCGGCCCGCGCCGCTATTGCAAGAGCGGAGGGGCAAGTATGACGAAGGATGATGTGATCCGTATGGCAAGAGATTCTGGGTGCGTGGACCCGATGGTCTTTCTCGCTTCGTATGAACGCTTCGCCGCCCTTGTCGCCGCTGCCGAGCGCGAGGCGTGTGCAGACATCTGCGACCAACATGCAACCTGTGAGGGAACAGCGCAACTGTGCGCCGCCGCCATCCGCGCAAGGGGGCAGGCATGAGCCTCGTCACACCCGTGGTCGTGTTCTTTGCCGTGAACCCCGACGAAGAACTGACCAGCGAGGACATCGCAGCGAAGTGGGACGTGGATCAGAACAACATCGGCAAGACGCTGCGATACGCCGAGCAGAAGGGCTGGGTCATTGCGACCAAAAAGCCCAACCCGTCAAGGCCGTCCAAGCAGATACTGTTCTACACCGCAGGCCCGCGCCTGCTCAAGGAGATCGGAAAATGACCTCTCGAATCCCCAACGGCTGCGACCAGCAGGGCCGCTATCCCCAGGCCGCCGAGTGCTGCACAGAGCTCGGCTGCGAAGAACCCGACTTCTACGGGCGCGAGTACTGGAAGGAAGAGGCCATCTCCTTAGGCATCGTGGCCGTCGGCTTGGTGGGCATCTTGGGCCTGCTGGCCATGTTCATCGCAGGCTAGTAAGACCAGACCGTAGGCGCGGTGCGCAAGTCCAGATGGATGAACCGCCCCGTGCCCTTCTGCTGCACACCGATGCCGGTGAAGCCGAGGTGCATCGCCAGGCGCAACACCTCATGGGCGTCAGCGCCTTGCACGCCGACGTCGCAGGCCAGGCCGGTGGAGTGCATGCCCGGCTCGGCCTTGGCCTTCTCCACCGGATGGTCAGGGCAGCGGTAGCCTGACGTAATGCTCATGGGGCGGCGGTAGACGTCACGCAACGCCTGCAGACGCCCCATGAACTCGGGCTTCATCTCCTGCTTGCCGCAGTGGCGGCAGCGGAATTCGGCCTCGGTGAAGTTGGGGTAGTCGGCCCAGTTCACTGCTTGCGTTTGTCGTAGACCGACCAGCCCACGCCGGCCAGCGCCGCGCCGCCGCCGATGATGGCGTCAATGACGTCGCTGCCAATGCCGTACTTGACAGCAAAGCCGCCAGCCAAGGCGGTCAGAAGGTGGCGTACCAGAGCTTGAATGATCATCGCGTTCATGTCAGTCCTTTCAGGGTTTGTCCGCCTTGTTGTCGAGCTTGGCGAAGATCTGGCGGCAGATCTCCTTCACCTCGTCGATGTCGCGCCGGTAGTCATCCTTGGCGACATAGTTCAGCGGCATCTGCCGCACGTCCTTGTCCAGCAGCCTGATGGTCTGGTAGATGTTGTTCAGCACCCACCCGCCAAGGAACCCGGCGATGGAAACGGCGATGTTGAAGAGGTATTGAGTGTCCATCATCGTGCAAGGGCGTTGACGTTTTCGGATTCGGGCGCGAGGCTATTCTGCCTTGGCCGGCCAGGCTCCGCGCCTGATATGCGAATGGATTGTGCGGTAGCGCGCGAAATCGGGCCGGGGCCTTTAGCCTGCGTTGTAGCACGCGCTTGCGCCCGTTCCAAAGCCGTGATTGCCGCATCAGGGTCTTTGTACATCAGCGTCACCAACTCGGCTGCAGCGCGGCGGTTAATGCGACCTTCAAGGTTAACCCAAGTGTTGCGCGCGAATGTGGCAGCGCGACTCAGCAGCGCCGGAAAACGCTTTGCAGATATTGCTTGAGATTGTGCCGCCTCAGTAGCAAGTTCTGCGACATCCGGTGCTGGTGTGCGTGTGCCTTGACGCGACAGCGCTGCTGCTTGCTCAGCGCGTTTTAGATCGCGCGCCACCAACGTCAGGTCGGTCAACTGTTGCGGCGTAAAGCCTTGCGTGCGTGTAAACACAACACTCTGGACGTCTTTGCCAAACGCCTCAAGGCTTTTGGCCTGCTTAGCGACCTCTTGCCCAAACTGCGCTTGTTGCAGCAGATCGTCGTAGGTGTCTTTGCCGAGAGCCTGGCGCGCCGTAGCAGCGTTCTTAGTCAAGAAGTCTACGGCTGCATCAGCGTTGCCTGCCTTCAAAGGCGCCAGCGCCCGGTCAGCCACTTCACGCGCCAATGCTGATTGCGCGTCTTTACCAATACGCCGTTGCACCAAGTTCATGTTGGCCGGGTGCTTCAGCGCGTAATCAACCACTTCGGCGGCGGTCTTCTGATTCAACTCACCACGCAAAGCATCGATGCGCTTGAAGTCATCCGCAAACTTGGTCGCCTCTTGCTGCACTTGCGTCAGGCGTTGTCGCAAATCGCCACCCACTGCATCAATCTGGCGCCCGTACTTTTGCAAAAACGCTGCTGCTGCGTCAGGCCGCACAGTTTTGGTTGTTGGGTCAACAATCTCGCGGCGGAACAGGTCTTCAATACCTTGCACCAACGATTGCCGTGCGGCGGGGCTGGGGCCGATAGCCGTCAACAGATCGCGCGCGCCGGTTTCGGTTTGCAGAATCGTGCGGGCAATGTTCTCGTCGCCAAGCAACGGGACGCGACTCGCGCCTTCACGCGCCAGTTTGCTCGCCGTTCCGGTGTAGAACCGTTCGGCAACTTCAGTGGCGTGCGACTTCTTGGCGGCTGTATACGCGGCCTTGGCCTCGTCGCTGAGATTGCTGTTGGCAATCGCCAAGTCAAGTTCGTTACGCAACTTGCCGATGTTGGCGCGTGCAATGTTGGACGCAGAGTCAGTAGACCCGCGCAACGCTGCGAAGTCGATGTTGAGCGCTTGGTTAAGCGCAGAGGCTTGCTCCAAAGTAACCACAGGTGGCAACGGCTCGGGAGCGCGCTTCAGGACATCCTTGGATACTTTGCCGCTCCCAATTGGAACTGCTGGCGTTGCCTTGGCCCCGTACAGTTCCAGCACTTTGGCTGTCTCTGGCGCCAGCCCTTTCAATTCTTGGATGGGTTGATCACGGATGATGCCCGCCCGCGTGACCACACTCTCAAACGGAATTGCGGCATCAGTGCCCGCAAGTTGAAACGCCTCGTTGTACTTGGCGCTTACACGGGTACGAGCCGCTTTGAGTTCCTTTTCAGCAGCTTCCGAAAGGACACCGCCAATGCGAATTTGCGATACATCGGGCAAACCCGCTGCCAGCGCCTGTTGCGCAACGGTAAATTCTTGACGCGCCTGTGCGAGCCCTTGCATCAACTGGTCGCGCACCGCACGAAGTTGCACTTGGGCTTCAGGGCGCAAAGCGGCGGCTTGCTGTTGAAGCTGCTGCTCGACTCGTTGCAACTGACCTTCCAACGCTCCGACGCGTTGTTGAGATTGCTCGTAAATCTGCCGGTTGATCTCTGGCGAGGCAGCGCGCAAGCGCGTTTCCATCGCAGCGATTGTCGGCGTGGCCGCGCCGCGCTCAACTAACCGCTCGGTCATGGTCGGCGCAAAGCCTGGCGTTGTTGCCATACCTTGCGTGGCCCGCAGCGCGTTAACCGCCGCCGTAGCGTCGCCGCCCAATGCACCGACCAACGCGTTTTCTGCAGTAGTCCGAGGGCTCAACAGCGGCTGCGCTACACCACGATAGCCTGCAGACACGGCGCCCTTGATAGGCGCTACAACCGCTGGCAACCCCATGCTGATGGCAATAGACGTCTCAATGTCTTCAGGGCTAATCAGTGCGCCACTAGCACCTCCCGTGACAGCCGCGCCACCCAATCGCGCGCCCGCGCCGCGCAGGGCTGTAGTGGCCGGCGTGGACGCCATGCCGCCAAACTCCAACCCGCGCACAATCGACGGCGCCGCGCCCAACGCGCGAGAGCCAACCGCTAGAGCAGGGCCGACACCGAGCGTGCCTGCGACCTCGCCCGCCAGCTTGCCGCCACGAAAGGCTAGGCTGCTTGGCTCAGCGCCAGTCAGTTCTTGCAGGCCGGCTGATATAGCTTCGCCGCGCTCGCTTACGCGGGGCAGAAATGTTGCGGCGGGCGCCCCGCCCATAAATTCTGGTAGCGCCGTGCGGCCAGCCTCTACCAGTACAGAACCTATGCTGCCTGCACCGCGTACAAGACCGGCAGGGATGTCTACGGCAGCGCTTCCGCGACGGGGTGCAGGAATTTCGTTAGGCTTGGAAGGGATTAGATCTTCGTAGCCTGTTGGCGCGGCTTTTTGAGCCGGTATCAAGTCTTCGTATCCAGTCGCCATTTACAACTCCTGGCCAGTCTTTTCCTTAAACCGTTTACGCACTGCCGCTTCTGGCGCGCCTGCTGCAATCGCCGAGCGAGCGTTTTCTCGCTCAGCCGCAAGATCACTTGCTGGCGCGGGCGACGGGCGTGGGCTTCCACCTCCGCGTCTTTCCGCATCGACTTGACGGGTAACGCCCGCGATTACGGTATCAAGCTGCCCCAACGTCTCTCGCACTGTTTCAATAGATTGCGCGGGGTTCGTCAAAGCGTTCAGCCACGTCTGCAACTCGACGTTGGAGTTCATCTGTTGAGCAGATGCGCCCGTAGCGTTCTTGATGTGCGACAGCAATCGTTGGCGAGAGTTGAGAATGTTGTCGCGTAATGTTTGTGCTTTGGTTCCGATAGTACGTTCGACCACTTGGCCGGCCCCGGAAGTGCGAGCCGATGCGACGATGTTTTCCACACCAGTACGCTCAGGGCTAACCATCCCGCCTATATCAGTCAATTTTTCGTAATAACCTAAAACCGTTTGCAAGTCTTTTGACAGCGCTACCCGCGCTTGATTTTGGGCTTCAGTCTTTGCAGCCTGAGCGGCGGTAGGTGGCTTGGCGCTCGGCGCCGCAACCCCCGCGCCGCCGCGAGCAGCAGGTCCGCGAGTAGCCGGTCCGCCAGGGATAGGCTCCAGATTGCCGCTATCGGTAAAGCGATAGCCCACGGGCGCTTTTGGTGCGGCAGGCGTTGGCGCTGCGGTTCCCGCTGTCGGCGCGCGCGCCGGCAAAGTCGGCGGCATTACGTATTGACGAGCCTCAACATCAAACGGCCCGTATGGCGTGCTCATGTACCGTTCACGCCCCAAAGCGGCCTCTATCTGCTCCTTGACGCTGCGACCTTGCATCGCCAACGCTTTGACTTGTGCCTCGTTGTACTCGGGCGGCAAACTTGCGCCAAAACGCGGGTTAAGCCCAGATAAACGATCACGAATAGACGGGTACGTTTCCGGTGTTGCGCCGTACAAAAGTTTTGATGCTAGATCAACCGTCTTAATTTCGCGCTCGATTTCCGCTGTTTGCGCAGCGCGAGCGTCTTGCGCGCCGCGTTGCTGGGCCAAAAGATTTCGCTCTTGCCGCTGCGCCAGCATGTTCTCGCGCTCAAACTGCCGCTGTTCGGCCTGCGACTGGCGCAGCATGTTCTGCTCGACCTCGCGCTGCACGTCTTGCTGGCCCTGGAAGAACGCCGACGCCGGTTGCGCCGGCTGGAGAAGTCCGAAGTTGACTGCCATGTTAGTTCCTCAAGGCCCAGGCATGCCAGGCATAGCGGGGCCGTAGTAGCCACCGCTCGGGTAGATGTCGCGAGACTCAACCGGCGCGTAGTTCGGCGTCTGCGGCTGGCCGTAGTACCGACCAGCCAGATACCCCAACTGGTTCAGACCGCCCGAGTAGGCGCTGCCTCGGGCCAGCGCGGCGTTTGCGGCGGTTTGACCTTGGCCCATCATGATGTTGCCGACGTTGCCCGCGTAGTTCTGACCGAGCGTGCCCATCACGCCTGCGGCGCGGGGGCCGATGTCGGCCAGGCCGGCAAGGCGGTTGTACGCCGCGCCGTACTCTTGGCTGGCCAAGTCTTGGCCGTACCGCTGGCCAGCTTTCAACGCCGCGCCGCTCATTAGCCCACCACGCGCCGCAGCGCCGCGCTCCATCGCCTTCAGACCCTCGCTCAACCGGAACCCGTAGCCGGGGTCCATCTGCAGGAACTGCTGCGCTGCGCCCGGCCCACCGCTCATCAGTGCTCGCAACCGGTTGTAGTCCTCGGTGCCGCCGGCAAGGAACGGCTGCTGGCGAGCAACACCTTCCTCGTACATCTGCTGCTGCAGCGCAGTAGCGCGGTCAGCGGACTGCGCCGACGTCTGCGCCGCAGACTTGGCCGCACTCGACGACATCTTGGCGCCAATCAGCGTCGCGGCGGCGGGGATAAGAAACGCGAATGGCATGTCAATGCTCCTCAATCAGAACGTCATCGACTGCTTCGATGTCGGTGCAATCTGTGGCGTGGATGCAGTACCACACTACGTCGGTCAGCGCCAGCACGCTGTGCTCTTTGCCCGCAGCTATTGTCAAGCACGCGGGCGCAATGTACTCGGTTGATTCGCCGTCAACAATCACTTCAACGGCGCCGCTGGCCAGCACAGACAGGTGATCATGCTTGTGCTTGTGCTGCACAGCCAAATAGCCCGCTGGTATGCGAGTCTCTTTGGCGTACACGCCGCCGCCGAAATGGTGTTGAATCACGTTACCTCACGCCCCGAAGCGCGGATGTTGATGGCGCTTGCCGTGCCGGCGATTGTAGAGATGAACCCGCTGGGCGCAAGGGCTGCGCCCACCAGTTCGGGAAACGTGTAGGTCTCGCTGGCCTGGAGCGTCTTGGTTTTAGTGATCAAGTTGTCGTTGCCTGCAGAGCCGGCAGCGGTCACCAAGTTGACGCTGATCGTCGCAGCCACCGCGCTGTAGTTCGTCGCGGTGAACTTGTCGATGATCGCCGTGACGCCCGTGGCGGTGTACTGCGTGGTCTGCGTGTTCTCGGCGGTCTTGGCCGGAACTAGAACTTTAACGGTGACAGTCATGTTGGTTTCCTATCGCATCAAGCCTTGGTTACGCAATGCTGGTAAAGGTATACGACCAATTCACAATCTGCGCTAGACCAGAGGTTTGTGTGACTTGCACGTCCGCGCCAGACAAGGTGATCGTAAGTTGCGCTCCGTTGCTTGACACGATGCGAGCTTGGCTGCCGTCCCAGAAGGCCGTGGCTGCCGCCGTGTAGTTAGCCGCCGATCCACTGTTGCCGATAAGCGCAACGATGTCGTATCGACCACCCGCTGCTGCCGCAGTCCCGCTGAGTGTGAAGATGGTGGATGCCACTGCGGTCGTGGTGTTCACGTTCCCTTTGGCGCTGTTGACGCCAGCAGCAAAACCCGCAACACCCGTGGCCGACAACGTGGTGAACGCGCCGCTGTTGGGCGTGACGCCGCCAATCGGGCCAGGCTTGTTGCTCAGCGGCTGGATGCCCGTCACGATGCCGATAGGCAGGTTGCGCGAGCCGGTGCCGAAGATGACGTCGTAGTAGCAGTTCGTGTTCGTGCCGTCGAAGTCGAGCAGGCCCACTGAACGCGCCCCGCTGGACATGAACGGATGCACGATCATGGCCGCGTCTGCGCTTGCTGATCGATACGCTCGAGCCCCGCCAGCCGTGTGGTTTGTGGCGCAGCCGTAGAAGTTGCCGCTTGAGTTTTTCAGCGAAACGTCTGCGACCGAGTTGCCCTCGAAATAGGTGCCGATGACCTGCGTCTGAATGCCCTGATCGACGATTCCCTCGGTGCCGTTCTGGATAAACCCGTTGAGGATCAAGTTGCCGACGTTGGGCAGCACGCCGCCGTCCTTCACCCAGATGCCGACCACGCCAAAGTTGTCGATGCATGGGTGATTGATCTCAACCGCGTTGCACCCCTCGACCAGCGTGATCGGGTAGTCTGTGCCGTCAAAGTCGGGGTTGTCAATTTTCAGCGCCCAGCACAGCGAGCGCAGATAGATGCCGTACTCGCAATCAAGAATGCGAGGCCGAACGATCTCGGCGGCGGCAAGCTGGAACCGGGTCAAATCAAACGCATAGACGCCTGTGTAACCGGTGCCCACAATGTAAGCATCCAGAATCTTGCAGCCGTAGGCGTTCGTCGTTGACTGGAACACTTTAAGGTTGTTGACAGCAGCAGTCAGCCCCGAGCCGTTGCCGGTGAAGCGGATCGTGCCGTTGAACCCGTTGAGGTTGATTGCCGCGTTGATGGAGTACATCTCCGCGATGCGGATCTCGCCGGTCAGGTTGGCCTGAATTGCCGCGTTGATGGCCGCAGCGTTGGCGGTGGCGGTGGCCGCAGTTGAGGCGCCGAAGTCGCGCACATCAACGAAGTCGCGCAATTTGGACTGCACTGTGCGGGCCGTAGCGCCGGTGCCCGCCTGAATAAATCCGATGAGGGCCGAACCACCTGAAGCGGCAAGCGCTGGGTCCGAGCCATTGAGGTTGTCAACCGTCCACACTTCGACATCGGTCGAGGTGGTCAGCTTCAGTTTGTACTGAGGTGTGCCAAGCCAGACGGACGCCTCGCCCCGGCTATCAAGAATGACCGGATTTGCGTTTGGGGTTACGCCGCCGTAATCCGTATAGGTGGCCAGCGGCGTGGTGGTGCCTGCAGCGTAGCTGTACAGCTTGCCACCGACCAACGGATCGCCGTTTGCATCAAAGAACTGCAGCTTGGGAACTGGGGCGATTGTTGTCGGCATAGAAACCTCTAATGTGCGAATGGCGTGAGCGCGCTACGGATCAGGTCGCCTGTGTTTGGGCCGTCAGGACGCCGTTGGTGAACGTCATGCTGCCGTTGGCACCGCCTGCGGTAAGTTTCGCAGTGGTGATTGTCACTGACAAACCACTTCCCAAACCCAGCGCCGTCCTAGCATCAGCGGGGGCTTTGTTTTCCCACCGCATGTCTGTGCCATCGTAGACGAGGATGTCGTTGTTGGCGAGGGATGTCACGTAGACATCTGACAACTGGCTGACCAGCGGCTCGGCCTGCACGCGCACAAACACGGAGCCAGAGCCACCCGTGGCGGCGTTGACGACAGCGGCCACCACCACATGCGGTGTTGGGGCCAGCGGCTGCGTCTTGGTCAGGCCACCAGCAAACGACGGGTTGTAGTGGAGGATGTCACCGTCGGCCCAAGTTTCGCCGTAGGGCGCGCCCGAGGTGTTGAACCCACGCACCAGCCCAAAGCTGGACACCAACCCAAAGTCATTGTTGGCAATGCTCTCTGCCGCCACACCCATGATCAACTGACCATTGGTGACACCAGTAGCCGGCTTGCCTTGCAACACACCCGACGAGCCGACAGCGCCGTCGAACATGATCAACTGACCCTTGGAAATGGTGGCCGACGCTTTGATGTAGTAGTACTGGTTTTCGCCAATCGCTTGGGTGACGTTTGATGTCATCCTCAAATTAAGCGTGTACCCGCCGTTCCAGTACAACGTCCCCACTGGCGGTGGATCGGGAATCGGCGGGCTAGGGTTGGTGCTAAACCCAAGGAACGGCACGTTGTCGGTGTTTAACGAGGCAATCGTGCCAAGTTGAATCGGCGGCAGCGTATCAAGCCGCTGAGCCAGCGCGTCGATCAGCGGCATGACCTGATCAACAACCGACACTGGTTGGGTCTGCAACTCTTGATTGATGCGCTCAAGCGTCTGCTCTAGTGACGCCGCAATCGACGCCGTGTTTGGCGCAAGTAGAACCCCGCCCGCGTCTTGAGCAGTCTGGAACAGACTGATAAAGAACATGTACCACGCGCGGTCGATCAGCCCGGTGCGCTGATCCATCAGCGGCACCCGTGGGGGCGTGATCGGCGTTGGCGTGGCGCTGGGGCTAGGCACGGGTCGGGCTCACGTTCAATTCGGCGCCCATGATAGCGATCTTCACAGGGTCCGTGCCGCTGACCTCGTACACGCGGTCGCGCAGCTTCATCGTCATGCCCAAACGACGCCAGAACACGCGGTGCCCGTACTGACCAATGCGGCCCATCTCAGACCAATGCTCGTTTGACCAAGTGTGGCCGCCGTCATCCGACCAACGCAGCATGACTTTCGGGTTAACCCCTACAGTCGTCACAGGCGTTTCGTACACCTCGTACTGCTGCAACACAAAGTTCAGGTCAAGGGTGTCGTCAATAGGCGGCTCTGGATCAAGCGGGTCAATACCGTTCAGCCCCACGCCCGACTCGCAGTCGAGTTGCAGCGTATGGTGTGCCGTGCGCTTCAGATTGTTCTGCCCAGTAGGCAGCGCCCGCCACGACCGCAGCCATTTTTGAATGCTGCCGTTGTCTGCGTAGACGTCTTGGTCGAAGGCGTAGATGTTGCCGTTCTCGTAATCGCCAACAACGATCTCGTCGCCAAAGTTCATCTGGCAGTTGCTGCGGTGCCGGGTAAACGCGCCGTTGCTCCAGCCGGCACGCTCATGCCAGGCGCCGGTCGATACGTCAAACACCCAAGTAGTGTTAGCGCCCGGAAAGATCAGTACATAGAAGGCGTGGCCGTCCTGCTGGTAGGTGTAGCCAATAGCGTCCGACAGGTCGCCGTACTGCTGGATCTGCCACTCAACCGCATGGGTGCTGATGCGCTGGCCGGTGTAGCCGTTGGCGCGGTAGACGATGCCACGTCCCCGAGCGTCAGAACCCAGCCAAAACAGCCCGTTGTCGAGTTTGGCCACCGAGTACGCTGCCGCGCAGCCGATCTCGTTGAACGCGCCTTGGATGCGTTGCAGCGGAAAATCAGACCCGCCAGTGTCGTACCAAACCTCAACCGAGTTGGTGCCAAACAGCCACGCCTCTCGGTGATCAACGATCAGGCTCACCAAACCGTCTGGAGAGCCCTCTGCGCTCGCAAAGTCCAGCGGATCTACCGAGGCGCCATCCAGCAGACTGGTGACCCATACGCGCTGGCTGTTGGGTTCGTTGAAAACAAAATATCCGTCAAGGTAGCCAACCGTC
>Ga0209392_1000222_pt1 | contig 12063 bp, 10 predicted proteins | sample PPLLak3cmMay2015_FD_187252 | JGI IMG/M metagenome (GOLD analysis project Ga0209392, IMG submission 187252) | Freshwater sediment microbial communities from Prairie Pothole Lake near Jamestown, North Dakota, USA - PPLs Lake P7 Core (1) Depth... | ecosystem: Environmental > Aquatic > Freshwater >...
CAGTAATTGCAAGTATGTAATGGAACAAAAAATGTTTACAGGAAAAGTTGTTATTATAACCGGAGCGGGCCAGGGAATTGGATTTGAAATTGCCCGGCAGCTTTGTTTGCAGGGAGCTTCCGTAGTGCTGAATGATAAAGACACAAAACTGGCTGAAAAAGCAGCGGCCAGGATTCAGGAAGAAGGTGGCGTTTGTATAGGTCTGGCAGGCGATGCTGCCGATCCTGCTTTCATTCAAAATCTCACGGATATTGCCATAGAAAAATACGGTGGATTGCATATCGCAATTGCCAATGCGGGTATCACGCTCTTTGGCGATTTCTTCACTTACCCGGCGGAATCACTGCAACAGGTCATGAAACTCAATATGGGCGGTAGTTTCCTGCTGGCGCAATCAGCAGCTATCCAAATGCGTAAGCAGGGAACAGGGGGAAGCATCCTACTGATGTCTTCCGTCACGGGCCACCAGGCGCACAGGCACCTTGCAGCCTATGCCATGACAAAAGCCGCTTTGGAAATGATGGCGAGAAACCTGGTCATTGAATTGTCTCCCTTTAAAATTACCATTAATGCCATCGCACCCGGTGCCACACTTACAGAAAGAACATTGTCAACAGATCCGGAATATGATAAAATATGGTCGTCACTGACTCCACTCGGCAAACCAGCCACAGCTGCGGACATTGCCCATGCAGCTTTATTCCTTGTCTCGCCGCTTTCTCATCAAATTACGGGACAAACCCTTGTTGTTGATGGTGGTTGGTCGGTAGTGAGCCCATCGCCCGGCGATACGCACTTTAATGAAATCGAAAATCGAAAGTAAAATACATTTAACGCGGAGACACAAAGACGCAGAGATAAAAGAGGTGAGAAAACAGGGTGAGCCGGAAAGAAAAAACTTTTAAAGATACAACATAATTCTGCACTCCGCTGCTATTTCAATCAATATAAATTATTCACTAAACCTTCCCTTTAGCCGCCTATTTTCTGTTACTTTTGCAGATTACCCTTTTTCGATCCGGTACCCGGATCCGTACAAACAAGGGCAGGCAAATTTCGCCTGATCATAACAGTTATTGAAAACGTATGGCATTATCACACTTGCTGAAATTTGTGTACAATAACGGAACCGATGAGGTCATCCGCAGGGGTAAGAAGATCCACGCAATTGGTTATGTGGAATTCCTGGAACATGATGAACTGATGGGTTCCGTAACCTTTCGGGTGAAAGATGATAACTATGCCACTTTCTATAAAGTTCATATCCAGAAATATAAAGATCCCCGTTCACTCTCTGTTCGTTGTAGTTGTCCTTACAACCTGGGAGATATATGTCGTCACGAAACCGCTGCGCTTTTTCAATTGCAGGAACTGCTCGACAAAAATATCCTGGGTGATAAAAGTATAGTGTACCACCAACGGCATACTGTTGTTAAGATGAAACACCTGGATCTCAAGACAATCAGGATGCTGACATCTCCTGAGTCGTATGAAGAATCAGAGAAACTTTTACGGTCCCAGAAAGCCACCATCGTCCAGGCAAAAGACGAAAGAGTGGAAGCGAAGCTGGAAATTGATGGTGAAAATTTCCCGGTGGTTATTCAGAAGAACGAAGAAAGAAATTTCGACACCTCCTGTAAATGTGATGAAGAAAATCATCCGCTCTGCTTGCATAAAACGATCGTACTACTGCAATTATTAAATGCCTACGGCCCTCACTATTTCGATTCTATTCGCAATTGGGAAAAAGAAAAAAATAAACTGCTGGAAGCTTATGGCTACAACATGAGCGACGAGGGATGGGAAAAGAAATTTGAATTCGCCTACAAAGAAGGCAAACCTTTTCTGCGCGTTTTAGATACCAGTGTTAAGCGTATTACTCCTTTAGCAGGAGCAATGCCTGTATTCCGCCAACCCGAACCGGTTGTAGCAGAGAAAAAAGAACCCGAAGTTTCTGTTTTTGTCGCAACCAATAAACTGGGTATCGTTTTCAATGCTCATCAAAAACTTTTTCCCGGATTCTCCATTGATGTGGTTACCGGCGAGGGCAATGAAAAAGGAAATTCCTTTATTGGCAAAGTTGAAAAGCTTGATCTGGGAAAATTCATTCCTACAGAAGGCATGAACGAAGACGATGCATCTCTTTTACAGGGTTTGCGCAAATTGCATCAGACAGAGATCAGTAAATATGTTGATAGAAATTCTCCCTTCGCAGGTATTTGGGAAAACATCATTCATAATGATGAAGATGGACTTCCTGCGGATACAGAATCGTTGATCACGGAATATATCTATCCAAAACTTAAAAAAATATTCGCTGAGCAGCAGGACAAAACAATGTTCTTTTACCTGCCTGCCGGAAAATCTTTTATAACAAAGAACCTGGTGCCGGTTAAGATCAGCCCTTCTGCCATGGTACCAGCCATCCATGTAGACAAAGCGGGAAATGATTTTACCATTTCCTGCACGGCCATGGTGAATGAACTGGATATTGACCTGCAGGATAACGAATGGGAAAGTGACCTGGCGATATTATACGATAGTTGTGTATACTTGTGGGATAAGGTTGAGGATTACGAAGCAGTGCATGAATTCCTGGAGAAAAAATTGATATCTGTCAGTGAAGATAACTGGGAAGTATACCTGCAGAAAACAATTTTACCCCTCACCAGGAAATATAAAGTGGAGTTTGATAAAACGCTGGTTCGTGAAATCCGGGACGGAGAACCGGACATCAAACTGATGCTTCAGGAAAAAGGGGAATACCTGGTTTTCGCTCCTGTCTTTTCCTACAAAGGATACGAAGTAAGGCACAGTGAAAAAGATACGATCATCCTGCCCGCCGGTAACCAGGTGATGGTTATTCACCGGAATAAGTCGACTGAAATGCAGTTCATCAAAAAGCTTGAAGCCCTGCATTCCAATTTTATCCGGCCAGAGGGCAGCTATACACTCGTCCTGAAAGGCAGTGATGTATTGAAGAATAACTGGTTCTTTTTGTTTGTGGATGCCATGAAGGATATGGAAGTGCCGGTTACCGGTTTTGATGTACTTCGCAATTTTCGTTTCAACACAGCCAAGCCAAGTACGCGGATCCGCATCAATAATGGCGTTGACTGGTTCGATGCCAGTGTGGATGTATTGTTTGGGGATCAACAGGTAAGTATAGCCGAGATAAAGCGTGCACTAACAAATAAGCAGCAGTTTGTTCAGCTAAACGATGGTTCATTGGGCATCCTGCCGGAAGAATGGCTGAAAAAATACTCCCTTCTGTTTCGTGTTGGAGAGGGCAAGACAGATAAACTTCGTTTATCAAAATATCACCTTAGCATCATTGATGAACTGTATGACAGTGTTGATGAGACCGAAGTAATGATCCGTCTCGAAGAGAAATATGAGCGCTTACGCAGTTTCAATAGAATCAAGGAAGTAGATCCGCCCAAAGAATTGGCACACATCCTCCGTCCTTACCAGGTAGCCGGATATCACTGGCTTAATTACCTCAGTGAAGTTGGCTGGGGAGGTATACTTGCAGACGATATGGGTCTGGGTAAAACAGTCCAGGCGCTTTCGTTTCTTCAATTTTATAAAGAAACACATGGTTCTTTAAAGGCCCTCGTAGTGTGTCCCACTACACTGATGTTTAACTGGGAAAATGAAATTAAGAAATTCACCCCGGCATTGACATACCTGATCCATCATGGTGGCGACAGGGCGCGTGACAAAAAAATATTTGCAGAAAAAGATGTAATGATCACCACCTACGGCACGCTTCGAAGCGATATCCGGATGTTGGTGGATGTGCCCTTTGATTATGTGGTGCTGGACGAATCACAGGCCATCAAAAACCCACAGAGCAAAGTTACCAAGGCGGCATCGCTCTTGCAGGCTAAGAGTCGTCTCTGCATGAGTGGAACGCCGCTGCAAAATAATACCTTCGATATCTACGCACAGATGAACTTCCTCAACCCCGGTATGCTGGGCAGCGTTGAGTTCTTTCGTAACGAATTTGCCACACCTATTGATAAGTTTGGTGAGCAGATACAGAAAGAGCACCTTAAAAAATTATTGTATCCTTTTATACTTCGCCGGACAAAAGAACAGGTAGCCAAAGATTTACCTGATAAAACAGAAACCATTCTCTTCTGTGAAATGGAAGATGAACAGCGCAAAATTTATGACGCTTACCGGAATGATTACCGGAACAAGATCCTTGGGGTAATTAGTGAACAGGGTATTGATAAATCGCAATTGACCATTTTGCAGGGATTAATGAAATTGCGGCAGATCTGCGATTCCCCGGCCATCATGAACGAACCCGAAAGATATCCAAACGCGTCTATAAAGCTGGAAGAGCTTGGTCGCGAGATATCTGAGAACATCAGTAACCACAAAGCACTTGTCTTCTCTCAATTCCTGGGTATGCTCGCATTGATCAAAGAGAAATTGATTGAACTGGATGTTCCATTTGAATATTTTGACGGGAGCACTTCGGCACAGGACAGGGAAAAAGCTATACAGAGTTTCCAGAATAATGAATCCATACGCGTATTCCTGATTTCACTCAAAGCGGGTGGAGTAGGATTAAACCTTACGGCAGCCGATTATGTTTATATTGTAGACCCATGGTGGAACCCGGCCGTTGAACAACAGGCAATTGATCGTACTCACCGTATAGGACAAACGAAAAACATTTTTGCTTACCGCATGATCTGTAAAGATACCATTGAAGATAAGATCCTTCAGCTACAGGATAAGAAACGTTCACTGGCCAGGGATCTTATTGCAGATGACTCATCATTTGTGAAGAGCCTTAGCCGCGAGGACGTGGAATACCTTTTCAGTTAATTTTTCTTTGCAGTATTCCTTTGTAGCTGGCAATTATTTTTACTGACCAGTGTCATTGTTTTTTAGGGGGGTTATGCATTAAATTGATGCCCCTAAAATTAAACACCATGACAAATAATGCCGATAACATTACGACCCTGCACAACCTGCTGGATTATGATGCCCGAAACTTTTTCGCTGCAGAAATTCAGTTGAAAAGAGTTCTCCCGGAATGGATTAGTCTTGCTTCTTCTGTTAAGCTAAAAATGGTTCTGGAAAAATACCAGGAACTGGTTGGGCAACATATCAAAATGCTGGAATACTTTGTAACAGAAGAAAAAATCAACTCATTAACCCTTGGAAACAGGATCATGCATGCTTTTATTGAAGAAGCAAAGCATAGGTCTGATCGGTGCACCGATGCAGCCATAAAAGATGCCTGCCTGCTTGCCTGCGTTCAGGAAATTAACCATTTCAAAATAAGCACCTATGGCACTGCTGCTGCATTTGCCAAGGTCCTGGAAATGGAAAAACATGCCGGCGCTTTCCATGAGGCGGAAATAAATGAAAAAAAGATCGACGACCGCCTTTCTCAACTCGCAGAACATGAAGTGAATATTGATGCCCTTGCACCGATAGGTATTAATCGTTAAACGGTATAGCCTGGTTTAATGTGATCATGGTTTTGATGTAAAACAGATCATACCATTATTTCCTATGCCCGGCGGAAATATGACCGGTCATTGATATTCGATTATATTTCACCTGTTAAAATCATTTTATGCAAGCATCTGTTATACATGAGAATTTGATCAAACCTGATGCATTAGACATCATTTACGAAAGAAGGGCAGTAAGAAAATATCATCAACGTATTGTTGACAGAAAGATCATTGAAAAGGTCATTGATGCTGGCCGGATGGCACCCTCTGCTTTAAATAAACAGCCGTGGGAATTCTATGTACTCACACAAAAAGAAGTCATCAGGTCTTTTTCAAAGGCCATTCTGAAAATGGTACCTAAAGAGATCATCAAAGCCGGTCCTAAAGAAATCTTTAAACAGATCGTACACTTTTTACATTTCCCACAAGGCTTGTCGTTTGTAAAAAGCGATGACCCTGTTTTTCACAACGCTCCGGTGGTCATTTTTATAACTGCTTCCCGCGATAATGAATGGGCTTCTTTAGATATTGGGATGTGCGCACAAAATATGATGCTCGCGGCAAAATATTACGGACTCGATACATGTCCTATTGGATTTGCAAAGTATGTTGAGGGTACAAGCATCTATGGAAAACTTAATATTCCCGAATCTGAAATTGTTCACCTGGCCGTCATATTAGGCTACGGCGATGAAATACCTGAATTGCATAAGAGAAAAAAGAATAATATTTTCTGGCCAGCCAACCATCTATTGAATCTGTAAAAAAGCTGAATGCAATCAGCCATTTAAAAATATCCGGTCGTGGATATATCAGGAAAAAAACCAGTAACGGCGCAGATATAAGGCGATAAAGTGTAATGGCATTAATTAAATAATATGAGGGTCTTTGCATATCTAAGGTATAGTCTAAAGTAGCTAATTGCCAATTATCAGGCTATGACTGTCGTCGCTAATAGAAATGAAAAAGGTATGGATTCACAGTCAGGACATCCGCCCTTTAAAGCGGTCTTTCCAATTTAACAAGGCACTGAGGACAAGGCTCAGCAGGAAAATGATCAGCGTGCCATACTCGACCAACTTTTCTGACAAGTTGATTCCAGTTAGTTTAATGATCAAAAAATGGATATAAGAATTCGACTCATCGGTAAAACCCAGTTTTTCCCTTACCGCCCAATGCCAGTCGGTGCAAAAACAATATCCCCAGCCATACCATATACCCAGCACAAACCAGGAAAAAGCGGTAAGCAATACAGTTATAAGATGCCATTTCCTTGTTGACCGGAATGCCCATCCCACCATATTAAAAAGGGTGAAAGCGGTGTGAAAGACAAAGAAAAATACATTAAGGAACTGGTACCACATTGATCTTCATTATACCACCATCAAGATAAATTGCTTCAAAAAAATAAGTGCCCTGGGTTTCATTATTGTTAAAATATACAGTTCTTTCGATCTGACTGTTTATTTTTTAAGCGTACCCAATAAAAAATTAGCACAATTAAATTTTACATCGATATAATCTTTTTCCATTTCCTTCATCTTCCTCCGCAGATCAGTTTGAGTATCTTCGGTTTTGAGATCGATTAAATTATCTTCTTTAAATTCCCCGTCTTTCTTTAGTAATGCTTCCTGGTCCTTAAACTCAAAGAGAAGCCGTGAAAATTTTTCAGACACTTCATCCAAAAAAATTTGCTGTGCTTCCACCTTTTCAGCTATGTCTGTAATTGAATTTCTCCTGATTATCTCAGCGAGCTTTTCCTCTATCTGGTCTATTTCTTCCGTATAAAAATGGATAGAATTGGTCCAACCAATCAGTTCTTCTGTATAATATTCCGCAATATTTGTTGCCATTATATTAAATTAATATGGGAAATTCATCTTTGTCTGTATAAGACATCATCAACGATTATTAATCAATGATAAAACAGGCCTTAAGCTACGATAAAAGCAGGTACTAAGCTATGACCTTGGTCATCTGAAATCACCAGTAGGAATTCAAAAATGTTTAATTGCGAAAATATTTGAGTCCATAAGAGAAGTAGTTTTATCAATTGCCTATTAAATATTTTGCGGCTGTAACTATACTCATCCATAAGGTTGCTATCACAACCAGGCTGCCAAAAACCGTCATCCACCAGGGATGATGATATGCCCGTACAATCGCTTTTCGATATGCAGCCATCAATATAATGCCCAGGGAAAATGGAAGTATAAATCCATTCAGGGTCCCGACAAAAACCAATGTCTTCACCGGCTGTCCGTTCAGAATAAAAATGACAGCGGATATTGCAATAAATAAAATGATCATGGGTTTTTGTAAATTGCTGAGGGAAGGATGAAAAGTTTTTAAAAAAGAAATAGAAGTGTAAGCCGATCCTATTACAGAGGTTATCGCCGCACTCCACATGACTATCCCAAATATTTTATATCCGGTTTGGCCTGAGGCAATTTGAAATACGGATGCCGCAGGGTTATTTTCTGTTAAAGGTATCCCTCTGGAAACTACCCCGAGGGCTCCCAGAAATAATAAAATACGCATAGTTGAAGCAAGCAGGATCGCAGAAACGGCAGATTGATTGACTTTCGGTAAAGAAGCTTCTCCTGTCAGACCCGCATCCAATAACCGGTGTGCCCCTGCAAAACTGATATATCCTCCAACTGTCCCTCCAACAAGGGTGAGTATTGCTTTTATATCAATTTTATCCGGCCAGAAAGTTTTTTGCAAAGCTTCGGTTATGGGTGGGCGTGAAGAAAAAACCACATAGAGTGTTAACGCCAGCATCACAATCCCGAGTAATTTTGTAACCCCATCCATCCATTTCAATGCATCTTTCACCACAAAAATACCAATGGCAATTAGTGCGCTCATAGCTGCCCCTGTCTCCGGACTAAGTCCGGTGAGCACATTTAATCCAAGGCCGGCACCGGCCAGGTTTCCGATATTGAAAGCCAGTCCACCAATTACAATTAGTAATGTAAGCAAATATCCGGCTCCGGGAATCACTTTGTTAGCCACTTCCTGTGCCCGCATTCCACTAACAGATAGTATCCTCCAGATATTCAACTGGGCACCAATATCCAGCAAAATGGAAACAAGTATGATAAATCCAAAACTGGCGAGCAGTTGGTTTGTAAATACCGCTGTTTGTGTTAAAAATCCAGGACCAATTGCAGAAGTTGCCATCAGGAATGCTGCGGCAACGATAGGAGATTTATTAAAGACCTTGAATTTATTCATGCAAAAACCGGCGGCGCCTGGATGGCGATTCCTTTTTCGGTTAGGGTATTCCGTATTGCTTTGGTAAACTCAAGCGCATAAAGACCATCACCATGGATACATATTGTATCGGCCTGCATGGGAATGATAGTGCCGTCTTGCGCAGTGACTGTTCCCTTTTCAATGATCTGTACTACTTGTTGCACAGCCAGTACTACATCTTTGATCAGAGCACCTGGCTGGGAACGGGGCGTAAGGCTTCCGTTAGCCTGATAGCTCCTGTCTGCAAAAGCCTCCCGGCAGAAGCCAAGGCCTATCTTAATGGCTGCTTTATGAATCTCACTTCCAGCCGGACCGTAAACCAGCAAAGTTTTATCAAAATAGTAAACAGCATTTAAAATAGCTTCGGCCTGTTCTGCATCTTTGGCTGCACGGTTGTATAGTGCCCCATGTGGTTTTACATGATGTAGCTTACCGCCACCAGCACGTGTAAATGCTTCGAGTGCGCCTAACTGGTAGAGCACATTATCATAGGTCTCCTGCGGATTCAACTGCATATCTCTTCTGCCAAACCCGGCAAGATCAGGGTAAGATGGATGTGCCCCAATAGCCACATTATATTGTTGCGCCAGTCGGATAGTTTGATGTAGGGTAACCGGATCACCGCCATGAAATCCACAGGCTATATTGGCTGAACTCACCAATGGCATCAGCTCCGCATCATTACCGATTAAAGCGGCACCATAACTTTCACCCATATCGCAGTTGATATCAATAACCATGATTCATTTTTCAAATGGCGAAACCTGCATTAACAGCTCTTTTTATTAATAATTGAATTTCATTGATACTGCCAACTGAATTTGTCGTAACAGCTTTTCCCTCTCTAAATATAAATCTTCTGCCTTGTCCATCGAAATTTCACTAAAATGGAGCTTATCACCCGGCCTGAGCTGGGCACACACGGGCAGATCAACTGCAGCAACCATCGCAATCCTGGGATAGCCGCCTGTTGTTTGTGCATCAGCCATTAAAATAACGAGGTTTCCTTCGTGTGTGACCTGTATGGTACCCATACAGACCGCCGTTGAGATCAATTCCCTTTTCCTTAAAAGGATTAGCGGACTACCGGTAAGTCGGTAGCCCATTCGATCCGACTGATTTGAAATGCTAAAGGAATTCGTGAAAATTGTTTTTTTAGTTTGATCTTCAAAATCATCCCATTCGGGCCCTTTAAAAACCCGGATATTTTTTTCTTTACCGGTAGTATTTAAATCTATGGACCAGCCGGCCACGCTAAAATTCTGTCCCCGAAGTGCCAGTGAGTTGATCATCTTTATAGAGATCGGCTCTTTATGATGGTTCCATTCCAGCAGGTCGCCCGACTTCAATGCCCTTCCTTTATAACCGCCAAATGATGCCGTTTTATAAGTGCTGCTGCTTTTAAGGTCGATTTTAGCTTTAAAACCTCCGGATACTGCAAGGTATGTTCTGCATCCGGTTGGCGATGGCTTTAAGCTCAATAATGAACTGGCTCTTACCCTGATCGCACGGTTAAAAGGTGCCGGCTGGTTATTGATAAGGAGGGAGGATCCGCCGCCGGTAAAAGCGATCAGCTGTTCTTCTTCAACCAGCCATTCTGCACCATGTAAAGTTGTTTCAAGAACCACAGCACCAGGATCATTCCCGCATAAAATATTTGCCAGCCTCATTGAATTTGAATCCATGGCTCCACTAACGGGAACGCCTGCTGCCTGATAGCCCCGCCTGCCCGCGTCCTGCAGGGTAGTTGAAATACCGGGTCTGATGATTCGCAGGCTCATGATCGGCTTTGTTGTTTAAATTGATCCAAGGTGATTGGTACAAACTTAATTTGCTGACCCACTTCCAAAGTACAACAGGGCTCCCTGCTTACATCAAACAAACGGTATGTGGTTCTGCCAATTATTTGCCAGCCGCCCGGAATTGAAAAAGGGTAAATCCCGGTTTGTCTTCCTGCCAGGGCAACCGAGCCTGCAGCTACAGACAATGCCGGCCTGAGCTTTCGAGGCACTTCCAATGCCGGCGGCAGCATACCCATGTAAGGAAAACCGGGAATAAAACCGATCATGTATACCCGATAAATATCGCGGGTATGGAGGGCTATAACTTCGGGTATACTTAAACGGCAGTACTCTGCCACCCAGGGAAGGTCTGGCGCCATAGACAAATCGTAACATACGGGCAGCTCTAAAACAGGCATTGCCCTTTGTTTAACTGGTTCCATCAACATAATCCTTTCAGACAGCAGGGTGAAAACATGCTGTGAAAGAGATTGATTTGATTTTTTATTAAACCCGGAGATCATTAACAGATCATAATAAACGGTAAGTGTTGTATAGGCAGGAACGCTTTCAATATATCCGGGGAAGGGTTGTTTTTGTAACGCATGATGCAGGGCCATCACCTGATCGTTTACAGCAGGGGATATCTCCTGTCCAAATTCAACTGTCAGGGATTGTTCATTTAATGAATAAATTCGGTAGCCTTTCATGCCTTTCAAGATAAGCCGAAAGTTCGTTTAATAAAAAAAACCGCATCCAAAGGATACGGTTTTAGCACAAGTTGTGTTTCAGAGGTTGTGCCTTGTTTATCTGAATATTAATGGGTAAGCATGCTGTATTTATCCCGGCGCGCTTTCTGATAATGACGGATTGCATAATAATCCGGGCGCTGCAGGAGTTTGTGTAAAAAATGCACGAATAAAGTAGACAGGCCGAAGCTTCTTTTAATTACATATTTATCCATAGCAATATTGTGATTTTGATGAATAACGACCCTTTCCTGGTTTTTAGTATGCGAAACATGTTAAAAAACAGGTAGTTTTTTGGTAAATACCAAATATTAAGCCATTTATATAATAATTAACCTCATACTAAGTTTATCTCAAAGAATCTAATCCCCATGAAATCCCTGAAAACCATTTTTCCAATTTGCCTGCTGTGCCTGCAACTAATGTGTTTTGCACAAAAGGGTACTGTGTCTCCCGCCTTCAATGCCGAACTTGAAAAAATATTGCTTGACTTTCCGGCGTCTTTTATAAATCTTAAGGGAGAAGAGATACTGAAAGATGATACAGAAGTGAGATACGAATCCCGCATTGTGTTACCCGGATCAGAAGATTGCATGGTCAATACAAACTTTGCCGGTAATAAAAAAACAGCGGGCTGGGAGGCCGTAATGCTTACTACACAAACCTATGAAGAGGCTGCAAAAGAATATAAAAAACTCTATTTGCAATTGATAGACTGTCGCTTTAAACTCAAAAGCAAAACCACTGTAAGCCTCATTGGTAAGTGGATTTCCCCTCAACCTA
>Ga0209392_1000226_pt1 | contig 12007 bp, 13 predicted proteins | sample PPLLak3cmMay2015_FD_187252 | JGI IMG/M metagenome (GOLD analysis project Ga0209392, IMG submission 187252) | Freshwater sediment microbial communities from Prairie Pothole Lake near Jamestown, North Dakota, USA - PPLs Lake P7 Core (1) Depth... | ecosystem: Environmental > Aquatic > Freshwater >...
TCATGAAGCAGGCGCTTGATGCGTTGGAGTGCATTAACTCGCCATTACACATGACTGAACTTCGCAGTGTGGGCAGAGCCATTACCGCCCTCCGCGCCGCCATAGCCGAGGCATCTATGCAGCGGCTGACGGATGTGCAGCAAGCGATGGAAGCCCCTCGTGTAAATCAATGCGCGGAAGTCTGCGAAAGGGCCAAGTTGTGCGCGATCTGTGCTCGGGGGCTGGAGGAGATGGAGCAGGATCCTGTGGCGTGGGCTGATATAGAACAGGGCGCAATATCTTGGATGAAAGGAAAGTACGGCCCTACTTGGGAGCCGCTTTACACTCACCCACCCCGCCGTGAATGGGTTGGGCTGACTGATGATGATATTGAGGACTGCTGGGACGGGTATTTGTCTGACTACCAACTGGAAATGATCCGCGCCATCGAAGCCAAGCTGAAGGAGCAGAACACGTGAACCGCGATGACATTATTCACATGGCGCGGGAGGCTGAAGTGCCGATACGCGGGCACTACGACGAACAAGGGCTTACGCCACAGGAACTTGAACGCTTCGCCGCACTCGTTTCAGCCAAAGAGCGCGAGGCGTGCGCGAAGGTGTGCGAGGAACAGGGCAAGGGGCGCAAGGCGATGGAGCATTACGCTGCGCTGACCTACTCCGGATCGGCCCACGACTGCGCCGCCGCCATCCGAGCAAGGGGGGAAGAATGACACGCGACGAAATTATCAAGCTGGCGAGGGAGTGCGCTGATAACTGCGATGGGTACGGCTTTGCCTTCTATACCAGAAGTCTGGAGCGCTTAGCCGCCCTTGTCGCTGCTGCGGAGCGCGAGGAGTGTGCTGATGTGTGCGAAGGGCATTACGACACGGCACAAGCTGCACGCGCCATTCGAGCAAGGGGTGAGAAATGAACTACCAGTACAAAGCCAGAGTGACAAACGTAGTGGATGGTGACACCGTAGATGCGTTAGTTGATTTAGGGTTCAAGGTGCAGATCGCGCAGCGGTTACGCTTGGCTCGTGTTGATACGCCTGAGCGTACTCAGGCAAACTATCAGACGGCGAAAGACTTTGTTAAAAACTTGGTTGAGGGTAAAGAAGTCACGATCACCACGCACAAAGTGAGCAAGTGGGGCTACTTCTTGGCCGATGTTACTGTTGAAGGCCGCGACGTATCCGATATGCTGATTGCAGCGAACTTGGGGAAGTCATACGACGGGAGGGCAAAATGAACGTAACGCCAATCAGACCGCAAAACATGGCAGATCGTCACGTACAGTTTTCCGAGTTTGTGGAAGTGCGGCACATTGAACCGCGAGAAACTGCGCCGGTGCAGCCGTCCTTGTACGCGCAACGATTGGAACGTGAATTGCGGGATCGCCCCTGTGTTGAACCACAACAAACGCCGCCAACGCAGTAGTGTGCAGCAAGAGTATGCAAGAACGTGCTGCACACGGTTGCAATGGTGTGTGGCGCGCTTATCCTGCCGTCTTTCGCCTGTTTAGTTCTTGGCCCGATTGGTCTGATTGTTCCGGCTGTGCTGGCGTCAGTTGCATTAACCTGCGCTCTGCTTGGGGGGCGACCGACGGAAACGATGGAGCGTGCAAGAGCCGAACGAGCCGCTGCTATGCGTGACTACGACCCAAGATGAAGCTGAAGAACTCTTCAGATGGCATAGCTGTAGTGGATCACGATTACTACTGGCAGCCAATGGAAACCTGCCCTACAGGGCGTAAAGTCCAGCTTCTGAGCAAGCTGGGATGCGCCGTGTATGGCACCTATAACGGGCGCGACACATTTTGGATCATGTGGGCGCCACTACCTAAAAAACCTGAAAATCATTAATTTTTGTGTTACAAAATATAAATGTATGCCGCAAGGCATATGCTTTAGAGGAGAAAGCAAAACAATAATTGATAAATCTAGCAAAAGGCGATCAATCATGGGAGAGTTCGATTTTGTTTCGCTTGTTGGAATTATTTTGATTATTTACGGCGGGCTTTTTGATTAAGAAAATGGCCGCTTAATGCGGCCATCTTTTACTTCTCGTTGAAGATTGGCGTTGTAGTAACCCAGCGCAAAACAATATTTGCCAACGCCAGCAAAGATACAGCCGCCGCGCCTGATGGCCCAAATAAAGCTCCGCTGTTAGCTAAAATATCAACCAAAGGCAGCATGGTAGCCGCTGCATTTACAACGACAGTTTTATAACCTTTCATCGCTTACCCTTTCATAAAAACGATTTCAGCCTCACGCCTTTTAACAAGTCCCGGCAAAACAACCCCGCCAGCCTTTACCCACTTCTTAAGCTCATCTTCTGCGCCTTGCCAGTCCTGAGCATTGATTCGACGTCGCAACGTGCTTCTTTGAAGGTTTCCCGCCCCTAAGTTATAGCAGAAATCCACAATGGCATTTAACTTGTTGGGATGTTGCTTTAGAACAGGGCAAAGCCTTAGTACTTCTGGAAGGTAAGTTTCATTAAGCTCATGACTAAGTAACTTTTCCGCTTCTTCATTACTTATTGGCGCATCATCCATTGACACCTTTTTACCGCCAGAGTAATACGTCGATCCATAGCCGATGGTAGGAACACCAGCAGGGCACAGGTAAGGCTTTGCGCGGAATCCCTCAAAGCGTTTGCACAGATCAATGGCGATGGTGAGATCAATCACTTTTTATCTAGCCGGTCTGAAACTTTCTCTAAATTGCGCCGAATGTCGCTGAGTGATTCCTTAATCTGGCCCATTGATTGCGACAATCGCTCATCCTGATTCGCATCAATTTGGGCCTGAACTCGCCTCGACTCTTCCAAAACCGTGAGCCTACGATCAATTGTAGCCCACGCACCAAAGCCAGTCATGACGAATCCGACGAATGTTAGCAGGTGGCCTAGATTGATCGTAGAGTCGAATTTCACGAGCTTGTTATCTTTAAGTTTTGATGTTTCCATAAAACATTATTTTGCCGGGATCAGAACTTTTACGGTGATTGTCATGGTTTATCCTTAAACAATTACGCAAAACTTTGAATTGAAGAACCATAATAAGACAATTCAACAACCCTAATGTTTCCGAGGAAAGCGTTAGTTGCGTCTGCGTTAGTAAATGTAAACAACACTTGATTGCCAGACCCTACCGCTGTAATAGCCAACGAGATATTCGCCCCCGTTGCGTCGCCAAAGTCAGTCTTGCTTATTGTCACGTCTTGAATCAGATTTGACGTGAGGCCGAATGAACACACAATTCGTGTGCCTATTGACTTGGTATAGGTCCCGCCCATTTGCCCGGAGATGTCGATTTCCAACAACGACACGCCAGAAGATCCGCTTAATGTCGCGGTATATGCTTTTGTCCCGCTTGCTGCCGCGATAGCAACATTAGACAAACCTTTGATTGGCCCTGTGGCAAACGATACATCGGCGAAGTTATCAATTTCAATTCCAATGGGGTTTGGTACGTTAAACCCGTATCGCCCCTTGTTTGTCGGCGCAGAAGTTCGGCTTTGCAGAGCTTGGCAATTCTTAAACTTAGTAAAGTTGCTTGTGGAAATGAAAGCGTCGTAAGTATTGTTTGTAACTTGCCCAACGTTTTCAACTTGGCACCCAGTTATCCAAGCGTAATCGTTATTTACTGAAATGCCATGCCCGCCACAACCGGCAACAGACAAACCTGACAGTATCATTTGCAATGTTCCTGTGGAGCTTATCAACCCACCAAGAACTGTTGTCGCATTTGCTTGCCAATAAGATACGTTGGACACGCTAAAGACACGTCTTTCTGCCGAGGTTCCGTTTCCAGTGCTATCAACGACAACCCCATAATCGCGCGCTTTGTTAATCAAGCCGCCAGAAATTTGCGTCATTCCCGCAAAGCCGTAAAACAAAACCGCGCAATCGTCGCAGTCAAAGCCGCTAACCACAATTTCTTGGAAATTGGATGCTGCTTCAACGTAAACACTTCCGATGCTAGTTGCGCCCGTTTTGCCCATTGAATGAAAGCGCGTGCCGTACATCTCAAGACCACGAACATCTGCCGGCTGCGCCGCAGGAATATAGACGCCACGTTTGCTGTTTGAAAAACTGCAATTATTGAACTTAACATTTCGTCCAACAATTTTTACGCAATCGCGGAAAAAGAGAAAACCAACATTCTGAAATGATGCGTCAATATCACCAGCAGATGTATTGTTGAAATAAACACCTACATCTGAAACATCTTCACCTTTTTCGGTTGTGTTTGAAGTGCCGTAGAAAAGGATGTTTCGGACTTTAAACTGGGGTTTGTCTGTAAAAGTGATCAACGTCGTATTAGACGTTTTTAACTTAATGACACTGCCGCCATAATAATCTGAGCCGTTACCATAAAAATCTAACCCTGTTACCCCTGTAAGCGAGTCAGTTAGGTAGGTTCCAGCAGGGAAATAGACTGCGCCGCCATTTACGGGTAACGAGTTAATAGCATTTTGGATTGCCGCAGTGTCATTCGTAACCCCATCCCCAACAGCCCCGAAATCTTTAACCGACACTGTTTCACGCAGTTTGGCCTGGACAGTAGTCGTAACGGCACCGGTGCCTGCTTGCAAGAACGTAATAAGCTCACTGCTGTATTTGTCAGTAGATGCAGGCGCACTATAAATAGCACTTCCATTCTTGTTTTGCACGCGAATGGAGTAGTCAGAATTAACGTAAAGCCGCCCAGGTGAGCCAGATTTTGCCGGGTATCCGTTAATTGTGCGGATAGGCTGCGCGGCAGGCTGAGTGAGCGCAGCGTCCCAATAAACAGCAATTGGATTGACTTGAGGGTCAAGATTGGCGGTGCCGATCCAGATATAACCATTCTCAAGCGGCTGACCGTCTGCCTCGGTGAAAATAGGGAAAGTTGGCTGCACTGACAAGACGGACATTATTCAGTCTCCGGTTGGGTTTGACGGCCTGCTTGAATGGCGGCCTGAATCCATTGCACACGCGCATCCATTCCTTGCGGGAGTTTAGCGGAATCTGCGAATTTTCTAAACGCATCACTCATTGCAGTGCGTCGGATTGCCGCATTTGAAACTTGTGGTTTTGTTGTGGCTTCAATGGCGAGTTTTTGGAAGTCATCGCTGGCAAACAGCTTTCCGGCAGCTTGCAACGAATCTTTGCCAGTTGCCATAAACTTCACAATATCCGGCGTGACAGCGCCACCAACAGGCCCAAGCATCGACGCTGCCGCGCCAACTGCTCTCTGAGCCGCACCGCTTTGCATAACCTTGCCAACAAGGTTTTCAGCCTTCATTGACTCTACAAGCGCCTGATTAGCTTTTCCAGTTGTAAGCACCTGAGCGCGTGCGTCTGTGATTCTGCGGGAAATCTCGTACAGGTCGCGCAATACCGTATCGGATTCTTTCCCAAGAATATCCACCATCTGCTTATAAACGGGAGGATTAGATCGCAAGCCACGATAGGTTTTGGCAAACTCAGCAAATCCGAAAGCGCCTTCTTGACCGGCACGCGCCGAACTAGCAACAGACGCTAATGCGGTGGCAACAGTCTCTTTCCGCAACTCTGGCGGTACGACCTTCATCAGCTTGTTGAATTGCGCCGCATCGCCCTTTGCCGCCGACTTAACAGCAGACTGCATGAGGGTTGCCACGCTGCCGTCAATCTCTTTTCCAAACGCACCGACGATGCGACTCTCAAGCGCCTTCTTCTTAGCGGTAAGGAGATTGGCTGCGCGCAATTCTTGGCGCAATGCCTCGCCACCAATATCTCCCACGTTTGTCAGCTGATCTTCGGCCAGCGAACCATAAAGGCGCTTGAGGTCACCAGCGGCCATATTGCCGTATGGAGACTCCTTTCCAGCGATCGCTTGTCCGATAAGATTCTTTTCGCGCAGCAATCGTCCGTAAGTAACGTCAGGGTCGGTTGCCAGCTCGTACAGTTTCTTTTCCTGTGCCGATAGGCCCTTTTCACCGACCTCTGCCAGCACATCATCAAGAGTTTGCGTGAGTTTAGGAAACTGCACAGCAGACGATTTAGGAATGGCTTCATCGACTCGCTGATAAATTGCGCTCGCGTCTTTAGTAAGCTGTGTCTGAGTACCTTTCAGACTGTCCAGAATGCGCTGCGACGTAGCGCCGGGTGCAGGGCGACCCTCGATAAATGCAGCGTCAAACTGCTGCACCACATCATCAGCCTTGGTCACAGCATTGCGAACGGTATTTACCCATGCCGCCTCAGCTTCGCCACCAGCAACAGATCGAGTAAGTCCGACAGCAGCGCGCACCTGCGGATTATCGCTGAACACATCAAACGGCAAATCCATTCCAAGCCGCTCAGCAGCGGCTCGGGCTTCTGGATTGACTTGGGCGAGATCGGCAAGTTTTGCCTGAGCAACCGTCGAGCCAAGACCCTTGCTTGCCGCCTTGCGAGTCAAAGCGCCGACTTCCTCAAACGCTTGAGGTGCAGCTTGTTCAGGAATGGCTTGCCCTACAAATCCTTGAGCGCCAATCTGCTCAGGAATAGCCGATACAGCCATTGGCGCTACTTGAGGTTCAGGCGTAATAGTAGGTTCAATGCGCTCTGCCACAGGAGCCGCAGCAGGTCTTTGTGCTGGACGTCTTGCCGCCTGCCTGACTGCCGCAACACCGACAGGAGCCATAGCACCGGCAATGGTGGCAGCAATCTGGCCTCCTGTTCCTGCTCCCATTTCCTGAGCCGTCTGACCTGCCGCACCAGCACCAGCACCGCCAGCCACTTGCAAGCCGGATTGTGCTGCAAGCATACGCCCAACACCAGCCGTAACAGGCGCGGCCTGCCCAGCTGCCGCTTGAATGGCCCTGCCAGCCGCCACAGTGCCGCCAGCGCCTGCCGCTCCTGCTGCGGTAGCCTGAACGATGCGCTCGGCCTGTGTGCGGGCTTCTGGAACCCCGATACGGGTAAGCAAATCTTCCATTGCTTCCGTTGGCATAGTGTATTTCGTGCCGAACAGATTGTTAATGGTGCCTACAATAGGATCTCCAACCAATCCGGCAAGAGTAGCTGCGCCAGCACCAGCAATCGCCCCGGGCACTGCGCCAACACCTGCAAACGGCAAGCCAGCCGCCGCGCCAAGTGCCGCACCAGTGGCAGGCAACGAAAGACCACGCGTCACAGCACCCATTACACCTGATGCGGTAGTTTCTGGAGCTGGCTGCTGCCCACCACTAGCTCTGATTGCAGAAACGCGCTGTTTTAGTTCAGGCGCATCTGGTGCAACATCATCTGGGATATTGTTAATCGTAATGCCGTCTTTTGTTGTGATCGAGTAAGGCATTTGATTTCCTATTAATAATCGACTACAACATTTTGTTTCCGTGCGGCGGGTTGCGCGGATTTAGGTGCGACGACCTCACCCGGCGATGTCTCCGTTGCTTCATAGAAAATGTTAGCCGTGTTCAATCCATATCCGTTGGCAATTCTATCAATTCCAGTTCTGACGGTGTTTTCTTGTTTCTTAGCCGTTTCATAAAGCTTTCCAGCTTGTCCTTTAAAAGCTTGCCTTTGAGATGCAGAAAGACGCTCACCGCTTGCAACTTTGTTATAAATGTTTTGAATGCGCTCAGGAACACCAGCCGCATTCTGTGCGGTAGCAAACTCACCTTCGCGCACCACTGATCCTGGATCAAGCATTTTCATGTAGCCGAAAATCAGTGACAAATCTCCAACGGCGTTATCTTCTGATGCCTGAATCCTACCAAATGCAGACTTAACCTCCTGATAGCCTTTGGTCTGGTCGCTGTATTCCTTTCGGAATTTTCCTTCCATTTCAGGACGCTTTTCAAGCGGGATAATACCCGCGCTCATCTGCCTAGCTTCTGCCTGTGCGCGTGAAGCCTCTGCGCCTGACTTAGCAGCCGCAGCCTTTGATGCTGCAATGGCGGCATTAGCTTGCTGAATTTGCGTTTTGGTAAGTTGCAAATCAGTAGCAAGTTTTTCAGGCTTAAATTTAAGCTCAATCTCTTTGAGCGTTGCTTCTGCGGTTTCTTTGCGCTGAGTGATTGGTGCAATAACTTCCGCCCGCGAAGTCTCAGCCAGCTTGCTAAACGTCTCGGCAAACTTGTCTGGAGACATAACCTGAGACAAACCCATCAAGGCATAATTTTTAGCCGTTGCCGGGTCAGCATCAATCAACGAAGAAAGCGACTTCAAGCCACTTGCGTCTTGGCCTTCAGGGGTCGCGTCAATTCTCGCCTGAAGCAAGTCTTTTGCCACCTTAGAATTGCCAGACAAAAGCGCGCTGGCCACTGGCAAAGCTGCTGCAATCTCACCATCTTGGCGCTCTTTGCTAAGCTGCTCGAACGTGGGCTTGATTGCTGCTTGATGCTCAGGAAACATCGTCATCAAACGCGAGAATGCTTTAGGCGTTCCTTGGCTAAATGCATCTTCAAGCTCGGTTCTATATGATTGCAATCGCTGATTGGCTTGTTGCTTTGCCTGTTGTTCCTGCCGTGCTTTTGCAATAACCGATCCAACTTGCAAACCTTCAAGCATTGCCTGACCAATATCAATCTGAGGCATAGCTTTTAAATAATCTATTGGCTGCACCATGCTAGAAACCTCCACCCATCATTGCAGATCCCACCGTGTTAGCCACTCTTTGAAGATCTGCATAAGATTGTCTTGCAACGCTTCCTTTTGCCAATTGACCACCAGCCAAAGCAGCTCCTTTTTGTGCAAGCAATTCGCCAATTGATCCAGCGGTTTGCATACCCGAAGAACCCTGCCCAGCTGCTGATTGCTGGCCTAAAGAAGTAAGCCCTGCCAAATTCTGATATTGCTGCGCTATTTGCTGCTGCAACATTGCTGGCCTGAATTGAGCAAGTGCCGCTTGAATGTTGCCGCCTCTCAGTCCGCCAGTGGCCGACGCCTGCTGAAGCAACGCTTCCTCACCTTGCCTGACGGCAGATTGAAAAAATGGGCTTTGCTCAAGAGCGCCGATTGCAGCTTGCTGTTCAGGAGCGCCGCGCAAGCCAAGAAATGCCTGCTGTTGCTGAAGTGCCGGAGTGCCTGCCTCAACATACGGACGAAGCAATTCAGTGAGCATGTCAAACTGTCTGCGTTGCTCTTCAATTCCAGCTTGAGCATATCCAGCTTGAGTTCCTGCCGCTGCCTCTGCCGCTTTTGCTTGTTGTTTTGCTCCGGTAATTCCGCCAACAACGTCCCCAATAGCATTCCCAATAAAACTCATTTTGCTTGCTCCCAATCGCGTCGCGTCATGCCTAGTACATGAACGCCTACCAATCGACCATTTTTAAGGCAGGCACCGCGTCTCATGCCTTCGTTTTTGAAACCAAGTTTCAGGCAATAGTTCTTTGCAGAATCAAGCCCTTCGATAATGTATGCAGTAACTCTGTTAATGTGTTTTTGAGCGAACGCCCAAATAAGGCAAAGCCTGCCAAAATCACGCGAGTGATGGATCGCTTTCTTTGAAAGCATGGCATGAATATCTATCTCTACAAATCCAGACTCAACCACCATAAACGCGCCAACTTGCTGGCCGTCTAGCTTGGCAGACAGATACTTGACGTGGGGGTGTTCAATTGGCGCGAGAGCACGATGATCGTGACTGATCTTCGCGATGTATGGGTCTTTCAAAAGCTCTGTCAGGGTGTCCAAATTTTGGACATGCTCAAGCGCCAATGCAGCCAATTTTTACCTTTCGAGTAAATCTTATGGCCGCCGGTCGCCTAATCACTCGGCTGTTTGATTCTACATCATCAATCTTAGGTTATTTCTCGACCGCTTGCACGAATTGTAAGCGATGTGGCAGCACTGGCAATCGTTGAGATAAACCCGCCAGCCTCAAGCGAATGGCCAACAATCTCAGGGAATGTATAAGTTTCGTCAGGCGCAATATTTCTGGTGTCGGAAATAAGATTTCCAGCACCAGGCGACCCGGCATTAGTCACCAAATTGACGCTCAACGAAACATTGCCTGCACTGGTGTTAGTCGCAGTGAATTTATCAATAATAGCTTTGCAATTATTGGCAGTGTATTGCGTCGTTTGTACGTTTTCAGCCTGCTTTGCAGGAATCAAAACTTTAACTGTAACGGTCATGACTATCCTTTAGCTTGTCACTGCTTTGATTATCGCAAAGTTAAAGACAGGCTGCTCGGTTGTTGTGCCGCCTGTGGTGGCAAAAGTAATGCGGAAGCTTCCAGCCGCTACTGCCGTTACGTGAATCATGTACAAATCGGTTCCAGACTTCTGATTCACAATAACAGTATTTGTTGCTGCAACTTTGTTGTTGGTAACGGTAAAAGACTGCCAAGTAGTTGTTCCGGCTGCGCTCACTAGCGTGATTGCGCCGTTGGTTTTGTCCAGAGTCACGCCAGTGGTGCGAGAGGTGGCTTGAGTAACTGCGCCGCCTGAGCCGGTGCCGTAACCAATCGCGCCGGTGCTTACGTTCAGCATGTTACCGCTAGTGTCTACCCTAATGCGTAGAGTAGAGTTTTGGTACAAGTCAAAATTGGTGTTAGTAAACGTCCCAATATACTGCGCGCCGATTACTAGGTTTTGCGTAGCGTCAGAACGATATAAAGAAATTTTACTGGTGGCATCATTAGTGCCATCAATAGTTAAACGAGCGCTGTTTCTAGGTGATGTAGCGCCAACAATTATGTTGCCGCCAGAATCAATCCGCACCCGTTCCGACCCAGCAGTAGATGCCGCAATCGTGTCGGCAGCCGGAAACCAGAAGCCGGTGTTGAGGTCGCCTTTGTGGGCAATAGAAGGTGTTCCAACAGCGCCATCGCCAAACGATGCAATGGTGTTGACGGTTAGCAGTGCATCGGGGCTTGTGGTGCCGATACCAATATTTCCGCTATTAACAATCCGCATCGCCTCCGTCGCGCCGTTGTTGCCGGTCTGGAAGATGATGTCCGCGCCCGTGGTGCCCACACCCGAAGTTGATCGCAGGGTCAGCGCGCTGGTTGTGCCAGTGCCGCCAATGACAAGCGGAACGGTTGCGGATGTGGTTATAGTCGGCGTGGCAATCGTTGGGCTACCAGAAAACACCAGGTTGGTGCTTGTGGTGCCCGTTGCGCCGGTGGCGGTGTAGCCGGTGATGTTGTTGAAACTGGTAATGCTGGCTGTGCTGGCATTGGTGCCGCCGTTGGCGACAGGTAGCACTCCAGTTACGCCTGTCGTAAGCGACAATCCGGTGCAGCTTGTCAGCGTGCCGGAAGATGGCGTACCTAGCGCGCCGCCATTCACCACGAATGCACCGGCAGTGCCGGTATTGATGCCAAGCGCAGTAACCACGCCGGTGCCGGTCGTGATGGTAGAAGGCGCTACGCCAGCGCCGCCTCCCACAACAAGCGCGCTGGATGCCAGCACACCAGAGCTGGCAAGTGTGCCAGATGCTGAGTAATACAGCACGCCACCCGAGGTGCCGGAGGTCAGTCCTGTGCCTCCGTTGGCAACTGGCAGCGTGCCGGACACATGGGTTGTCAGGCCAATCTTTCCCCAAGCAGGCGCAACACCTACGCCGCCAGAGATCAACGCATTGCCAGTTGCAACATCGGCCAGTTTTGCCAGCGTTGAGATGGTGTCGGCATACAGCAAATCACCGACTGCATACGTGGTTTGCCCGGTGCCGCCGCGGTCTGCGCTAAGCGTGCCAGTCGTGCCTCCGACAATCGGAAGTCCGGTGCAGTTGGTTAGCGTCCCGCTAGTTGGCGTACCAAGCACAGGCGTGACTAGCGTTGGGCTAGTCGCCCGCACCACGTTGCCGGTGCCGGTACTGGATACCCATTCAGGTGCAGTAGCGCCCGCATTGACTTGCAGCACTTGGGCTGCGGTGCCAAGGCTCAGGAATGTGGTTGTGCTTGCGCCTGATTGATACGGAACCGATCCAGCAGCGCCGCCAGCTAGGTTGGTGGCAGTGCCAACAGAAACCGTCGAAGGGGCGACGTTTCTCCAATATGGCCCCGCGCCGTAATACTGAAGCAAGTCACCGTTTGTCGCCGTTGCTGTATTTACATCA
>Ga0209392_1000228_pt1 | contig 11970 bp, 15 predicted proteins | sample PPLLak3cmMay2015_FD_187252 | JGI IMG/M metagenome (GOLD analysis project Ga0209392, IMG submission 187252) | Freshwater sediment microbial communities from Prairie Pothole Lake near Jamestown, North Dakota, USA - PPLs Lake P7 Core (1) Depth... | ecosystem: Environmental > Aquatic > Freshwater >...
ATTATGATTTACCTGATACTTGCAGTGTCCATGATACATTGTTAATGTCTCAAATCCTTGACTATAAACGATTTGGAAGCCAAGGGCATAGCCTTGAAGTCTGGGGTGAACATTTAGGCAGACCTAAGGTTCAACATGAAGATTGGACACAGTATTCTGAGGATATGAAGAATCGTTGTATAACTGACGTAGAAATCAACATTGATCTTTATTATATCCTTTTAAAAGAACTTACAGAGTTAGCTGAAAAAGCTCCTCAAATTAAACATTATCTACGTTCAGAACATGCTGCTGCTAAATGGATCTCTCAAGCTAATCTACATGGTTGGCCTTTTGATGTGCCTGCTGCAAAGATTCTAATGATACAGCTTGAAGAAGAAATGCAAAAAGCTTATGATGCATTGTCCTCCAAACTAGGTTTTAAATGTATTGCAGTTGATAAGAAGAAAGGGATTGTAGAACCTAAGAAACCTCGTTGGACTAAGCAAGGCTTTTATGATGCACACACTGCAGACTGGTTTGGAATCCATCCCTGCTCTGGCTTCGAAGGTGAAGAGAATAGGGTATTAGGACCATACTCAAGAGTCTTATTTGCACCATTAGATCTTGATTCAGTATCAGACGTAAAGTTGTTTCTATTTCGAAACGGTTGGGTACCAACTGAGTGGAATTGGAAACACAATGAAAAGACTAACAAAAAAGAAAAGACATCTCCAAAAGTAACTGAAGACTCTCTTGAGTTCTTAGGTGGTGATGGTAAACTCTATACAGACTTCTTAACAACAAAATCTAGACATGGTATTCTTAAGACCTGGTTAGAAAATATTGATGCAAATGGAAATTTACATGGTGATTGTCAGCTGATTGGCACACCCAGTATGCGAGCAAGACATAGTATTATTGTGAATGTTCCATCTGCTGATAGCCCTTGGGGTAAAGAGATGAGAAGTCTCTTTACCTGTAAACCAGGTTGGAAAACAGTTGGTTGTGACTCATCAGGAAACCAAGCAAGAGGTCTTGCTCATTATCTTGGTGATGAACAATTTATCAACACACTTCTACATGGTGATATTCATCAATACAATGCAAATGTATTGACAGCAGTTCTCAAGACAATGGATATCAATCATGTTGTCCCTAGACCTGTAGCAAAAAGGATTCTATATGCATTCTTATTTGGTGCCTCTGGTGGTAAACTTTGGAGTTACATTTTTGGTGCTTTGGATGTTAAACAAGGGAATCAGCTAAAGAAAGGGTTTCTTAAAGCTGTACCCGGATTCAAGAATCTACTAGATAAACTAGAGAAAATTTATGGTAAAACTTCTCAATATGGGGATGGTTATATACCTGGTATTGCTGGCAACCGTCTATATGTGGATAGTTTCCATAAGCTCCTCGTATACCTTTTACAGGCAGCTGAGAAAGCGACTTGTTCAGCGGCTCTTATGCTTACAGCAGAACGTCTTAGAAATGAGGGTATTCCGTATATACCGCTCATCTATTATCATGATGAAATCGATTTTATGGTACCTGAAGAATTTGCTGATAGAGCTGCGGCCATTGGTAAACAAGCGTTCCACGACGGTCCTTTGCTGTTTGGTGTTACTATAATGGATGGTGGAGCTAAGATAGGAACCACATGGTATGACGTACACTGATAAAAGTGCATTAAAATTCCTTTGGATTAAATGGTCTGAAGCACAAACCAAAGCTGATGAATATAAAAATGCTTATGATCAACTTCGTAAAGCACAAGATTACATCTATACATTAGAGCAAAGGCAATTAAGCAGAAGAAGGAAGTCTAAAAAATGAGTAAATTAGTACAAGCAATTCGTAGTACAAATCTAGAGGTACATAAGGCTGATTGCATGCCTCTTGCTACGATTACAAGAAACATGGATGAGCAAGTCGTAAGGGGTTATAACTATCTTACTAAATACAAAGTTCAAGTAGCAGTAGGTTGTGAAGTTTATTTAAGGCACACAAGCGAATTACCTTTAGCAATTGAATCCAGTACAAGAGCTATTATAGAAGAAGTGTTTGGAGAATTTAGAAGATATCATAGAGAACTTGAATGTGCTCTCTGGGATCGTAACTTTGATTTAGCAAAAAATATCTTGAAGGATATGGAAAATCAAATGTTTGGGTATTAGCATGATATCTAAACATTGTGGTGTAAAATTGAAACTATCTGGTTATTTTCTAAATACCAGAGTTCAACGATATTATGTTGAATTTCATTGTCCTATATGCTGTCGAGTGTTCACACAACGTACCACTAGAAAATATAAAGAGAAAGACGGTGAGAAGACATGACTGTGGCAATCATAGACGGAGATGTTCTATGCTTTATTGCATGTAAGAACAGATGGGAAAAGAAAGTACCAGTAATTTTAAATGACAACAATGAATTGGTATCTTATGTCAGATTAGATTCTGACGGTAAAAGAAAACCTTTAGAATATACTAAAGACGAAGATAGAAAATTTCTTGAAGAGTCTTGGGATAATTTTAATAAGCATCTAAAGACACTCTTAGATATGCTTTATAATCCTGACTATTTAATGGCAGTTAAGGGTAAAGATAATTATCGAAATTTACTTTATCCAGAATATAAGAATCATAGACATCGTGATCCTACGAAACAGAACGTATTTGTACCAATCTTAAGAGAACTTGCTGTTGCTGAAGACATGGCAGTAGCTGCCGATGGTATTGAAGCTGATGATTTAATACGTATCTGGGCAGAACAAGCAAGGTCAGTTGGAATTGACTATATCATTTGTTCTATTGATAAAGATTTAAAGTGTATTCCAGGGAGACATTGGGATATTAAAAAGAATATCCTTTTGGAAATATCTGAAGAAGAAGCTAGATTAAATTACTATACTCAAATACTAAAAGGAGACCCCACTGATAATATCATGGGTGTACCTGGTATTGGAGAAGTAAAAGCTAAGAAACTTCTTGCAGGTTATACTAATGAAGAAGATTTACAAAGGCGAGTCTTAGAACAATATGTTGCAGTTTATGGAAAGAACTGGTTTCATGAATTAGTTCTCAATGGTCGAATGATACACATTATGAGAACTTATAATGATTATTTTGATCCTAAACAATGGCCATGTGTGGTTGAATTACTAGCTAAAGAAAAGCTAAAAGAAGAGGAGAGATTAAAACAAGAGGCACCCGATGAAATTCGAGGGGACAGTCCCAACAATAACAGAATCTCAGCAAAAGACATTAAGATTTGATAACGGTCATTGGCAATTTCCTGAACAAATGGGAGATGTTGTAGGCTTTATTTACATTGTCCGTGATAATTACCTTAAACGATTCTATCTTGGTAAGAAACTATTTACTTCAGCTGTTAAAGGAACTAAACAGCGTAAAGCATCTTCTTGGAAAAAGTATACAACATCTTCCAAACTTCTTGCAGAGTTATTTGAAGAAAGACCTAAAGAAGAGTTTGATTTTATTTGTCTAGAACAATACAGAACAAAAGGTACTCTCTCTTATGCAGAAACTTGGACATTATGCCAAGTGGAAGCACCTACAAGTTTAATTTGGTATAACAAAAGAATTGAAGCTGTCTCTTGGAAAGTCTCTGAGACTATCTCAGAAAGACACAAACAGAGACTAGCTGATACTCTCTTATTTAAGGATATGAGATGCTGAAAATATTAGCGTTTGTTTTAGCGTTAACAACTATTGTTTTATTTACAATAGGTGCTAGTGGATACCTGATTGAGGTAATGGAAAAACCTGAATTAACTCCATTAGATTTTGTTTTACTTAGTATTCTCTCTGGGATGTTATTTAAAGTTACTCATCGAGAATGATATGGGGACAATTGTTGTCAAAAATCAACCGTGTCTCAGTAAAGAATGTGGAAGTCATGATGCACGACAGATATATGACAACGGTACATCATTCTGCTTTTCGTGCAGAACATGGTTTCCCAAAGAAGATGGAGAATCGATGGCTTCAGTAAAAGCAAGTAAAATAGAGATTAAATCACAATTACCAACTTTAGAAGAAATTAAAAGCTATCCTATTCGTGGTTTTGCTGATAGAGATATCGGTCTAAATATTTGTGAATTTTATGATGTAAGAGTTTCTTATAATTCCGAAAGAGAAATTGATACTCATTACTATCCTTATGATGAAGCCTGCGTAAAAGTAAGAAAACTCCCAAAGAGTTTCTTTCTAGTAGGTAAGTCTCATAAACTCTTCGGTCAAACTAAGTTTAATGCAGGTGGTAAGAGACTTGTTATAACTGAAGGTGAGATTGATGCTATGTCTGTAGCACAAGCTTACTATGATAAATATCAAAAAGTTTATCCAGCTGTAGCAATACCTTCTGCTTCACATACAAAAGTACTTCTTGAAAACAGAGATTGGATTAGGTCTTTCAATGAAGTAGTATTATGCTTCGATGAAGATAAAGCAGGTAAAGAAGCTTTAGATGAAGCTATTAAGATTGTAGGTATAGATAAAGCTAGAATCGCACATCTTCCTTGTAAAGACCCTGACCTAGTCTACAGAACTCATGGCGGTAATAAATTATTACAAGCAATTTGGGATGCTGAAAAGTTTGTACCATCAGGTATCATTGGTAAAGAAGAACTTTGGAAAGCACTAGAAAGTTATAACAACATACCTGCACTACCTTACCCACCATGTTTAGATGGTGTTAATGGCAAGCTTAAAGGCAAACGTCTTGGTGAAATAACTTTGTTCATCTCCGGGACAGGTTCAGGTAAATCCACAATCCTACGTGAAGATATTCTCTATACACTAGAAAATGCACCACCAGAAGATAAAGTTGGAATTATCTCTCTTGAAGAATCTCCTGCGGAGACTGCCAGAAAATTGTCTGGAATGGTCTTACATAAGAATCCTGCCAATGAAGAAATCCCATTAGAACAATTAAAGAAAGGTTTCGATGTAGTCTTTGGTAGTGATCGAGTAGTGCTGTTAGATCATCAAGGTTCGATTGATGATAATAGAATTCTTGATCAATTAGAATACATGTGTCTCTCAGGTTGTAAGTATATTTATATTGACCATATAACAATCTTAGTCTCTGAAGGAATGGAAAATCTTTCAGGAAACGAAGCACAAGATAAGGTAATGAACGATTTGCTCAGGTTGGTTAAGAGATACCCTGTTTGGATCGGTCTTGTTTCACATCTTCGAAAGTCTAATACTGGTGCTAAATCATTCGAAGAAGGAAGACTTCCATCTATTGATGACATACGTGGTAGTGGTTCAATTAAACAGATCTCTTTTGATATTATTAGCTTTGCTCGTGATTTGACAGCCACAGATGATTTAAAGCGCAATACCATACTTATGCGTATTCTTAAAGCTAGATATACAGGTCTTACAGGAAATGTAAGAGGTTCTGTTTATGACTATAAAACTGGTAGATTGTCTGCTGCAGAGGAGACGGCACAAGAAGATTTCACAACATTATAAAAGGGCAGATGATGATAAAAATTAAAACGCCTTGGTCACCTGTCGGGTACCTGACGTATAAAAGAACATACTCTAGAAAACTATCAGTTGATAATTCTGAAAATGCACCTACAGAGGAATTCGAAGACACAGTAGATCGAGTTATTAATGCTTGTAGACATCAACTTCATGTGGGCTTTACTTCTGAAGAAGAAGATAGATTATATGAATACATGATGTCTTTAAAATGTTCCGTAGCTGGTAGATTTCTATGGCAGCTAGGTACAGATACAGTAGATAGACTAGGATTGGCAAGTCTTCAGAATTGTGCATTTACAGTAGTAGATCATCCTATCAGACCTTTCTGTTGGGCTATGGATATGTTAGCCTTAGGCTCTGGCGTTGGTTATAATATCCAACGTGAACATGTAGATAAGCTCCCAGTCGTTAGAGATTGGTTTAAGGCTCCTACAAGAGTTAATGACGCTGGTGCAGATTTTATTATTCCTGACTCTCGTGAGGGTTGGGTAAAGTTCCTCGGAAAAACTCTTAAAGCAGCTTTTCTAAGTACCTCTCAAACAAGCGGTACATTTACTTATTCTACAATGGTTATTAGAGGTAAAGGTTCTCCCATTAAAGGTTTTGGAGGTGTTGCATCTGGACCTGAAGATTTAGTGTGGGGTATTGGAAAAATATCTGAGATTCTTGAAAAGAGGAGAGGGAAGAAAGTACGTCCAATCGATGCATTGGACATCATGAATATCATTGGATACATTATAGTTTCTGGAAACGTTCGTAGATCAGCGCAAATAGCAATTGGTGATCCTGATGATATCGAATTTCTGCTGGCTAAGCGATGGGACATTGGTAATATACCAAAGTGGAGAGGAATGTCTAACAATTCCGTCGCCACAGACGATATTAGAGAACTCCATGATTTCTTTTGGGACGGATACGAAGGAAAGGGCGAGCCGTACGGTCTTATCAACCTACGACTGTCAAGAAAGATTGGTAGATTGGGAGATACTCAATACCCGGACCCGGAAGTACAAGGATATAACCCCTGTGCAGAACAGAGCCTTGCACCGTTCGAAACTTGCTGTCTCGCGGAGGTGTTCCTGCCCAATGTGCAGTCTAAAGAAGAATTTCTCGACATACTAGAGCTACTTTATAGAATTAATAAGCATTCCCTAAGGTTACCTTCACACCATCCTGAGACTCAGAAGATTGTTCATAAGAACATGAGAATGGGTATCGGATTGACTGGTATTCTACAGGCAAGTAAAGAACAGAATAGTTGGCTATCTGAAGGCTATGAATATCTAAGAGACTTTGACGAAAGATATTCTGAAATTAGAAAGTTTCCTGTCTCTATCAAGTTAACAACAGTTAAGCCTTCTGGTACTCTCAGTCTTCTCCCAGGTGTAACCCCTGGTATTCATCCAGGTTATGCTAGATATATGTTTAGACGTATACGAATTGCATCTGATCATAATCTAGTAGAAGTGTGTAAAAAGCATGGTTACCCTGTTGAATTTCAAAAGAATTTGGATGGTACCGAAGATTACGGTACTGTAGTTGTCACTTTTCCTTTTAGCTACCCTGATGGAACTAAACTAGCTAAAGATATGTCAGCTTTAGACCAATTAAGAGAAATTAAAAGATTACAAGAATCATGGTCTGATAATAGTGTAAGTTGCACAATCTATTATCGCAAAGAAGAGATTCCTGAAATAAAAGATTACCTAATGCGTAATTATAGGAATAATCATAAGAGTCTTTCATTCCTATTACACTCTGATCATGGGTTTGCACAAGCACCTTATCAAGAAGTTACTAAAGAAGAATATGATGCACTTGTTGCAAAAACAACTATTATTAATCATATAGATTATGCTGACTTTGAATCAAATGATGAATGTGCTTCTGGTGTTTGTCCTGTTAAATAGAAAGAGGGGTCCCCTAAAAAGGACCCCTTTTATTTTGGAGAGTAAATGACATTATTCAATCCGTATGAAGAAAAAACATTAAAGCTAGATTTAGAACATCTAGCTAATGCACATCAGCTAGAGAAAAAGGTAGGAGTACCAACAGAATTAATTATCCAAAGATTTATGGGGCTACTAGAAGATGCATATGATGAGCAGCTTGCATTACAACAAGAGCAGCTTGACGCCGACTATGACGATAGTATGGATGGAGATGCTGCAACAGCTCTTGCATCGGCAGGTTGGGGCACAGACGAAGATTATGGAGGCACCGATGACCGTTTATAAGATTATTGTAGTTGAAGATGATATTTGTAATTTCAACGATGATACTGCTGAGAGGGTATTTTACACAAGCGAACAGATAATGGATATTACTAAAGCAATTGATGAGAATGTTGCTTGCTATCAGACTCGAGAAGAGCATGATGATGCTAATGGTGAGCTTGAAGCAGAGGATGAAGACGACGACATCCTAGAAGACGACGAAGAAGAAGAAGATTTTCGAGATGATGAACATAGTCGTGGAGAAAATTAATGGTTGGATTTCCTAGCCCAGTACCAGGAGACCATCAGTTAGTTTTAAGAGCAGTTAAATTTGCAGTATATTGGCATGGTAATCAGAGACGCAGATATACTAATGAGCCTTATGTCAATCATCTTTTAAGTGTAGCTTATCTTGTTGCCGGTAGAACAACTGATCCTCACATTATTGCAGCTGCTGTTCTGCATGATATTCTTGAAGATACACCTGTCTCTCGACATGAATTGAAAGATAATTTTGGAGCAAGGATTCTTGAGATGGTCGAAATGTTGACAGATGTTCCTTGCACACCAGGTGGTCTTAATAGAGCAGCAAGGCAGTTTCTTGATAGAGAGCGAATTGCAAAGGCAGGTCCAGAAGTCCAGCTTATTAAAGGCTGTGACATGTATGATAATTTAGAAGATATTAAAACCTATGATCCTAACTTCTATAAGGTTTTTAAGAAAGAGAAACAGCTGTTATTAGATGTAATGCTTGATCTTGATCCTCATGTAAAACTCATGCTTAAAGAGGAGCGTGATTTAGATGTCGACCCTTAAGTTAGTAGCCTATAAGCTTGTAAATACCAATAAATGGTTTTGGCAACTAGAAACAGAACAAAGAAAAATCTTAGCTACAAGCTATAGTAGTTTTAAACAATTCCGAAATCTTGAGTATAATGCTTGTATCTGTGTAGGCCAACATCCCGTGTTCGGAATGACTCATGACTGGAAAGGAATGACTCGTAGAGTTGCTACTATTGATAAAGATAGAAGTCATCCCTTTATAAGGAAATAAAAATGTTTAAGCCTATGCTAGCACCTCATCAAGATCCTATGTCTTACCCTAAGTATTTTGATGAGTTAAAGTTTCCTCTGATGTGCTCACCTAAATATGATGGCATTAGGTGTATCATATCTGGAAAGACAGCTTATTCACGTACCTGGAAACCCATCCCTTCAACGCAAGTACAAGAAGCATTCGCAAATGACGATTGTGAAGGATTAGATGGTGAACTTATAGATGGAAATCCTACAGACTTTGGAGTATATAATCGTACACAAAGCATAGTAATGTCCAAAGATAAGATAGGTGATATTAATTTCTATGCATTTGACTATGTCTTGGATGATTGGGTTGATAAGCCTTTTTCAGAACGTTATAATGAGCTTCGTTGGGGTGACGACTTTCCTAATGTTAAATTAGTTCCACAAATACTTGTAAGAAGTCTGGATCAGTTATTAGCATTTGAAGCTGAATGCTTAGAAGCTGGTTATGAAGGCATTATGATGAAGTCCCCAGATGGTAGATACAAGTGTGGCAGGGGAACTTGGAAAGAAGGCTTAATTTATAAACTAAAACGATTCCAAGATGATGAAGGTATTGTAGTAGACTTTGTAGAACAAATGTCCAATTGTAATACTCAAGAAATTAATGAACTTGGTTATTCTAAGCGGTCTACAAAGAAAGAAGGCATGGTTCCAGCAGGATGTTTAGGGAAATTTATTGTAGATTTCAATGGAGTAATCATAGAGGTAGCGCCAGGTATCTTTACTTATCAGATGAAAAGGTATATCTGGAATCATAAAGAGCAATTCAGAGGTAAATTCCTGAAATTCAGACACTTTACTCATGGTGTAAAAGATAAGCCTAGGTTTCCTAGGGCAGTTGGCTTCCGTGATAAAATGGATATGTAAATGGGTGATGGAAAGAAAGCGGAATACTTAGAAGGCTTGGCTGAAAGATTTAAGGAGATATTAAATAAAATTAATGATACACCTGATGAGGTTATTGCTTATAAGTTAGATACTGCATTGACACGTCTCGAACATTTTATAAATCTTGAGCCACATCTAACAAAGTCTCAATGGAATTTGTTAGAAGGTTCTATTACCGATTTGAAAGAGTTACTTGGGAGAAAATGATGACTGGTATGAGAACGGCTACTGTAAAGATGGTCCTCAGAGAGAAGATTGATACATGGCTTACAAGTATCTCTGATCAGGCTCTTAGGGCACTTATCAAAGATAATGTAATAATCACTGGCGGTGCAATCACATCATTACTTCAGGGAGAGAAGCCTAATGATTATGATATGTACTTCAAAACGAAAGCTGCAGCAAGAGCTGTAGCGAACTATTATGTAGGCATCTTTAACTCTTCTAATAAGTTTGCTTCTATAAATAAGTACAATGCATTTGTAAAAGAAGCAGTTGTAAAGAATTGTAAGGGACAGGAAGAAGAAAGAGTACTTATCTATATGCAGTCTGCTGGCATTGCAGCAGAAGGACAAGGAGAGTATAAGTACTTTGAGAGTGAAAGTGACTCAACAACTGAAAGCTTTTTTGAATCGCTAACCAAAGAAGATGTTGGTCAGGCAGAAGATGCAGAAGAAGAAATCTATGAAGCATTTCAAGAAAAGCCTTTAGAAACTGCCAAGGAAATCAAAGAAGTACTTTCAGATAAGAGTAAGCCTCGGTTTAGACCTGTATTCTTAACTGATAATGCAATTACACTTTCTGATAAGGTTCAGTTGATTATCAGATTCTTTGGATCTGTCGAAGAGATTCATAAGAATTTTGACTTCGCACATGCGATGGCTTGTTATGATTATAAATCAGATACTCTAATTGTTCCTAAAGAAACCTACGAATCAATCCTCTCAAGGTTCTTAGTCTATAACGGAAGCCTATATCCAGTTGCTACTCTGTTCCGCATGAGGAAGTTCATGCAACGTGGTTGGAGAGTCACGGCAGGACAGATGCTAAAGGTAGCCTTCCAGATTAGTGAATTAGATCTATCCAATCCGGCTGTTCTAAAGGAACAGTTAATTGGTGTTGATTATGCATACATGCATCAGTTAATCCGCATGCTTGAGAGCAGGGAGCCTGGTACTCAGGTTGATAGCGTTTATCTGGCCAAGCTAGTAGATGAGATCTTCGAATGAAAAGATATGCAGCTATAAGAGGTGAGAAAGTCTTTTCTGAAGGGCGCTATGCAAGGAGTAGATATGGTAGCAATTCACTCTATCGCGTATTAACTGCGGGCGATATTGTAAAATATACTGATGAAGATAGAAAGAAGTCTATAGAAAAGCATCCTACTAATTATTGGGCACATGTTATTCCTGGTCATATTAAATTCCAAAAGAATGTAACTTTACAGAGAGTTGCATACGCTGGTCGTAACTATTATCAAGAAGCCCCCTCAAAAAGAGTGGTTCTTCTGACAGAGACTAATTATCATATCTATCGTCCAGTTGAACAAGTTGATCCTAAGATCAATTATATCCTGGTCCATGGTACTAAAGATTTATTCTTAGAAAAGATTACTGGCATTGATCTCTCTAATATACACTATCCAGTACGCTTAATAGATTTAAACACTAGGCGTTGTCTATATAATGGCGTATGGCACGACCTTGAAAGTCGTGAAGAAATTAATTCTCCTTGAAGTGTGTCTATAAGTGTGTCTTTGAAAAACCTAAAGCGAAGTCTAGTCCTAGGGGCCGTAGGCGCAGCGTGGAGGTGGCCCATGCCTACCCCCATGACTCGCGCCGAAAGCCCTGCTAGGGCCGTCTCTCGTGGCCTAGTGAGGCATTTTTAGGTACAGGTTGGCAAGGCGGTCCCAAACCGTTAAGTTAACCCTAATTTCAAAACACGTATGCTGCAACGTTAATGCAGTATTAAAATCAAAAGGTAGACACATGACCGTTAATATCAAGCAGACGTTCCAGACGGAAGATGGCAAGGTTTTCGCAACGAAGAAGGAAGCCCTTGATTATCTCCGTCGGCCTAAGATTGAGGCTGCTCTTAAGAAGCTTGCTCCAGACAATGCTGATCTGGTTGGTTGGCTGCTTGAGAATCAGGAGCGTGTTGAGATGGCGTTCGAGACAGGTAACATCCGTCGTGTTACCAAGTCTGAGCGTAATAAGCTAGAGAAGGCAGTAAAGCATCTCGTGGAAGAGTACGGCAATGACACGAAGCTTGCCTT
>Ga0209392_1000229_pt1 | contig 11968 bp, 11 predicted proteins | sample PPLLak3cmMay2015_FD_187252 | JGI IMG/M metagenome (GOLD analysis project Ga0209392, IMG submission 187252) | Freshwater sediment microbial communities from Prairie Pothole Lake near Jamestown, North Dakota, USA - PPLs Lake P7 Core (1) Depth... | ecosystem: Environmental > Aquatic > Freshwater >...
AGCGGTCGTCCTCGGAGGCGAGGAACGCGTCCACGACCAGTTGCGGGATCTCCTCCCAGGTCACGGGGATGCGGCGCTGCTCGCCGATCTGCGCCATCAGCAGTCCGTCGCGCGAATAGATCGACAGCGGCAGCTGCAGCCGGATGTCGCGCAACTCCGCCGCGTCGGGGATTTCCGGCCAGAGGTACTGCTGCGCGCCTGCGAATCCCAGCACCACCGTGCCGATGAGCGCCAGCGCGATCGTGAGCAGCGTCACGAGCAGTCCGGCGACGAGTTTGCCCATGCTCAAATCTGAGACCCAGTTCTTGCTGCCCCTGCAGGGCTTGTGCATAGTAGCTCGCGAATCAAAGGCAAACTCATCGAAAGGTGAGGACGCAAAGCCACCGGTCCCCGGCACGCCGAGGACAGCGGGGTTGCCGGTCCGGACCCGGTCGCGACGCTCCACCGAGAGCGATCGCGGGTCCTAAAGGATCGTCAGGCCACCGCAGTGCTCGAGGGTCCGTACGACCCGGCGGCTCGCGCGTCAGTCCCGAGAGTGAACTGGGTACCGATTACGCCACGGGGGCGCGCAACGAATGGTCCAAACTGCCGGCTCGCGCACAATTTTATTTGACGGATCGCTGTTATATAGTGCGCCGGGGCTTTGGAAAGCACTCCACTAACGCTGCGCAACCCACTGAAATAAAAGGACTCACCCGTGTTTCTCCAGCGCAGGTCGCGACCCGTCATCGGACTCGATATCACGACCTCTTCGATCAAGCTCATCGAGCTGTCGAAGAGCGGCGACGGCTATCGCGTCGAGTCCTACGCCGCAGAGCCCTCCCCCTCCAACGCGATCAACGAGAAGGCGATCGTGGATGCGCAGGCCGTCGGCGAGGCTGTACGGCGCGCCGTCAAGCGTGCGGGTGCGCGCAGCCGCGAGTGCGCCGTCGCCATCAGCGGCGACGCCGCCATCACCAAGATCATCCAGATGCCGCGCAACCTGCGCGAGGCCGAGCTCGAGTCGCAGGTCGAGATGCAGGCCGACCAGTACATCCCCTTCCCGATGGAAGAAGTGAGCTTCGACTTCGAGGTCGTAGGCCCCTCCGAGAAGGATCCCGAGATGCTCGACGTGCTGCTCGTCGCGACACGTTCGGAGAACGTCGAGCAGCGCCAGGCGTCGGTGCAGTCCGCGGGCCTCGTCGCACGGATCGTGGATGTGGAGGCCTTCGCGCTCGAGAACGCCTGCCGGCTGCTCACGCACCAGATGCCCGACGGCGGCATGGAGCGCAACGTGGCCGTCATGGACTTCGGGGCGAGCAGCACCACCTTCTCGATGCTGCGCGACCTCAAGGTGAGCTACACGCGAGACTTCGCGTTCGGCGGCCAGCAGCTCACCGAGGAGATCATGCGCACCTACGGCCTCAGCCTCGAGGAGGCGGGCCGCGCCAAGAAGGAGGGCGGCCTTCCGGCCAACTACCAGGCCGAGGTGCTCGACCCGTTCATCGACGACATGTGCCAGCAGGTGAGCCGCTCGCTGCAGTTCTATCTCGCCTCGGGCAGCGGCCGCGAGCAGCCGGACCAGATCCTCATCTGCGGCGGCTGCGCGAACATCCCGGGCGTGGCCGACGTCATCGCGAGCCGGGTCGGAATCCCGGCCGAGCGCGGCGACCCGCTTGGCCAGATGAAGATCTCCACCCGCGCGCTGGCGCAGGGCGTGAAGAAGGACGCGACCGCGCTGCTCACGGCCTGCGGACTCGCGCTGAGGAGCTTCGACTGATGCCGAGAATCAACCTACTGCCCTGGCGCGAGGCGGAGCGCAAGCGCAAGCGCCAGGAGTTCGTGCTGTCGCTGGGTGCGGCCGTCGCGACGGCGGCGCTCGTCACCCTGGTCGGTCGCTGGCACATGAGCGCGTCGATCGAGCACCAGAACGACCGCAACCGCATTCTGGGCGACGAGATCACCGAGCTCGACAAGCAGATCAAGGAGATCGACGGGCTCGAGAACCAGAAACGGCGCCTGCTCGCGCGCATGGAGATCATCGAGACGCTGCAGCGCAGCCGCCCCGAGATCGTCCACATCTTCGACGAGGTCGTGCGCCTCCTGCCCGAGGGCGTGTACCTCACCTACCTCAAGCAGAGCGGAACGCGCTTCGAGCTGCGCGGCGTCGCCCAGTCGAGCACCCGCGTGTCCGCGTTCATGCGCAACATCGACGCCTCGGAGTGGCTCGCGGACCCGGCCCTGCGGATCGTGGAGACCAAGAGCCGCGACGGCGGGCGCGGTGCCGATTTCACGCTGTTCGCGAACCAGCGTAGCCGGACTCCGCCCGAGCAGGCGGCGGAAGGCGAGACGGTGGCGTCCAAATGAACAAGCTGAAGGCCCTGCTGGACCAGTTGCGCAACCTCGACCCGAACGATCCGGGCCGCTGGCCGCTGGCCGTGCGCGCCGGAACGGTCGTGCTGCTGTTCGTGTTCGCGGTATCCGCCGGCTACTGGTACTTCGTCTGGAAGGCGAAGCGGCCTGACCTCCTCGAGGCGCGCGCCAAGGAAACGGAACTCTGGGGCACGCTCGAGAGCAAGGCGCGCAAGGCGGCGAACCTGCAGGCCTACAAGGACCAGCTCGCCGACATGGAGAAGTCGTTCGGCGCCATGCTGCGCCAGCTGCCGAACAAGACCGAGGTGCCGAACCTGCTCGTGGACATCTCGCAGACGGGCCTCGCCGCGGGGCTCGAGGAGAAGTTGTTCCAGCCGCAGGGCGAGAACCGCAAGGATTTCTACGCCGAGCTGCCGATCGCCATCCGACTCACCGGCAATTACCACCAGATGGGCAATTTCGCGAGCGGGATCGCCGCGCTGCCGCGCATCGTCACGCTGCACGACATCGAGATCGTGCCCGCCGGACGTGACGCGCGCGCCGGCGCAGGCACGCCCGGCGACCTGACGCTGAACGTCACCGCGAAGACCTACCGCTACCTCGACGAGGAGGAGCAGGAATCCGGCGGCGAAACCGCGAAGGGCGCCCAGAAGGGCAAGAAGCCCGCCCGCAATCGCTGAGGCAGCCATGGCCAATTTCCCCTTACAGATGAGCCGCACCGGGCGATTCGCGCTCGCCGTCGCCGCGCTCGCCGCGCTCGCCGGCTGCGCCGACGACAACGCCGACCTGCGCGCCCGCGTGGACGAGATCAAGAGCCGCCCGGGCGGCCGCATCGAGCCTTTGCCCGAGGTGAAGCCCTACGAGACGTTCGCCTACGGCGTCTCCGACCAGCGCTCCCCGTTCGAGGCGGGCGTGCCGGCCTCCGCCAGCGCACCGAATGCGCTCAGGCCCGACCCGAGCCGCCCGCGCGAGTTCCTCGAGCAGTTCTCGCTCGACACGCTGCGCATGGTGGGCACGCTGAACCTCGGCGGACGGCAGCACGGCCTCGTCCAGACCAAGGACGGACTCGTGCACCGGGTGCTGCCCGGCAACCACATTGGACAGAGCGACGGCCGGATCACGACCGTCGAGGAAGGCAAGATCTCGCTCATCGAGATCGTCCCGGACGGCATGGGCGGGTTCATCCAACGGCCCGCCGCGCTCGCCCTGAGAGACTGATCTGCAAGGAGACCCGAGCATGACCGCTGCTTCGTCGCATTCCATCAACCTCCGCGAGGGCCCGCGCTCGGCGAGGCCGTCGCGATCCCGTGCCGCGCTGGTCGCACTGGCCGCGCTGGCCGGCCTCGCCTGGCAGGGCGCATACGCGCAGTCCGCCACGCGGCTGGAGAAAGTCGAGCTGCAACCGCAGCCCGGCGAGCAGCTGGAGGTGCGGCTCGTGCTGGACGGCCCGGCGCCGCAGCCGGTGGCCTTCACCATCGACAACCCGGCGCGGCTGGCCGTGGACCTGCCCGGCACGGCGATCGCGCTCGATTCGCGGCGCATCGACGTCAAGACCGGCGGCGTGGACACCATCGTCGCCGCCGAAGCCTCGGGTCGCACCCGGCTCGTGTTCAACCTCGACCAGATGCTGCCGTACCAGACGAGCGTGGTCGGCAACACGGTGATCGTCACGCTCGGGCATGGCGCATCCGCGGCGGTGGCGTCCGCCGCAGCCGCGGCGACCGTCGCCAGCTCCGGCGCCCCGACGGCGGGCGCGAGCATCGAGAAGGTCGACTTCCGCCGCGGTACCGACGGCGCCGGGCGCATCATCGTCCGCACCAATGACACCCGCGTGCAGGCCAGCCTCAAGCAGGAGGGTGGGCGCATCGTGGTGGACTTCCCGCGCACCAGCCTCCCCGAGGAGCAGGCCCAGCGCTACGACGTCGTCGATTTCGCCACGCCGGTGAGCTCATTCGACGTCGCGCGGACGGCCGTCGGCACGCGCATCGTCGTCGCGGCCGCCGGCGACTACGAGCAGCTCGCCTACCAGTCTGACCGCGAGTACGTGCTCGAGCTGCGCCCGCGGCCGAAGGCCGCAGTCGTGGATCCGACCAAGAAGGAATACAAGGGCGAGCGCCTGACGCTCAACTTCCAGGACATCGAGACGCGGGCCGTGCTGCAGCTGCTCGCCGAGACCAGCGGCCAGAACATCGTCGTGAGCGACACCGTGCGCGGCAACGTCACGCTGCGGCTGCAGAGCGTGCCCTGGGACCAGGCGCTCGACATCGTCCTGCGCACCAAGGGCCTCGACAAGCGCCAGGACGGCAACGTCGTGTTCGTCGCGCCGACCGAGGAACTGGCGGCCCGCGAGCGAGCCCTGCTCGAGTCGCAGAAGGCGCTCACCGAGCTCGCGCCGGTGCGCACCGAGTACCTGCAGGTCAACTATGCCAAGGCGTCGGACCTCGCCGCGCTGATCCGCACCCAGGGCAAGAGCTCGCTGCTCTCCGATCGCGGCAGCGTCTCGATCGACGACCGTACCAACACCCTGCTGCTGCAGGACACGGCCGATCGCCTCGCCGACATCCGCCGGCTGGTCTCGACGCTCGACATCCCGGTCAAGCAGGTGCTGATCGAGGCGCGCATCGTGATCGTGAACGACGACTTCAGCCGCGAGCTGGGCGTGCGCTTCGGCGGCGCGTTCGTTGGCAACTACGGCGGCAGCGACGGCCTGATGTGGATGGGCGCCCAGGGCCTCAACTCGGCCGACGGCAGCCGCGGCCCGATCATCAGCCCGAACGGCCCGGGCGGCGTGGGCGTCGACGGCAACTCGGTCGCCACCTCGCCGGTGCCGGACCGCTACCTCGTCAACCTGCCGATCGCCAACCCGGCGGCCCGGCTCGCGCTCACGCTGCTCGACAGCGACTACGTCGTGGACCTCGAGATCTCGGCGGCCCAGACCGAGGGCCGCGGCGAGCTGGTGTCGGCCCCGCGCGTCATCACCGCCAACGGCAAGGAAGCGAGCATCGAGCAGGGCGTGGAAATCCCGTACCAGGAATCGGCCTCGAGCGGCGCCACCACGACCCAGTTCAAGAAGGCCGTGCTGTCGCTCAAGGTCACGCCGCAGATCACCCCGGACGACCGCATCATCCTCGACCTCACGGTCAGCAAGGACAACGTCGGCCAGGTCGTGCCGAGCGCGACGGGCGGCTTCGTGCCCAGCATCGACACGCGCGAGATCACCACGCAGGTGCTCGTGAACGACGGCCAGACGGTGGTCCTCGGCGGCATCCTCGAGACCGAGCGCCGCGAGACCACCAGCAAGGTGCCGTACCTCGGCGACATCCCCGGCCTCGGCGTGTTCTTCCGCAGCAAGACCCGGACCGACAACAAGGACGAGCTGCTGATCTTCGTGACGCCGAAGATCCTGCGCGAGGGTGCGGAGATCTACTGACGCCCGGCGACACCGGTGCGAGAATGAACGGCCGCAGCGACCCTGCGGCCGTTTTTCTTTGGCCGAGCATGCTGGACGCCGACAACATCTTCCTCATCGGGCCGATGGGATCGGGCAAGAGCGCCGTGGGCCGGCAGCTCGCCGAGCGGCTCGGCCTCGAGTTCGTCGACAGCGACGCCGAGATCGAGGCGCGCACGGGCGTGGACATCCCCTACATCTTCGAGCGCGAGGGGGAGGCCGGCTTCCGGATACGTGAACGCGAGGTGCTGGACCTGCTGACGCGCCGCGACCACGTGCTGGTCGCCACGGGCGGCGGCGCAATCCTCGATTCGGACACGCGCGAGCGACTGCGCAGCCGCGGCTGCGTCGTGTATCTTCGGACTTCCGTGGGGCAGCAACTGGCGCGCACGCGGCGCAACCGATCGAGGCCCCTGTTGAACAGTCCCAACCCGCGTGAAACGCTCGAGCGCCTCATGCAGCAGCGTGCCGCCCTCTACGAGGAAACCGCCGACCTGGCCGTGGACACGGATGGTCGCCGCGTGGGCACCGTGGTGGAGGAGATCGCCGGGCGGCTGGCGTCCGTGCGAGGCCCGTGATGGAGCGGCTCAGCATCGAGCTCGGCGAGCGGAGCTACCCGATCCTGATCGGACCTAAGCTGCTCGGCGATGCTGCGGTGCTCGACGAGGCCGTCCATGCCCGCGACGTACTGGTGGTCACGAACGACACGGTCGCGCCGCTGTACCTCGAGCGCGTGGTCCGCGCCCTCGCGGGCCGACGGGTCGCGCACGAAGTCCTGCCGGACGGCGAGCGCTACAAGACGCTCGACACCCTCGCGCGGGTGTTCGATGCGCTCGTGGAGCGGCGCCTGAACCGCGACGCCTGCATCGCCGCGCTCGGCGGCGGAGTCGTGGGCGACATCGCCGGCTTCGCCGCCGCCTGCTACCAGCGCGGCGTGGACTGCGTGCAGTTCCCCACTACGCTGCTCGCGCAGGTCGATTCCTCGGTGGGCGGCAAGACGGGGGTCAACCACCCCGGCGGCAAGAACCTCATCGGCGCCTTTCACCAGCCCCGGGCCGTGGTCTCCGACACGGACACGCTCGCCACGCTCCCGCCGCGCGAGCTGCGGGCGGGTCTCGCCGAGGTGATCAAGGTCGCCCTGGCGGCCGACCCGGTTTTCCTCGGCTGGATCGAGGCGCATCTCGAGGCGCTGCTCGCGCTGGAGCCCGGCGCAGTCGCGCACGCCGTGCGCCGCTCCTGCGAGCTCAAGGCTGCGATCGTCGCCGAGGACGAGCGCGAGCACGGTCGCCGGGCGCTGCTCAACCTCGGCCACACCTTCGGCCACGCCATCGAGACGGCGGCCGGCTATGGCGAGTGGCTGCACGGCGAGGCGGTCGGGGCCGGCATGCTCATGGCGGCGGATCTGTCGCGTCGCCTCGGCTGGATCGACGCGGCCGACGTCGAGCGCGTGCGGGTGCTGCTCGCGCGCGCCGGGCTGCCGGTCGAGCCGCCGCGGATCGGTGCGGCGCGCGCGCTCGCACTCATGGGCCTCGACAAGAAGGTGCTCGCCGGGCGACTCCGGCTGGTGCTGATGCGCCGCCTCGGCGAGGGCGTCGTGACCGGCGACTACCCGGCCGAGGCGCTCGAGGCCACGCTCGCGGCCCACTTCGGGGAGCACGCATGAGCGCGGACGCGGGACTCGCGCCGTACGCCCAGCACGAGGCGGCTTCGCGCGGACGGCGCTTCCCGGAGCCGCCCCCCAGGCACCGCACCGAGTACCAGCGCGACCGCGACCGGATCGTGCACTCCACCGCGTTCCGGCGGCTCGTGTACAAGACCCAGGTCTTCGTAAACCACGAGGGCGATCTCTACCGCACCCGGCTCACGCACTCGATCGAGGTCGCCCAGATCGCGCGCAGCGTGGCCCGTGCGCTCGGCCTCAACGAACCGCTCGCCGAGGCGATCTGCCTCGCCCACGACCTCGGCCACACACCCTTCGGACACGCCGGCCAGGACGCGCTCAACGAGTGCATGCGCGAGTTCGGCGGCTTCGAGCACAACCTGCAGTCGCTGCGCGTGGTGGACGAGCTCGAGGAGCGTTACGCGGAGTTCGCGGGGCTCAACCTCACCTTCGAGGCGCGCGAGGGCATCCTCAAGCACTGCTCCGCGGCCAACGCGCGGCAGCTCGGCGAGCTCGGGTCGCGGTTCCTCGAGCGGCGGCAGCCCTCGCTCGAGGCGCAGCTTGCGAACCTCGCCGACGCCGTCGCCTACAACAACCACGACGTGGATGACGGGATCCGCGCCGGGCTGATCACGATCGAGGAGTTGCGCGGTCTCGCGATCTTCCGCCGCCAGCACGACCTCGTCGCGGAGCGCTATCCCGGCCTCGGCTCCCGTCGCCTCGTGCACGAGGTGGTGCGGCGGATGATCGACTATCTCGTCAACGACCTGGTCGGCGCCTCGGCGGCGGCGATCGCGGCGGCCGCCCCCGCGAGCGCCGACGACGTGCGCGCCTTGTCCGCGCCGTTGCTGACGTTCAGCGCAGCCGTCGAGGCCGAGCACCTCGAGCTCAAGCGCTACCTGCGCGACGGCCTGTACCGCCACTACCGCGTGCTGCGCATGACGACCAAGGCGAAACGAGTCGTGCGCGAGCTGTTCGCGGCGCTGCTCGAGGACGTGGAACTGTTGCCCGACGAGCACCAGGAGTCGGCGCGTCGCATGGAGGGCGAGGCGGGTCGCTCGGGCCGGGCCCGGGCGGTTGCCGACTACATCGCCGGCATGACCGACCGCTACGCGATCCTCGAGCACCGGCGCCTGTTCGACCCGGCGGAGAGGACCTGAGGAAAGCGGGTATCATTCCCGGCTGAATTTCCCCGCCGAGTCCCAATCATGCCGCCGATCCCGAAGGCCATTCCCGTCAACGAGCGCTTGATCTTCGCCCTGGACGTCGCCGACCCCGGCGTGGCCCGGCGCCTCGTGGACACGCTCGGCGACTCGGTGCAGTTCTACAAGCTCGGCCTCGAGCTGTGCATGTCGGGCGGCTACTTCGAACTGCTCGACTGGATGGTGGGCCGCGGCAAGAAGGTGTTCGTCGACCTGAAGTTCTTCGACGTGCCGGCCACCGTCGGCTCCGCGGTCAGGCAGCTGCGCAATCGTGGCGTGACCCTCACCACGGTGCACGGCAACCAGGCGATCATGGAAGCGGCCGCCGCCGCCAAGGGCGACGTGAAGGTGCTCGCGGTCACCGTGCTCACGAGCCTCGATCGCGGCGATCTGGACGACCTCGGTTTCAAGTGCGACGTCGAGCAGCTGGTGCTCTCCCGCGCGCGGCGCGCGCTCGAAGCCGGCTGCGACGGCGTCGTCTCGTCGGGCCTCGAGGCGCCGAAACTGCGCGAGTTCATCGACCAGCGCCTGATCGTCGTGACGCCCGGCATCCGCCCGGTCGAGAACAAGCCGGTGGACGACCAGAAGCGCACCGTGGACGTGGCGCAGGCCTTCGCCAACGGCGCCGACTACATCGTGGTCGGCCGTCCGATCCGCGACGCGGCCGACCCGCGCGCGGCGGCCGAGGCCATCCAGCAGACCATCGCCGGGATCTTCGGCGGCGGGGCTGCGAAATGAGCGTCCCGCTGCAGAACGACCTGCTGCTGCGCGCGCTGCTGCGCGAGCCCACGCCCCGCACGCCGCTGTGGATGATGCGGCAGGCGGGTCGATATCTGCCGGAGTACCGCGCCACGCGCGCCAAGGCCGGCAGCTTCCTCAAGCTCTGCATGAACCCCGAGCTCGCCTGCGAGGTGACGCTGCAGCCGCTCGAGCGCTTTGCGCTAGACGCGGCGATCCTGTTCTCGGACATCCTCACGATCCCGCACGCGATGAACGTCGGGCTCGAGTTCGAGGCGGGCGAGGGCCCGAAGATCGCACGCCCTGTGCGCACGCCGGCCGACATCGACCGGCTGCCCGTCCCGGATCCGGAGGGCGAACTGCGCTACGTGATGGACGCCGTTCGCCTCATCCGCCGCGAGCTGAAGGGCCGCGTACCGCTAATCGGCTTTGCCGGCAGCCCGTGGACCGTGGGCACCTACATGGTCGAGGGCGGCAGCAGCAAGGCCTTCCAGCACATCAAGGGCATGCTCTACGGTGCGCCCGCCGAGCTGCACCGGCTGCTCGAGATCATCACCCGTGCCACGCTCGCCTACCTCAATGCACAGGTCGCCGCCGGCGCGCAGGCGGTGATGGTGTTCGACACCTGGGGCGGGGCGCTCACGCCCGCCGACTACCGCGAGTTCTCGCTTCGCTACATGCAGCGCATCGTCGACGGCGTGACGCGCGAGAGCGAAGGCCGGCGCGTGCCCGTCATTCTCTTCACCAAGGGCGGCGGGCAGTGGCTCGCCGACATGGCGGCCACCGGCTGCGATGCGCTCGGCGTGGACTGGACCTGCGACCTCGCCGACGCCCGCCGCGCCGTCGCCGGCCGCGTCGCGCTGCAGGGCAACCTCGACCCGAGCGTGCTGTACGCGCCGCCCGGCGAGATCCGCGCCCAGGTCGCGCGCGTGCTCGCGAGCTTCGGCCACGGCCCCGGCCACGTCTTCAACCTCGGCCACGGCATCCACCCCGACGTGCCGCCGGAGCACGCGCTCGCGATGGTCGAGGCCGTCCACGAACTCTCGCCCCAGTACCACGGGTAACCCATATGGACATCGGCAAGATCGGTATCGGCGAAGACCCGCCACGCGACGTGAACGTGCTGATCGAGATCCCGCAGGGCGGCGTGCCCGTGAAGTACGAGCTCGACAAGGAGTCGGGCGCGCTGCGGGTGGACCGCTTCCTGAACACCGCGATGTTCTATCCAGGCAACTACGGCTTCATTCCGCACACGCTGTCAGGGGATGGTGACCCCGTCGACGTCATCGTGGTGGTTCCGAGCCCGGTCGTGGCCGGCGCGATCGTGCGGGCTCGCCCGGTGGGGGCGCTGCTCATGAAGGACGAGGCCGGCGACGACGAGAAGGTGATCGCGGTGCCGGTGGACAAGCTGCACCCGTTCTACGAGGGCGTGAAGTCCTACAAGGACCTGCCGCGCACGCTCACCGAGCAGATCGCGCACTTCTTCCAGCACTACAAGGACCTGGAGAAGGGCAAGTGGGTGACGATCGTGAGCTGGGTCGGCACCGACCGGGCCGAGAAGATGATCCTTGAGGGCATCCGCCGCGCGGCTCGCGCGGGTGACGACGTCGCGGCTCACTACGTGGCCGGCGGCGCCCTCAAGGGCCGCGCAAGATAGCGGTGCGATACGGAGTGGGGGTTGGGGTTGCCGCGCTCGCGGCAGTCGCGACTCTCGCCTTCGTCTTTCGCGACCCGGGCGGCGAACCTGGACCCGTTGCAACGGTCGCTCCGCAACCTCCAGCGAACGTCGGTGGGCGCAGTCCCGAACCACCGATTGCAGAACTACCCGATACCGACCAGCAGGCGGTTCCCTCCGCAACCGTGGTTGCCACGGGTAGCTGGCAGGACTTGCTGGAGATGTCGTCGAACTACCTCGAGTTCGTCGATCGTGCGCTTCCGGCCGCCAGGGAAGGCGACGCATCCGCGCAGTTCGCGCTTTACCAGGCCCTCGAGTACTGCCAGGACGGCTATCGCGGGTACTTCGATCGACCTGGAAAACGTCGGACGCTGGATGAAGCGCTCGATTGGGCAAGCACGCGGTCGGTGAACATGGACGCCGTGCGTGATGTTCACCGCCGATGCGAAGCGTTGATGGCCCGGGGAACCGGCGAACTGGGCAGTTCCAGGAGCTGGCTGGAGAAGGCGTCCGAGGCAGGCATTCCAGCTGCGCAGACACGCAAGGCGCTGGATGAGCTTCGTGCCGCCTATCTGCAGTCCGTACCCTGGCCCGACCGAGCGGCCCTGACTGCAGCGGAGTTTGACGAGAGGAAGTCCGGGGCGCGTGCCTTGGTTCTCAAGGCCGTCGCCGCAGGTGATCCCGGTGCAACGTGGGATGCGGCGGACGCGATCTACTACCTGACCGGCAGCGGGTCGACGGCAGATACCGAACAGTGGGTCTGGAGAATGGCGGCGTGCATCCAGGGGACAGACTGCGCGCCAGGCGCCGAATGGGTTGTAGCAATGTGCCAGTATGACCCGACCCCTTGTTCACCCGGCGAGTCGGGCACTGAGCTGATCCGGCGGGCTTGG
>Ga0209392_1000230_pt1 | contig 11959 bp, 9 predicted proteins | sample PPLLak3cmMay2015_FD_187252 | JGI IMG/M metagenome (GOLD analysis project Ga0209392, IMG submission 187252) | Freshwater sediment microbial communities from Prairie Pothole Lake near Jamestown, North Dakota, USA - PPLs Lake P7 Core (1) Depth... | ecosystem: Environmental > Aquatic > Freshwater >...
TGGATATAAGCAAGATTGTGTTAAGGAATCAGTATCAATTGAAGATTCAAATGGAAACCATTATGCACAATTTATTGATATTATTAAACCTGAACCACTGAGGGCAACAAAAGGTATTGGTAGTAGATTAGTTGGAGAAGGTGCTTTGCCCTCCCCAATAGATCCATCCGCACATAAGCAAGCTCAAAGAACACAAAAACTTTACAACAAAGGAACAGGTACGGATAACTCCAACGAAAAAGAAATTTTTCTAAAAAGAACTGGACCACAACTACCACTTGCAAAGAAAGAAAATAATAAAGAACTCCAAACAGCTCATTACGATATGAAAACCTTTGGGAACTTTATGTCTGAAGCATCTGCTGCCTGGCAAAGAAAAGAAGGGAAGAATCCTGAAGGTGGTTTAAATAAAAAAGGAATTGCTTCTTACCGTAGAGAAAATCCAGGTTCCAAACTTTCTATGGCAGTTACTACTCCACCATCAAAATTAAAACCAGGATCAAAATCAGCAAAGCGTAGAAAATCTTTCTGTGCTCGTATGGGCGGAATGCCTGGACCTATGAAAGATGAAAAGGGTCGTCCAACAAGAAAAGCATTATCTTTGAGAAAGTGGAATTGTTAATATGTTATATATTAACTCGTATTGAACAAAGATAAAAATATGGCAATTGAAGATATTAGACTTAAACAGGGTGATGCATATCTCTCTAATCCAAATCTAAAGAGAGCAAATACATCAATTCAATTTACAGAAGAACAAATTATTGAGTTCTTAAGATGTAAAGAAGATCCTGTTTATTTTGCGAAAAATTATGTAAAAATTGTTAATGTCGATGATGGTCTTGTTGGATTTGATATGTGGCCATTTCAGGAGAGGTTAGTCAATAATTTCCACCAAAATAGATTTAATATATGTAAGATGCCACGCCAAGTTGGTAAGGCATTAGCATTAGACACTCCAATACCAACACCGAAAGGATGGACAACAATTGGAGATATTGAAGTTGGGGACAAAATACTTTCTCCAGATGGAAATCCAGTTTCTGTAACATTTAAAACAGAAACTATGATTAATCACCAGTGTTACAAAATATTTTTTGATAATGGAGAAGAAATTGTTGCTGATGCAGATCATTTGTGGGAAGTAAATAGTTCTTATTGGAGAACTGGAAAAAAAGTTATCAATACTGACGAAATATATTCAAGATATTCAAAGAAAATTAATAATAAAAGAGGTAAAGGGGTAGGAGGATCACTTTATATTGAATTTTCTAATCCAATTAACGGAGAAAATCAAGATTTGCAGATAGATCCATATCTTCTTGGTGTTTGGTTAGGTGACGGATATTCTGCAGATGGTAGAATCATCGCACATAAAGATGATTATGAATTTTACAAAACAAAAATAGATGTTGAACACGAGAGAGTAGAAAATAATTGTATTAGATTTAAGTGTAGAGGATTGAGAGAAAAATTAAAAGAAAATAATTTATTAAAAAATAAACATATTCCACAAATATATCTACGATCATCAGTAGATCAACGGATGGAATTGTTACGGGGATTGATGGATACTGATGGTTCAATTACAAAAACTCAAACATTTGAATTTTACCAAAAAAATTATGAATTTATTCTTCAAGTTGTTGAACTTTTATCTTCGTTAGGAATAAAATCCAGAGTAAGTAGAAAGTTAATCAATCAGTGTTGGTATTATACTGTTCGTTTTCCTAGCAAGGAAAATATTTTCAATCTTCCAAGAAAATCTAAATTAATAAATTTTGACGGAAAAGGTAGACCTCAAAATAAAAGACACTATATACAAAAAATAGAAAAGGTTGATAGTGTCCCAGTTGCATGTATTCAAGTAGATAGTGATGATCATTTATTTTTATGCGGAAAAACATTCATTCCTACACATAACACAACAACTGTAGTATCTTACTTATTGCATTATGTAGTTTTTAACGATAATGTAAATATCGGAATTTTGGCAAATAAAGCTTCCACTTCAAGAGAGATACTTGGTAGATTGCAATTATCTTATGAGAATTTACCAAAATGGATGCAACAGGGAATAGTCTCTTGGAATAAAGGATCATTAGAGTTAGAAAATGGTTCAAAAATTATTGCAGCATCCACATCTGCATCCGCTGTTAGGGGAATGAGTTTTAATATTATTTTCTTGGACGAATTTGCGTTTGTTCCAAACCATATCGCAGATGACTTTTTCGCTTCGGTATATCCAACAATTTCTTCAGGTAAATCTACCAAAGTTATTATTGTATCCACACCAAAAGGTATGAATCACTTCTACCGTATGTGGCACGACGCAGAGCGTGGTAAAAACTCATTTGTGCCCACAGAGGTTCACTGGTCCGAAGTTCCCGGAAGAGACGAAGAATGGAGGATACAAACTATAGCAAATACAAGTGAAGAACAATTCAAGGCAGAACATCTTTGCGAATTTTTGGGGTCAGTAAATACTCTTATTAATTCTGCAAAATTAAAAAATTTAATGTATGATGACCCAGTAAAAAGAAATAAGGGTCTTGATGTTTATGAAGAACCTGGTGAAGATAGAGATTATTTAATTACTGTTGATGTTGCTAGGGGTCTTGGTAATGATTATTCAGCATTTGTAGTTTTTGATATTACAGAATTTCCATATAAGATAGTTGCCAAATATAAAAATAATGAAATTAAACCGATGTTATTTCCCAGTATTATCAATGAAGTAGGAAGAGGTTATAATTATTCTTGGTTACTTGTAGAGGTAAATGATATTGGAGATCAAGTAGCAAATATTCTTCATTATGATCTTGAATATGATAATGTTCTTATGTGTGCAATGCGTGGTAGAGCAGGGCAATTAGTTGGTTCTGGATTTAGTGGAAAGAAATCTCAACTTGGAGTAAGAACAACTTCCGCTGTTAAAAAATTAGGTTGCTCTAACTTAAAATTACTACTTGAGGATGATAAATTATTGGTAAATGATTATGATATTATTAGTGAATTAACAACTTTTGCCCAAAAACATAATTCATTTGAAGCAGAAGAAGGGTGTAATGATGATTTAGTAATGTGTCTGGTTATTTTTTCTTGGTTAGTTGCACAGGAATATTTTAAGGAAATGACGGATAATGATGTCCGTAAAAGAATTTATGAGGAACAAAAAAACCAAATTGATCAAGATATGGCACCATTTGGATTTATTTCCGATGGAATTAATGAAATGACTAGTTTTGTTGATCAAGATGGAGATCGATGGCATTTAGATGAGTATGGAGATACCTCATATATGTGGGACTATATGTAGTAAGGTAGGGCAATTTATAAATACTTTTAGAATAAATTTGGATTGCGAGGGGAATTAAGATGCCACTAAATTTAGCATCTCCTGGAATTGTAGTAAGAGAGGTTGATTTAACGGTAGGTAGAGTTGATCCAGTATCAGCTGCAGTTGGAGCACTCGTTGCACCTTTTGCAAAGGGCCCTGTAGATTCTCCTTCCACTATCGAAACTGAGGCAGACTTACTTAACACTTTTGGGCAGCCATACTCTACAGATAAGCATTATGAGCATTGGATGGTAGCATCGTCTTATCTTGCTTATGGTGGAACTTTACTCGTTTCAAGAGCAGATGATGCGTCACTGAATAATTCATTTGTTGGAACTGCTTCAAGTATTAAAATTAAAAGTGAAGAGAATTATAATCAATTAGGATATGATGAAAACACTATCACTAATGTAACTATTGCGGCAAGAAATCCTGGATCTTGGGCAAATGGAATTAGAGTTGCTATTATTGATGCAAAAGCAGATCAAATTTTAACCGGAATTACAACTACTAATGTTGTGGTTGGTTATGGATTTACTCAAGCAATTTCAACAACATTACCTGGAAATGGAACAACCAGTACTCTTAATGGATATCTGAAAGGTATTATTACCGAAGTTGGATCTGGAACAGTTTCGACAAAGTTGGTAAGTCACGTTTCTGCAGCAGGAACTGAAACTGCAGTAGATTATCAACAATCTGGAGTATATGCATTAGCACAGACCGGTAATGTTGCTATCCACACAACTGGGCAAGCATCATCATTTGCTACAAGAGCATATACTGGAGAACTTGATTGGTTCGAGCAACAATCAATTACTCTTTCAAATGGATCAATTGAATGGGATACAATCGCAGATCGTCCATCAACATCTGCATATGCTGAAGCAAGATCTTCAAGATTTGATGAAGTTCATATCATCATCATTGATGATCAGGGAACAATAACTGGAAATGCTGGAACAATTTTAGAAAAACATCTTTCACTTTCGAAAGCAAAAGATGCAGAGTTTTCGGTAGGAAGTCCATCCTATTGGAGAAAGTATCTTTATAATGCATCTTCTTATATTTTTGGTGGTTCGCAACCAGTAGGAGTTGTAACTACAGGATTCAGTGATAGTGGAAGTGCTCAATTTCAACTTGATAGCGATACGGGTTGGGATCAAGATGCTCAAGATACAATTTTTGCTGCAGCAGGATCAAATAGTTATGCATTATCTGGAGGAAAAAATTATGACGGAGGGACAGATTTAACTTCTGCAGGATCTCTTAGTTCGGGACTTGATGATATTGTAAGTGGATATACATTATTTGAAAATACTGAAAATTATAGAGTTGATTTTGTATTAATGGGTTCTGCTAATTATGCAAAAGAATCTGCACAGGCATTAGCGAATAAAATTATTACTGTTGCAGAAACTAGAAAAGATGCTGTTGCATTCATTTCTCCATATAGACAAGCATTTTTAGTGGATAATACTGTAGGAGCAGTAACCGTTAATGATGATGATACTATTACAAGTAATGTAATTAGTTTCTATTCTCCAGTTACATCTTCAACTTATGCAATCTTTGATAGTGGTTATAAGTATATGTTTGATAGGTTTAACAATACCTTCAGATATGTACCTCTAAATGGTGATATTGCCGGAACTTGTGCGAGAAATGATATTAATCAGTTCCCTTGGTTCTCTCCTGCAGGAACTTCTAGAGGAACAATCTTAAATGCAGTCAAGTTGGCGTATAATCCAAGTAAAGTTCAAAGAGATAAACTTTATTCAAATAGAGTAAATCCAGTTATCTTCTCACCAGGTGCAGGTATTATTCTGTTTGGTGATAAGACAGGATATGGAAAATCTTCCGCATTTGATCGTATTAATGTTCGCAGACTCTTTATCTATCTTGAGAATGCGATCTCATCAGCGGCAAAAGATCAACTCTTTGAATTTAATGATGAAATTACAAGAACTAACTTTGTAAATATAATTGAACCTTTCCTTCGCGATGTTCAATCCAAGAGAGGTATTTTTGATTATGTTGTAATTTGCGATGAAACAAACAATACTGCAGCAATTATTGATGCTAATGAGTTTGTTGCTGATATCTATATTAAACCAGCAAGATCGATTAACTTTATCGGTCTTACCTTCATCGCCACCAGAACTGGTGTTGCTTTTGAAGAAGTAATCGGATCAGTTTAATTAACTAGAGGTTTTAAAACTATGGCAACCAGAAATCAACTAAATCCACCTCCTTTAAGAAAGATTACCGACTTCAAGAGTAAGCTTACTGGTGGTGGTGCTCGTCCCAATCTATTTGAGGTTGAGCTTTCCTTTCCAGATGCAGTTAATGTTTCTGGATTGAATGATATTCTCCAAAAGGCAAGATTCCTTGTAAAGGCAGCAAATCTTCCAGCATCTAATGTTGCTCCAATTGAAGTTCCATTTCGTGGAAGAACTCTGAAAATTGCTGGAGATAGAACATTTGATACCTGGACTATCACTGTTATTAACGATACCGATTTTGCTATTCGTTCTGCTTTTGAAAAGTGGATGAATACAATTAATCGTGTTTCAGATAATACAGGTACAACAAATCCTGCATTATATCAAGCAGATGCTTTTGTCTATCAGTTGGATCGTACCGGAGAAACCTTAAGAAAGTATCATTTTTATGATGTTTTCCCAACTCAAGTTGCTCCTATTGAACTATCATATGATGCTCAGGGTATTCAGGAGTTCACGGTAGAACTTCAGGTTCAGTGGTGGGAAGCAGTTAAAGGTAACGGCATTTCTGCTGGCGGTGAGGATATCAACTAAATAGAATATAATACAGAGTTAAAAATTATAATATGGCGAAACTCTTTGGTTTTTCGATTGATAATGGCGAAAACAAATCACCAGGCGTTATTTCCCCCGTTCCTCAAACTAATGAGGACGGGGTTGATAATTATATTGCTAGTGGTTTCTATGGTCAATATATTGATATTGAGGGAGTATATCGTACAGAGCACGATCTAATTAAAAGATATCGTGAGATGGCACTTCATCCAGAGTGTGATGGTGCTATTGAAGATGTTGTAAATGAAGCAATTGTAAGTGATCTTTATGATTCTCCAGTAGAGATTGAACTTTCCAATTTAAACGCATCAGATGCACTCAAAAAAGCAATTAGAAAAGAGTTTAGATATTTAAAGGAAATAATGGACTTCGATAAGAAGTCTCACGAAATTTTTAAAAATTGGTACGTTGATGGGCGACTATACTATCTGAAAGTAATTGATGTAAAGAATCCTCAAACTGGAATTCAGGAATTGAGATATATTGATCCGATGAAGATGAGATTCATTCGTCAAGAAAAAAAGAAGGATGGAAATAATCAAATAAATTTCAATAAAATGACGGAGACACAAAGATTTATGTCTCCAGAAATTGAAGAATACTTTATGTACACTCCAACTCCAAATTATCCAACAGGAATGATTTCTGGTGCTGGTGGACAAAAATCAGTAAAAATTGCTAAAGATGCAATTACTTATGTTACCTCTGGTCTTGTAGATCGCAATAAAGGTACGGTTCTTTCTTATCTCCATAAAGCAATTAAAGCACTCAATCAACTGAGAATGATTGAAGATTCTTTGGTTATCTATCGTCTATCACGGGCACCTGAGCGTAGAATTTTTTATATTGATGTTGGTAATTTGCCGAAAGTAAAAGCAGAGCAATACCTCAAGGAGGTTATGTCTCGCTATAGGAATAAACTTGTTTATGATGCTGCTACTGGAGAAGTAAGAGATGATCGCAAGTTTATGTCTATGATGGAAGATTTCTGGTTGCCTCGCCGTGAAGGTGGAAGAGGAACAGAAATTACTACTCTTCCTGGTGGACAAAATCTTGGAGAACTTGCCGATATTGAATATTTCCAGAAGAAACTTTATAGAGCACTTGGAGTACCTGAGTCCAGAATTGCTTCCGATGGTGGATTTAATCTTGGAAGATCGTCAGAAATTCTAAGAGATGAACTTAAGTTTTCGAAATTTGTAGGAAGATTGAGGAAGCGTTTTGCGAACTTATTTAATGATATGCTTCGCACACAATTGATTCTTAAAAATATCGTTTCTCCGGAAGATTGGAAAAGAATGGAGGATCATATTCAATATGATTTCCTTTATGATAATCAATTCGCAGAACTTAAAGAAAGTGAATTGATTAATAATAGACTTGCAACATTATCAACTATTGAACCTTATATTGGAAAATATTATTCGACAGAGTATGTTCGTAAAAGAATTCTCCGTCAAACCGATCAAGAAATTATTGATAATGATGAGCAGATTGAAGATGAAATCAAGAAAGGAATTATTCCAGATCCATCTCAAGTTGATCCAATTACAGGAGAACCTTTAGCACAACCAGAAGATATGCAACAATCTGGAGCAATGGGAGAAGTTCCATTGGAACCAAATCCAGAACAAGATGCTAATGCTGCAGTAAATGCCGAAAAACAAGCAGCAAAAGATCTCAAGAACGCTGAAATATAAATAGATCATAGACATACATCTTATTTTTATGGAAGAAATTATCGATTTGATTGCTACAGATTCTTCTCCTTCTGAAATTAGTAATAAAATTAAAGAAGTTTTATTCACTAAAGCTTCAGAAAGAGTTGATACTTCTAGACCATTTGTAGCATCTTCATTATTTGGAGAATCTGAAAGTGATGATGAATCAAGCACAGAGGATGCAGAATAATGGCAATTAAAGTAGTTCAAACTGTTAATAGATTTAGTGTTGCTGGAACATCAATTTCTAGCAACCCGATTACATTAAAAAGTGGTTATTTAAGAGTTTCTGTTGCTCAAACTGGTGCTTATATTGCTATCGGAACTGAACCAGTAGCAACTATTAATACTTTTCATATACCAACTTATGGAAATGAAGTTTTGAAAGAAAGACTTGCAAGACAGCAAATTGCAGGTATTACTACTGGTACTAGCACTATCGTAACATTTTCCGAAAATGCAGGAAATCCTTTCAAAATTAATGACTATGTAACTATAGAAGGTGCTCCAACTTCAGGAATTAACACCACATATAATTCAATTCTTGCTATTACAGATTCTACAGTAACTCTAAATTTCAATAGTAGTTCAGTGGTTTCTCCGAATATAACTGGATCAACTCTTGCACGGTGTGTAAAAGTTGCTGCTGTAAGTTCTGATTCTGGATCAGATATAAGCGTAACAGAAGTAGCTCAATTAGTTTCCGAATAAAACAATGAAACTCATCACAGAAGAAGTCCAACAAGTAAAGTTTATTACCGAAGGAAAAGGTAGTGAAAAGAGAATGTTCATTGAAGGCATTTTCCTTCAAGGTGATATTTGTAACCGTAATGGAAGAATGTATCCAATGCAGACTCTTGCCCGTGAGGTAAATAGATATAATGAATCATTTGTCCGTAAAGGTCGTGCTCTTGGAGAACTTGGTCATCCTGAGGGTCCTACCGTTAATCTTGATCGTGTTTCTCATAAGATTGTTTCTCTTGAACAAAAGGGAAATAACTTTATTGGTAAGGCACAACTTCTCGAAACTCCGATGGGTAAGATTGCAAAATCTTTGATTGGTGAGGGAGTTTGTCTGGGTGTTTCTTCTCGTGGTATTGGTTCATTAAAGATGACTAATGAAGGTCATAAAATTGTCGGTGAAGATTTTATGTTAGCAACTGCTGCAGATATCGTTGCCGATCCTTCTGCTCCTGATGCTTTTGTTCATGGAATTATGGAAGGAAAAGAATGGTGTTGGGAGGGAGGAATCCTTCGTGAAAAATTTGCAGAATCTACAAAGCGTAGAATTAATACGCTAGTAGATCAAAAAACACTTGATGAGCATAAAGTTCAGTTATTCCAAGATTTTATCACAAATCTTTGATTTAATAAATAAATATAGATTATATAAAGATCTAAAACAAATGTCCGTTGGTAGAAATTTACAAGAAATGGAAAACGTAGTAACCAAAGGAGCTGCATCTGCCGAGCCAATGCACAACATCACCCAGAATTCATCCGGAGTAACTACTCCTGGTCAAACTGGTAGTTGGGAAGATCTCGGTGGTCCTACTCCAGAAAATTCAAGACCCGATGACGATTCTAACAAACTCGCCACACCAGGAAGAACTCTTGCTCAAGTCAGAGATGTTGTTAATTCAAAGGCTGCCGCTGCAGAACCTATGAAAGGTATGAAGGAAGAATCTGAGGAAGATGAAGATCTCATAGAAGATGATGAACTTGATGGTGAAGAGGAAGTAGTTTCTGAAGCTTCTGAAGAAGAGGAAGGTGAGGAAGAAATGCATCCAAAGACAAAGAAAGCAAAGAAAGGCAAGGGCGAAGATAAAGAAGAAGAGGAAGAAGAAGATGATGATGAAATGAAGGAAGAGTATGATATCGAAGAAGATGTTAATGCACTTCTCTCTGGCGAAGATCTTTCCGAAGAGTTCCAAGAGAAGGCACGTATCATTTTCGAATCTGCAATTAAATCTAAAGTTTCGGAAATCAAAGAAGAACTACAGTCAGCATATGAAGTTGCACTCGTAGAAGAACTTGAGACTATCAAGGTTGGACTCTCCGAAAGAGTTGATTCATACCTTGAGTATGTTGCTGATGAGTGGATTCAAGAAAATGCACTCGCAGTTGAGCACGGTCTCAAGACTGAAATGACTGAATCATTCCTTCAAGGAATGAGAGGTCTTTTTGAAGATCATTATGTAACAATCCCTGAAGATAGATATGATGTAATAGAGAGTATGGTAGATAAACTTGATGAAATGGAAGGAAAACTCAACGAGCAAATTGAAAGAAATGTTGCTCTAAATAGAAGATTAGCGGAATCAGTTGCTGATGTAATTTTTGCAGATGTCGCTGAGGGTCTTGCACTTTCTCAGAAGGACAAACTCGCTTCTCTTGCCGAAAATGTTGAGTTTGGAAGTGAAGCAAACTATCGTGAGAAACTGGTAACACTAAGGGAATCTTATTTCCCATCGAATGCTGGTACTCAAAGAGACGACTCAGAAACGCTTTCTGAAAGCACCGATATGCAACTTCAGCACCCTGAAGTATCTCCAATTATGGAAGCATATTTACAAACTCTGGGTAGAGTTTCTAAAAAGTGATTTTTAAATGATAAAGTTCAAACAACAACAATTTTAACAGAGGTAAAACAAATGCAAATGTTCAATGCAGAACATCTGCAGGAAAAGTGGTCACCTATCCTGGACTATGATGGTCTCGATCCAATCAGAGATTCACACCGTAGAGCAGTTACCGCTATCCTGCTAGAAAACCAAGAAAGAGAACTCCGCGAAGAGCGTTCATTCCTTTCAGAGTCACCAACAGTTAATACTCAGTCAAGCACCGGAACTCCTGGTTTCTCTGCTGGCGCGTCTTCACCTGTTGCTGGTTTCGACCCAGTTCTGATCTCACTGATCAGACGCGCAATGCCTAACCTGGTCGCTTATGACCTCGCTGGCGTTCAACCAATGAACGGTCCTACTGGACTTATCTTCGCAATGCGTTCGAAGTATAAGACCCAGAACGGTTCAGAAGCTCTCTTCGGAGAAGCTGATACCGCATTCTCCGGTCAGGATGACGGATTCAATCTTAGCAATGGTTTCACCAACGGCGCAGTTGGTATGGGTACTACTGCTCAACAGGGCAGCAATCCTGGTCTTCTCAACCCACAATCAGGTCAAACTGCTACTACCTACAACGTAGGTCAGGGCATGAGAACTGATGACGCTGAGAATCTTGGCGCTGGTGCTGGTGATCAGTTCAACGAGATGGCATTCTCAATCGAGAAAGTCACCGTTACTGCAAAGTCACGCGCACTGAAAGCTGAGTATTCACTCGAACTCGCACAAGACCTGAAGGCAATTCACGGTCTGAATGCAGAAGCTGAACTTGCAAACATTCTCAGCACTGAGATCCTTGCTGAAATCAACCGCGAAGTTATTCGTACCATCTACAGAGTTGCTGAGTCTGGTGCTCAAGCAAACGTTGCTCAGGCAGGTACTTTTGACCTCGACGTTGACTCCAATGGTCGTTGGTCAGTTGAGAAGTTCAAAGGTCTTATTTTCCAAATCGAGCGCGATGCTAACGCAATCGCACAAAGAACTCGTAGAGGAAAGGGTAATATGATCCTTTGTTCCGCTGACGTTGCTTCGGCACTCACAATGGCAGGCGTTCTTGATTACACCCCTGCACTTAATGCTAACTTGAACGTTGATGACACCGGCAATACTTTTGCTGGTATTCTTCAAGGCAAGTACCGCGTATATATTGACCCATATTCGGCAAACGTATCCGCTGATCAGTATTATGTTGTTGGTTATAAGGGTTCTTCCCCTTATGATGCTGGACTGTTCTACTGTCCTTATGTTCCTCTCCAAATGGTTCGTGCCGTTGGTCAGGACACCTTCCAACCCAAGATTGGATTTAAAACCAGATATGGTCTGGTTGCAAACCCATTCGCTGAAGGAACCAACGCTGGTCTTGGCGCTCTTAATGTTAACGCAAACCGTTACTACAGAAGAGTCAAAGTTGCAAATCTCATGTGAGTCTTTCTCACA